>ERZ1669248.491-NODE-491-length-19114-cov-15.438481_pt1 | contig 19114 bp, 17 predicted proteins | sample MGYA00579296_ERZ1669248 | MGnify/ENA primary metagenome ERZ1669248 (study PRJEB41166, sample SAMN08046057) | hot springs metagenome | biome: hot spring; feature: neutral hot spring; material: thermophilic sediment; isolation source: thermophilic sediment from...
AGGCTGATTTCACTGGTGGAAGAGCCGCTCAGAAAGGTTTTCGCGAACACACCGATGCGCTTTTGACTGATGTGAAGCGTGCAAAAATTATAAGCGGACTGAGTGTCAAACAACACGAGAGTTCAAAGGGAGCGGATGAAGAAGATGGAGGAGCGAGAAAGGGACGGACAAGAGCAACAAGAGCCGTTAGCGACAGAGAAGGCTGAAGCAGTTTCGCCGGAACCGTCCGCTGCTGCGCCGAAACTTGCAACTTCTCGTTGGTTTTCTGTGCTTGGTTGGCTTTTGTTCGTGATTGCCTTTGTTGTAGCGCTGGCTTTGAGCATCCTGTTGGTTAAAGAGCAAAGGCGCAATGTTGAACTCAGCGAGCAAATTTCACAGTTGATGAGAGCCCTTTTTTCGGCTCGGAAAGTTTTCCTTGAGCGGGCTGCTGCTGAGTTGGGTTACGCCAGCGTTGACCTTCAAGCCGATCCGCCAAAACGCTACCAAGTCGCCTTCAGGCTTGACGAAGCGAGCCGATGGCTTAGGGACGCTGAGCCACTTTTGAGCGAAAGCGGTCGGGTTCAGGCTCAAAACATACAACAAATGCTGCGCCAACTTCCAACTTTGGTTGAGCAAGACCCAGTAAACGCAAGGCAAGAGTTGGCGAAAGTTCAGGACGCTTTGGAGAGGTTGATGAGCACGGAAACAAAATCGCAGTGAGAGTTATCGCCACAGGGATGAGGTGTCAAAATGCGGCTCAAAAGCCTGAGTTTGTTCGGGTTCAAAAGTTTTGCCAGCAAAACCGAGTTGATTTTCGCTCCAGGCATAACTGCCATCGTCGGTCCGAACGGTTCGGGCAAGTCCAACATTTTGGACGCAATCGTTTGGGTTCTCGGCGAGAGGAGCACAAAGGCTCTTAGGTCGCCTAAAGCGGCTGATTTGCTTTTCGCTGGCAACGGCAGGGTCAAACCCGCAAGCATAGCCGAGGTTTCAATCACCCTTGAGTTGGACGAGTCGCTTGAGAGGGGCGATGAACACCTATCGCCAATTGTTCGTCCCTACGAATTTCTCTCCGAAATCGTCATCACCCGCAGGCTGAAGCGAACTGGCGAGAGCCAATTCGCCATAAACCGAGTCCCTTGCAGGCTTCGCGATGTTCAAGATTTGCTCCTTGAGTTGGGCTTGTCCGCTGACAGTTACGCTTTCGTCGGTCAGGCTGAAATTGACCGCCTCGTTTTCCTTTCGCCTCAAGAGCGACGCGAGTTGATTGAGCAGGTCGCTGGTGTCCACAGGTTTCAAATTCGGCGCGAAGACGCTTTGGCAAATTTGGAGCGAACTGAAAAGAACCTGACGAGGATCAGGGACTTGGTCGCTGAACTTTTGAAGCAACGGGATGCCTTGAGCGGTGAAGTTGAAAAGGCTCGCAAGTATGACCAACTGCTCAAACGGCAAAGGGAATTGAACATCGCCCTTTTGGGTTGGGAGCACCAAGTTCGGTTGAGGCGGGTTGAGAGGCTCAAAGAAGAGTTGGAAGCGTTAAGGCAAGCGGTCGCCGAAACCGACCTACAAATTGCAGCCGCAAATGCCGAACGCTCCAAAGTTGAAACAACCTTAGCGGAAATGGAAGAAGGGTTGCAGCAACTTCAGACTTCCGCTGCTCAAGCCCTTGAGGAAGCGAAAGGCTTGGAAAACGAACTCGCACTTTGTCAAGAGAGGCAAAAGCATCTGACCCAAAGGCGGACGCAAATTGCACAGCAGAAAACTTACATCGCCGAAAGGTCAAGGCGACTCAACCGCGAACTTGAAGAAACGCAAAAGCAAATTGATGCACTGCAGCACCAAAAATCGCTCTTTGAAGAGCAAGAGGCTCAACTGCAGGAAGCGTTTGAGAAGGCTCAAGCGACCGTTTCTGAGTTGGAGCAAATTGTCAGGCAAGCCCGCGACGAGCACTTTGAAGTTGAGCGTTCTCTGGCAGAAACGAGGTCGCAAATCGCCTCCTACGAGCCGCTAATTCAATCCCTTCGTTCCCGTCAGTTGGAAGTTGAGCGTGAAAGGGCAAACCTCCGCAATTTGCTCGCTCAGTTAGAGCAAGAGTGGGAGAAATTGGTCTCCCAAAAACAAGCGGTCGCAAGCGATGAAATTGACAGAACCGTTCGGAAGTTGCAGCAACAAATTGGCGAAAAGCGGGAGAGGGCACTTCGGCTGCGGCAGCAACTTGTGCAAGCCCGTGAGCAATTGGCAGCGGCAAAGGCTCGGCTGGCTGCCCTTGAAGAGATGGAATTGTCAATGGTTGGGATTCCACAAGGCGCTCGGGCTGTTTTGATGGCTGCAAGGGAGGGGAGACTAAAGGGCGAATTTCACCTGCTCGCCCAACTCATCCGAGTTCCCGAAGGGCTTGAAATTGCTTTTGAAAGCGCTTTAGGCGCTGCCGCAAATTACCTTGTCGCCCCCACTTTCGCTGAAGTTCAGTCCGCCATTGAGTTCCTGAAGGCAACTAACTCTGGACGGGCGACTTTTATCGCCCTTGACTTTTTGTCGGAATTGGGCTACGGCGAAGAAAGGGAATTGGCTCAGGTTGAGGCGGAAGGTGTCCTCGGATGGGCAAGTGAGTTGGTGCAAGTGACCGATGAAAGGTTCGTCTCAGCCATCCGACACACACTCCGAAACACTTTGCTCGTTGAAAACCTTGAAGTTGCGAGGAAACTGGCTCCAAAACTCAAGGGCGTTCGGTTCGTTACCCGCTCAGGTGAAGTTATCGCCCCAACGGGCACAATCTCTGGCGGGGCAACCGTTCAAGGTGCTGGCAGTTTGTTCCTTAGGCAAAGGGAGAGAGAAGAACTGTCAAGCCGAGTTCGTTCCCTTGAAACTCAGGTGCTTGAATTAGAAGCGCAACTGAATTTGGCGGAGTCAGAGATTGAAACGATGCAAAACGAACTGGCTGCAGCCACGCAAAAACGAGAAGAGCAAAGGCGAGTTAGCGAGCGACTGAATGAGGAGGCGCAACGAGTCACCGCCGAGCGTGGACGAAGGCAAAAGGAGTTGGAGCGGCTTGACTCTGAGGCAATCAGGTTGGAGCGTGAAATTGAAGGCTTGCAGCAAGAGGTGGAAACGCTGAAACAAAAAATCTCGCAACTTGAGCGCGAGCGAGAAAAGGTTCAAAGAACCCTTTCCGACGCTCAAGCGAAACTTGAGGAAGCAATTCAACAGCGCGAGGCTGTAAGCCAACAGTTGCATCAATTTCGGTTGGCTGCTGCTCAATGGCAAACCCAATTTGATAACTTGCAGCGCCGCACCTCTGAACTGATGGAGGCTTTGGAAGAACTCGGTCGGCAGGAGGCATTGCTCGGCGAGGAAGAGGTAGCGATAGAAAGGGAATTGAGCGAGTTGGCTGAACAGTTGCCGAGAATTGAGCGCCAACTTGAAGATTGCCGAAAGAAGCGGGAGCAACTTGAAGCGGCTTTGAGCAACTGGCACGAAGAACGAAAAAAGTTGATGCAGCAGCGCGAGGAGGTTGAGCAAAAACTTGCAAACTTGTCAGCGCAAAAGGCTGCCCAAACGGAAGAAGTTCACCGATGCGAGGTCAGGTTAACTCAGGCTGAGGCGGAGCGAGCAGAAATTGAGCGAAGGTTGGTTGAGGAGTATCAGGTCACAGTTGAGGACGCCCACGCCGCTGCACAACGGTTGGAGCAGAAGCAAATAGCACTTGACGAACTGGAGCAGATTAAGCAAGAGATGGCAGCACTTGGGGAAGTTAGGCTCAGCGTTTTGGACGAATATGAACGGCTCAACGAGCGAATAAACTTCCTGCAAGCGCAAATCGCTGACTTGGAAGCGGCTCGCAACGAACTTCTCAGCGGGCTTGAAGCCCTTGAACGCCAATTCCGAGAACGGTTCAAGGAGGTTCTGGAACGGGTGAGCGAGACTTTCAACGAAATGGTTCAGCGATTTTGGCAGGGCGGAGAGGGACGGTTGATTTTGACCGAAGGGCAAACCCTTGCCGAAAGCGGAGTGGAAGTCAAAGTGAAACTGCCAGGGAAGGCTGAGCAGGATTTGATTTCCCTCTCAGGAGGCGAAAAGGCGATTGTTGGGCTTTGCTTCCTCTTTGCATTGCTGAAAATCAACCCAGCCCCATTTGTCCTGCTTGACGAAGTTGACGCTCCCTTAGACGATGCAAACACTGACAGGTTCGTTTCGCTTTTGCGCGAATTTTCCGACCGCACTCAATTCATCGTCATCACCCACAACCCCATCACCGTCCAAGCCGCTGACCACCTTTACGGCGTCACAATGGAAGAAGAGGGCATTTCAAAAGTTCTGTCGCTGTCGTTGAAAGAGGCTTTGGAGTGGGCGGAGAATAGCGGATGAAATCCGCCAGCGGACAGGCTGAGCCTGTCCCTACATTGACGATGAAATCCGACCGAAAACTTATGAGCACTTTGAGCCTCGCACCCGTTTCTGCAGGAGTCTCCCCTTCCGACTTCACAAAAGTTCGCGGTAGTTGTCCCGAACTTTCTTGATTGCGTTGGCGATGTCTTCCATGTCCTCAGGTTCGCCCAGAAGGACATTTTGAGTGAGCCAAATGGCTTCGTGGTCGCAAACCCGTTCGGTGACGGGGCAACGAACTTTGCTGTAATCATAGTGACGGGCATAAGGATGCCAGTCTAAGGCTTCCTTGCTAAAGGCGGGCTCACGATAAAGCGGTTTGTAACCGGGGCTGGCGGGAATTCCTTCTGCCCTCAAGGCTTCCAAAAACTTTCCTTTGGGCACATTGCCCATCCGTTCGGGGAAGTAGCGGAAGATGAAAAGGTGATATGCGTGTTCGGTCACTCGCTCATCTTCCCTGAGCGGTTCAACAACTTCCAATTCTTTGAGCAGGCTGTTGAGGCAGTTAGCGTTGCGCTGCCTCTTTGAGTGCAACTCATCTGCCCTTTGAAGTTGCACCAGCAAAACTGCTGCCTGCCATTCGGTCATCCTGTGGTTGCCACCGATGATGTAGTGGGAATACCATTCACCTGTCCGCGAGCGACCGCAGTTGTGAAGTGACCAAACTTTTTCAGCGATTTCGTCATCATCGGTTGTAACTGCCCCACCTTCACCTGCTGTGATGTTTTTGCTGGCTTGGAAACTGAACCCACCTGCATCACCAATTGCTCCAACCCTTCGCCCTTTCCACGAAGCACCGTGAGCCTGAGCGGCGTCTTCAATTAGCGCCAAACCGTGTTTGCGAGCAATTTCTGTCAATGCGTCCATGTCACACGGTCTCCCAGCGATGTGAACTGCCATAATTGCCCTCGTTCTCGGAGTGATTGCTGCTTCAACGGCTTGAGGGTCAAGGGTCATCGTCGTTGGGTCAATGTCAGCGAAAACGGGAACTGCCCCGACATCCAGAACGGACGATGCGGAAGCGATGAAGGTGTAAGGTGGAACGATTACTTCCTCGCCGGGGTTGACACCAACTGCTCTCAAGGCGAGGTAAAGCGCAATTGTCCCGTTGGTGCAAGCGATGCAGTGTCGGGCGTGCTGGTAACGGGCGAAAGCCTCTTCAAATTGCTCAACTTTGCTCCCTTTCGTTCGTCCCCACCACTGTCCGCTCTCAACAACCTCTTTCAAAGCCTGAACTTCCCGCTCGTCAAAAACTGGCCATTTGTGGAACGGCTTGGTTCTGGTCGGCGTCCCTCCATTTATCGCCAAGACACCCATCCAATTCACCTCCTTGCATCATTTTGCCGCATCATGGTCGCAACGGCAGAGGCAGGACAGTGAGGGAAACAGGGCACATAATTTGTGGTGAGGCGATGGCAATGAAGTGTCCAGTTTGTCAAGCCGAGTTGCCTGAAGGTGCAAGGTTCTGCCTTCAATGTGGGGCGAAGGTTGCGGGTGGGGAAGAGCCGAACCCAGCGTTGCTTGACTTGGTTGCCCAATATGAGCGCCGATTGCAGCAAAACCCAAAGGACACAACTGCACGCTTCAATTTGGCTTTGACTTATATCCGTCTGAAGCAATGGGGCGCTGCCATCCAGCAATTGGAGTTGGTGCGTCAGCAAGAACCCGATTTCCCGGACGCTTGGTATCTTTTAGCAGTCGCCTACCACAACATCGGGCAGAAGGGGCGAACTAAGGAGTTACTGAACGAATTTGTTCGGCGTTTCCCTGACCATCCCAAAGCCATTGAGTTGAGTCGGAGAAAACTTGAAGGGGTTGACATTCCTGCTGCCACATCGTCAAAATTGCTGTCGCCGAAGGGGGAAGGGAAAGATGAAGGCGTTAGTTAAAACGAGAAGGGCGCCAGGGTTTGAACTCCTTGACACACCCGTCCCCCAATTGGGGGCGGGTGAGGTCTTAGTGAAAGTCCACTACGCTTCAATCTGCGGCAGCGATGTCCACCTTTACCAGTGGGCTCCATGGATGGCAGCACACATCAAAGAACTCCCACGCATCATCGGTCATGAAACAGCAGGGGAAGTTGTCGCTGTTGGGGAAGGGGTGACAGAGGTTCAAGTTGGCGATTTTGTGGTTCTTGAAACCCACATCGTTTGCGGCTCGTGTTATCAATGTCGGACTGGCAGAATGCATGTCTGCCGCAACTTGAAAATTTTGGGGTTTGACATAGATGGCTCGTTTGCCGAATTCGTTAAAGTTCCAGCCCGCAATTGCTGGAAAGTTCCGAACTCCATTCCCCGCGAGTGGGTCTCCTTGATGGAACCTATGGGCAACGCCGTTGACACCGTTCTGGCAGAACCAATTTCAGGTCAGCGGGTTGCTATTTTGGGATGCGGTCCTATTGGCTTGATGGGGATTGCTGTTGCGAAAGCCTGCGGTGCAGCCCTCGTCATCGCATCAGAACCAAATCCCTTTAGGCGCGAAGCCGCCAAGCGGATGGGAGCGGACATAGTTGTCAATCCAGAAGAGCAGGACTTGGCAGAAATTGTCCGCGTTGAGACGAACGGTGACGGAGTGGATGCAGTTGCGGAAATGTCGGGGCACCCTCAAGCCTTTCTCCAAGCCCTTGACATTGTGACCCCCGGCGGTTGGGTAGCGTTGCTGGGCTTGTTTAACCAGCCTGTGACTTTCAACCCCTCGGACGCTATCATGAAAGCCATAAGAATTCACACCGTCACGGGTCGGAAAATGTTCAGCACATGGGAGACAGTGACGAGGCTTTTGCTAACTGGCAAAGTTGATTTAGACCCTCTCATCACTCACCGCTTCCCTTTGGAGCGGTTTGAGGATGCTTTCCGCAGTGTAATCAATCACCAAGCAATCAAGGTCGTGTTTGAAGTTGCTTGAAAGCAATTGACTGTCTTGAGGGAGGCGAGCCAATGTTGGTGGCAACTTGGGAAGCCATTGTCCGTGTATTGGTAACTATGGCGCTAAGCGGACTGATCGGTGCAGAGAGGGAAGCCCACGAACGCCCAGCAGGTTTGAGAACTCATGTCCTCGTGGGTGTGGGGTCGTGTTTGTTCATGCTCCTTTCGCTTTCAATGACGGAACTTGGGGGTGACCCGGGAAGGATTGCAGCACAAGTCGTAACTGGGATAGGTTTTATTGGTGCGGGAACGATTTGGCTTCGTGGCGATGTCATTCGCGGTCTGACCACTGCCGCTTCCATTTGGGCGACCGCTGCTATTGGGATGTTGGTTGGTGCTGGTTGGTATAGCCTTGCCTTTGTCGCTGCCCTTTCGGTCTTCGTTGCATTGACAGTGTTGAGACGGTTGGAAAGGTTTTTGGTGCAGCGGTTGGCAGGTCAAACGGTCGTAGTTCAGTGCGAGTTGCCACCAAGCCCAGAAACCCTCTGGCAATTGCTTTCTGCTTTGAGCGAATTGAGGGCGAGGTTGTTGCAGGTTGAAAACTTGCCATCCGGCGACACCGATTTCCAAAGGGTGCGACTTACCTTAAGCCTATCAGGGCGAATCACCACAACTCAACTCATCCAAGCCCTTTTGAGGGCAGGCGCTATTTCGGCAAAGACCGAAGAGTGAACCTCAGTCGCCAACTTCCAGCATTGCTTTGTTCAGTGAGGCAGTAACCCGCTTTATGATTGAGACCCTTTCAGGCTCAATTTCCAAAACCGCATAATCGCCCAGAGCGGTTGTTCCCACATTGAGCACTAACTGCCCGCTTTTCAAATGCCTCATTTGCGGTCTGTGCAAGTGCCCGCACAGGTGGACTTTTGGGTTGACAATTTTGAAAGCGTCAAGGAAGCACCTTTGCCCACCCCTTGTCCCCTTTGGAGTTTCATCGGCGAGACCGATAGGGCAGCCGTGAGTCACAAGCACCGTCACATCCTTGCCGACTAACCCCTTTGCAATTGCAAGCACTTCCTCGTCGGTGATGTAGTAAGGCTTTTTGTGGCTTTTCGCCCAAATGCCGCTGATGCCCGCAAGTCTAATTCCTTGCACATCAACAACCTCACCGTGAGGCAACAAAACAGGTGAGCCATCTCGGTTTTCAAGTGACCTTAATAATGTCAAGTCATCGTGGTTGCCGTAAACCGAATAGACGAGGGTGCGCTCCAAGATGGCGTGGTAATCTGAAGGCTCAATTTGCCCCGGGTCTCCCCAATCGCCGGTGCAAATGAGCAAATCAGGTTGCTCTTCGTTCAGAGCATCCCAAAGGGTTTTCAACTGCCCGTGCATATCGCCGACAACGAGCGCTTTCAATCCCACCGTCTTTTCCCTCCTTTCTGCCTGCTTTATAATTGCCGTAGGGTTGCTCAGGGAGGTATATCGTCACTTGGGAGAGGGACGCAAAAAATGATTGGCACAACCGTAGGCACACGCTTCCACATAGTTGGGCGAATTGGAGAAGGTTGGCTGTTTACAGTCTATCGGGCAAGAGATTTGCTGACGGGACAACTGGTTGCTGTTAAGGTGGTGCGCCCCACTTTCACCATCCAACGCCCATTTGTGGAAGCGTTGTTGAAAGCCTTTGAGCAACATATGTATCTCGCTCATCCCGTGTTGGTCCGTTACTTGGCGGCAGGCGAAACCGAGGATAACATCCCATTCGTTGTTTGCGAACTTGTGGCGGGTTACGCCCTCACTCAATTGCTCCAGCGCCGATTGCCACTTCCAGTTTCCCAAGCGTTGGGCTTACTTTCCCAAGTTGCGGACGGGATAAGTTACTTGCACCACGCTGGAACAGTTCACGGCGATGTTCGCCCGCACAATATCTTGGTCAGCCCGAGAGGAGAAGTCAAGGTTGGGGACTATGGGCTGTGGTCAGTGTTTACGAGTTTAAGGGTAGCGGAGACAGAATGGTTGGAACGAGCAGCACCTTACCTTGCCCCGGAGCGCTTCCAAGGCGACGAAGCGACACCTCAAAGCGATGTCTACTCCCTCGGCGTCATACTTTTCCAAATGTTGACGGGTCATTTGCCTTTTGAGGCTAACCGAGTTGCCGATTTCGCTCACTCGCACTTGACAGCGCCCATCCCCCTTGCGAGCAGTTTTAACCCGTCAGTCCCTTTCGCTTTGGACGCTGTCTTGCTTCGGGCGATGGCAAAAGACCCAGCGCAACGCTTCGCTAACGCTGGTGAGTTGCGAAACGCTTTGCAAGAGGTCATGGCAACCTTAGAGGTTGAAAGGACAGCAATGCCAAGTGTCCCTGAAACATTGACCCCAACGGAGGAGACCGAGGAGAAGGAGGAACCGAGTGTGTGGCATCGGTTTATGCAACCAGCCTTTGGGTTGGTCTTTGGGCTGATTTTGGGGTTGGTCATTGTCTCGGGCGTCATCTACTCTTTGTTGGTTGGGACTAAACCCAACGAGGTGGTTGTCCCAGATGTCACGGGCATGAAACTTTCACAAGCGCAACAAATATTGGCTGAGCGGAACTTGAAATTGAGAGTCGTCCGATGGGAATTCAGCAAGGAAGTTCCACCTGAGCACATCATCCGAATGGAAAGCCCTGAACCGAACCAAAAAGTTTTGGAAGGGCGCGAAGTCCTCGTCGTCGTCAGCCAAGGGGAGGCGAAAGTAACCGTTCCCGACCTTTCAGGTCAATCCCTTCAGGACGCTCTCTCAACCATCAAAAATGCTAAACTGCGGTTGGGGCAAAGGGTTGACACATACAGCGAGACCGTCCCAGCAGGTTATGTCATTGGTCAGCAACCCCCGCCGGGCGTTGATGTCCCTGAAGAAACCCCTGTCAACATCATAGTGAGCAAAGGTCCGCCTCCGCCTGAGCCAGAGGTTGATTGGACGAAGTTGCCTCCAGATGCCCGAGTTGCCAAAATCGCTGTAGCCGTTGGCGGAACTGAAATCCGACAAATAGTGCAAATCATCGTTTCCGATTCAAGAGGGGAGCGGGAGGTTTACAGGGGCATCCATGTCCCCGGCGATAAAGTCGTCAAGACAGTTGTCGCTTACGGTCCAGCGAAAATTAGGGTCTTGGTCAACGGTCGGGAGGTCGCACCTCCAGAGGAGTTGTGACGGTCATGCAAGACGAGCGTCATTCGGACGAAGCGTTAGTCTTAAAGGCGAAAAGGGGAGACACAAACGCCTTTGACCTTTTGATAGAGCGCCACTACAAACGCATCTACAACCTCGCCTTTCAATTGCTTGGCAACTTGGAAGACGCCGCCGATGCAACTCAAGAGACCTTCATCAAAGCCTTTGAACAAATTCGCCGCTTTCGTGGCGACTCTTCCTTTTCCACTTGGCTTTACCGAATTGCCATCAACACTTGTCGCGACATGATTCGCCGCAATCGCACCATTGCTTTCTCGCAACTTTCCCCAGAGGATGAACAGCCTGATTTTGACCCAGCGGCTCTGACCGAACCAAACCCGAACGAGGTTTTGATGGAACGGGAGAGGGCAGAACTGGTTTGGCTGGTGCTTGACCAACTTCCGAAAGAGGCAAGGGAAATTTTGGTTCTGTGCGACATGCAAGGTTTTTCCTACGCTGAGGTCGCAGCAATTTTGAACTTGCAGGAAGGAACGGTCAAATCCCGCCTGCACCGAGCAAGAAACGCTTTCAAGAAAGCGTGGGAAAAACTAACGAGGGAACAAATGATGCCCTCTAAGCGTCAAAAAGGTGGCGATGTGAAATGATTTGCAAGGAAGTCGTTGAGCGATTAAGCGAATACTGGAGCAACGAACTGGATGAGGCGACAAGAAACGAAATAACCGCCCACTTGCAAAGTTGCCCAATTTGCCGGCAAGAGTGGGCGCTGATGCAATCAGCAATGAACGCTTTGCGAAATGCACCAGTCCTTGAACCTTCGCCAGAACTTCTGTTCCGCATCAAATCAGCGGTTAGGGCAAAACAAATGCGCAGACCGGTTTTGATTTGGCGGTGGCAATGGGTGATGGCGGCGAGCGCTGCAGTCATCGTTTTAGTAGCCCTTTCCTTCCCCCTTCTCCAAATGGCGAAAGAAAAAGCGAGGTCAACCAAACCGTTTATCGCCGAAATGTCAACTCCTGCTCTACCCTCACCCAGTTTGAAACTATCGCCGCAACCTATCCCTTCCGAGCCTTCCACACCTCTTGCGCTATCGCCTTCTCCCTCGCCAGCGGAACGAATAGCGAAACCTAAGAAGGCAACGGTGAGACGAGGGAAAGAAAGGCAGCCGAGAGGCAAATTGCTTGAAGAAATGCAAATTGCAAGTGAGCGAGAAGAAATGCCTCCGTTACAAATCCCGACTGGGGAGCGAACTTTTGAAGGGCAACCTAAAGACACGCCAACCGAAATCGCTCCGCCGATTGAGCACAGTGCCCCTCAAATAGCCCAGTTGCCAGCAGAACCTCGTAGTGTGCAATTCAGGGCTGAACTTGAACTTGGCAGACAAGGGAGGGCTTCGGGAGCGGGCAACATTGAACCTGCCCTCGGGCTTCAAGGACCGACAGGTCAGCAAGGTGTCACAGGACAACCAAGCCCTGCTTTGAGTGCACCGATGGCAGGCGTCCGTAAAGGCGTAGGCGCTGAGACCAAGCCTTTGGCTGTGGTAGAGGAACAGTTTGCACTTCGGCAGCAATTTGGTGGCGGATTGGCTCAAGCGCCCCTTGCTTCTCCTGTCAATTTGCGATGGATGAGGTTTGAGCCTGTTGTGGTCGGCAAAGTGAAATTGTGGGAATTGGCTCTAAGGGCTGAAACCCCTCAAATCGTCACCGTTTCTGTCCAGCCAAGCGAAAAAGTTGAAATTCTGAACGCCCAAAAGCCTGCGGGAGAAGAGAGGTTAGTTGTCTTGCACAATGTCTTGCCAGCAGGCAGAGAAATTTCTTTGCCACTTCTCGTCAAGGCTGCCGAACTTGGCGCTCGCAGGTTGCTTGTAACTGTGGAGACGGCTGACAGAAAGACCTTTTCATGGTGGTGCATCTTCCCAGCGATGGAACGAGAGAGTTTCCCCCAACTTCGCCGCTCAATTCCAATCCAAGTTGAGCAATGGACAGTGACCGACCTGTTGGCTCATTTGGCTTGGGAAGGCAAGATAGCGTTTTTGCTGCCAGAACATTTCGCCAACCGAACCGTCACTTTGCCGACAGGGATGACCCCGATCGCTAACATTCTCGCTTCGCTTGAACGCCAGTTAGGGGGGCGATGGGTTCGTATCGGAAGCACCTTCAACTTCAGCAGCCCGTCATCAACCCTTGTCGTGCCGATGCTGAAGCAGTAGCCAACAACACATCCCTTAGCGTAAAATTGCCTTGTGTGTTCGGCATTCGCTAAGGGACTTGCTTTCCCCCAGATTTCACCCTTTTCCACAAGCCTATCTGCCGCTCCTCAACCTTCGTTCTCTTTTTCGGAACAGTTCCATCAGCGGCAGCAGGGGCGATTCGCCCGGCGTTACTTCTGCGTGATCAACCCGCAGTTGAGTGAGCAATTGCCTTCTCCTTTGCCATTCGGCTTCAAGTTGACGCTGCCATAGGTCAACGGTTTTGGGGGAGCGTAGGTCTAACCAGCGTTCCTCGCCGGTTTCCAAATCAACGAACCGAGCAACCCCAAGGGGCGACAACGCCCTTTCTCTTCTGTCCCGCAAAATCAAAGCCAAAACTTCGTGCCTTGCTGCGAGTTTTTTGAGGGTGCTTTCGTAATCTCGTGCGTGAAGGTCGGTGAACAGGAAAATTACGCTTCTTCGCCTTCGGGTTATGCGACGGAGAAATTCAAGGGCTACAGCCAAGTCAGTGCCATGTCCTTTCGGTTGAGTGAAAAGCAATTCGCGGATGAGCCTGTGGGCGTGCCTTATCCCCTTTCGTGGCGGGATGAACTTCTCAACTCGGTCGGTAAACAGAAGCAAGCCAACTCGGTCGTTGCTGCGAATTGCTGCCAGGATAAGCGCAGCAGCGACCTCAGCAGCCAGTTCGCTTTTCAGTTTCCCTTGTGTTCCAAAAAGCAGCGATGGGCTTATGTCAACGACGACGAAAACTCGCAATTCCCGTTCGTGCCGAAACTTTTTGACATAGGGTTTGCCCATCCTCGCCGTCACATTCCAATCAATCATCCTGACATCGTCGCCCGGTTGATACTCCCTCACTTCCTCAAACTCAAGCCCTTGTCCTTTGAAGATGCTTTCGTAAGCGCCGAGAAACATTTCGCTGACGAGCCTTCGCAGTTTCATTTCAAGCCTTTTGACCCTGCGCAAGATTTCCGATGGCGATGCAGGTTGCGTTGACGGGCGACTTCCATCGCTCTGCCATTTCCTCAATCGTTCCCAGATTTTCATCGGCAACTCCGTCAACATCGTCAGCACTTTCTGTGCTGCGAGCATGGAAATCACCTTGACCTTTTGCGCCTGATTACACGCCAAGCCTCAGAAACTTTGGGCAAAGGTTGTTGCCAGAGCCATTCAACTTTGATGCGGAAACCTTTCAAAACCGCACTGTGGTAAAAACCTTTCTTGTCGGGCAGCCTCCTTTCGTATCTTCCGTTTTCGCCCAGGACGAAAAAGTCCGCTTGCTTCCGCTCAGGGTCAATGACCCAGTATTCTTTGACCCCGTCAAGTTCATACTCGGCAAACTTCGTTCCTCTGTCCCTGAGCATGCTTTCTTCCGAAACGATTTCAACCACCAAGTCGGCAGGTCCGTCAAGGTAGTTTTCTTTGATGCGGTCAAAGTGCTCTTTTAAGACGACGAGCAGGTCGGGTTCACGGAGTCGGTTTGAAAGGGGCAATTTCATCGCAAAAGGCGCTGTCAAGACCACGCCCATGTCTTGCTCTTCAAGGAAAAGCCCGATAAGCATGGTCAAAAACCGAACAATGCTCTGGTGGAAATAACTTGCTGGCGACATGATGATCACCTCACCGTTTTCCCATTCAGCCCAAACATCCTCATCCAGCCACGCCAAAAACTCCTCCAAACTCATTCGCTCCTTTGGCGGGCTAATTTGCCTTGCGACTTCAATTTCCGCCTTCGTCGCTGACATGCTTTTTTCACCTCGCCTATAAGTCCCTGCGCTACGGCACAGGAATTCGCCTTAAAATTCTGTCAATGACCCATTCGGTCGTGATTTCTTCGGCTTCAGCCTCATAACTTAGGATAATTCGGTGGCGCAGGACATCGTGGGCGATGGCGTGAATATCTTCTGGGAGGACATAGCCTCTTCGGCGCAAAAAAGCCATAGCCTTTGCTGCCAACGCCAAGTAAATGGTCGCTCGCGGCGATGCCCCATACTCAATCATGCCGTCCAAGTCGGTTATGCCGTAGCCTTTTGGGTCTCTGGTGGCGTTGACCAAGTCAACGATGTATTTCGCCAGTTTCTCGTCCAAGTAAATCTGCCTGACCAATTTGCGTGCATTCAGAACTTCTTGCGTTGTCGCCACTTGCCTAACCCAAGGGATTTCCTCGCCAGTCATTCGGTGCAGGATTTCCAATTCTTCTTCGCGACTTGGGTAGGTGACTTTGAGTTTGAGCATGAACCTGTCAATTTGTGCTTCCGGGAGCGGGTATGTGCCTTCGTGCTCAATGGGATTTTGGGTCGCCATGACAAGGAAAGGTTCTTCAAGGCGAAAAGTTTGCTCGCCGATGGTGACTTGGCGCTCCTGCATCGCTTCAAGGAGTGCCGATTGAACTTTTGCTGGTGCTCGGTTGATTTCGTCAGCGAGGATGATGTTAGCGAAAATCGGACCTTTCTTTGGCGTGAAAGTCCCTGTCCGTTGGTCGTAGACCATCGTCCCAATTATGTCAGCGGGCAAAAGGTCGGGGGTGAACTGAATTCGTTGAAACTTGGCATCTAAGGTTTCAGCGAGGCAGCGGACAGCCATCGTTTTCGCCAAGCCGGGCACGCCTTCAACGAGTATATGCCCGTCAGCCAAAAGCCCCACCAGCAAGCGCTCAATCAGGTAACGCTGCCCCACTATGACCTTGCTGATTTCGTTGACTATCCTTTCAACGAACTCGCTGGCTGCGTAAATGCGCTCTGAAAGCCGCTGAATCTCGTCGTAAGTCATTGCAGCAGCCCTCCTGTTCGGTGTAGGAATTTGACCGCGCATCTCCTTACCTCACCTCCCTCACCGGGTGAGCCTTTACTGCTGCTGTGCTCTTTGGACGAACCAGTTTGGTTCAGGGAACGGTCGGCGTGCGGTTTCACCAAAACCGTAATGGTCGTAGTGACCTAACAGTGCTGCTACCAAACTCAATAGACCCAAAGGCGTGTCAATGTTGTCAACCGTCGGCAACTCGTCGGTCTGATAGAGTGCCATTTCCTCGCTTTTAGAGTGAGTTGGGGCGACAACGACGACACGAACCCCGACGCTTCGCAACGCTTGCAGAAGCGAAAGGTCAACGGTTTTTATTTGCTCGGCATCCCGTTGGTTTTGTTGGGCAAAGATGAGGACCGCTGAGCCCATAGGGGTTTGGGTGTTTCCGCTGACCTTAACCCAATCCGCCTTGCTCAAAGTTTGCCAGAAATTTTGCGGGTCACCGTAGCGAACGAGCAAGGCAATCCGTTTCCAGACCCCGCTTTTGACCCCCTCATCGTCAACATTGCTGACAATCAGTCCCAACCCTTCAGCAACCTTTCGCCATGTGAAAGTGTCAGCCCTAAAAATTGCTTCGGGATTTAGCGTGATTTTCAAAGGCACTTTTGCCCCCGCCTTCTCAAGGAAAGATTGGACTCTCATGGTCAGTTCGCCATCGGCATCGGGAGTTGACAGAAAAAGGGCTATGTTTCGGAACTGCAACTGGTTTTGCACCAGCCAACTTGAAACTTTGTCCACAAACTGCTCGTTTGCTCGCAAAACGGAGCGCAAGTTCGCCAGTTCAGCGTCCAATTGCTTAATTTGCTCGTCCCGCCTTTGAAGTTCGCGGGATACTTCCTCGCGGTAGCGTTGAAGTTGGCGCTCAATCCTTTGGTAAAGTTGTTCTGCTCTCGGCTCTCTGGTGATGCCGATGCCCACCAAAACTCCGAGCCCAAAGAAAACCAAAACGGCAACGAGCGTTCCGATGTAAAGGCGAATGTCAACCATTTTCGTTTCCTCCGTCAACGCATGAAAAGGTGTTCAATGCTCGTCCAAAACCAAAGCCAAAGTGGGCGCAAGTAAGTTTGCAAGGTCGGCGAAATTTTGATGAGCCACGAACCCAACAAAGTTCCAGCAAACAGCAGAAGGAAAATATGCCACCAACGGATTCCTGTAGTGTAAAGGGCGCTCACTCCTTTCGCGTCCACAAGTTTATGACCGACCCTGAGCCTTGTCAGGATAGTGCTCGCCATCCCCCACCGTCCCTTTTCCAAAAACTCAATGACTGACGAATGAGTTCCCACAGCGACAATAAGTTCCGCCCCCGCCTCGTATGCGAGCAGCATGGCAGCGTCCTCACTTGTCCCGCCGATGGGGAAAATGTGAGCGTCTAAACCCAGACGCTTGACCCTTTCCACTCCCGGTGCTCGCCCATCGGGGTAGGCGTGGACGACAAGTTCGGCACCGCACTTCAGCGCCTCTTCGGAAACGCTATCCATGTCGCCGATGATTATGTCGGGCTTGTAACCCAGTTCAAGCAAAGCATCAGCACCGCCGTCAACACCTATAAGGACAGGCTTTCGGTCGCGAATGTAACTTCTGATGGCTTGCAAATCTTCACGGTAGCGATGCCCGCGCACAACAATGAGTGCATGACGACCAGTGATGGGAGTTCGCAATGGCGGCAATGGGATTGGAGATGCTAATAACCGCTTCCCCTCTTGGCGGAGATAGGAAAGGGTGTTCTCAACGAAATCGTCCAACAACTCCGACAAATTTCTCTCCGCCTCGCTCATCTTTTGCCTGACAGCATGCTCGTTCAAAACAGTCACGGACACAACCTTGCCGTCTTGAGAGACAAGCCCCTTCTCAAGGTCAACAATCGCAACCTTCCCTTCTCGCAATTCATCAAAGGCTTCCGGCTCGCTGGTTTCAACGATCGGGATGCCATGTTGCAAAAGCAGCAGCGCCCCTGTCGTGGGGAAGCGACCTGTCAACGATGGCTGCGTGTTTATGACCGCAGCGACCTTTTTTTGAATGAGTGCCTCTGCAGCCACAGGGTCAAGGTCTGGATGGGCGATGAGGGCTATGTCGCCTTGCTTCAACCTCCTCACCAAATTTTTTGTTCGCCTGTCCTTTTTCAAAGTTCCCGTTATGACCATTCGCACGCATCACCAATCTGCAATAATGCCACAAAGCAGGAAATCAGGTCATAACGGGGCGAGGAGGTTGCGGTAGCCTGAAATTTGCTCATAGGTGTATGCGACGCGAAGGATTGTGGGTTCATCCAAAACTTTGCCGATGAACTGGACGCCGACCGGAAGCCCGTCCAAGAAACCACAAGGGACATTGATTGCAGGCAACCCAGCCATGTTCGCAGGGATAGTGCAAATGTCGCTCATTTTCATCAAAAGAGGGTCGTCGGTTCGCTCGCCCAATTTGAAAGGCAAAACTGGCGATGTAGGTGTCAATAGGACATCGCATTGCTGAAACGCTCGCTCAAAGTCCTGCCTTATCAGCGTCCTGACCTTCGCCGCTCGCAAGTAATAGGCTTCGTAGTAGCCAGCGCTCAAAGTGTAAGTTCCGAGCATAATTCGGTGCTTGACCTCGTGACCGAAACCCTCGCTCCTCGTGCGGGAATACATCGTCACTATGTCTTCGGAAACAGGGGCACGGTAGCCATACTGGACGCCATCATAACGGGCGAGGTTGCTTGACGCTTCCGCAGGGGCGATGATGTAATATGCGGCAAGGGCATATTCGGTAGTTGGGAGCGAAAGTTCAATAAGTTCCGCTCCAGCACTTTCAAGTTGCCTTGCCACTTGCATCACAACCTCAGCAACCTTAGGGTCAATCCCTTCGCCAAAATACTCACGGGGTAAACCGATTTTCATGCCTTTGACATCGGGCACGAGGGCGGTTGTGTAATCGGGAACAGGTTGTGGGATTGAAGTGCTATCTTTTGGGTCATGCCCTGCGATAACATTGAGCAACAAAGCGCAGTCGGTCACATCCCTCGTCATCGGTCCGATTTGGTCAAGTGAGGAAGCAAAAGCGACAAGCCCGTATCGGCTGACGCGACCGTAAGTTGGTTTCATCCCGACGATCCCGCAAAAGGCTGCAGGTTGGCGGATTGACCCGCCAGTGTCGCTCCCCAACGCAGCCAAACATTCGCCTGCAGCGACCGCAGCGGCACTGCCACCGCTGCTGCCGCCGGGAACTCTTTCCAAGTCCCAAGGGTTGTGTGTTGGATGGAAACCGGAAAACTCCGTTGATGAGCCCATCGCAAATTCGTCCATGTTGGTCTTGCCGACAAAAACCGCACCAGCCTCTCTCAACTTGGCAACTGCCGTCGCATCGTAAGGCGGGATGAAATTGTAAAGGATTTTGGAAGCGCAAGTGGTTCGTATGCCTTTTGTGCACATGTTGTCTTTGATGGCAACAGGGATGCCTGTCAAAGGCGTAATGTTCTCGCCCTCAGCAAAACGCTTGTCCGCTTCCTCTGCCATTTTGAGGGCAATTTCGTCAGTGACAGTCAGAAAGGCTTTAACCTTGCCCTCAACTTGACTTATTCGGTCAAGGACAACCTTAGTCAACTCAACGGCTGAGATTTCACGCCTCTTGAGCAACTCATGGGCTTCGTGCACCGTCAACTTCCAAAGTTCCATCCCTCTTTCCCCCTTCGTCACTCAAAAATCCTTTTGACCCGAATTTTGAAGCCGGGCACGACATCTTCTCC
>ERZ1669248.492-NODE-492-length-19037-cov-17.669266_pt1 | contig 19037 bp, 21 predicted proteins | sample MGYA00579296_ERZ1669248 | MGnify/ENA primary metagenome ERZ1669248 (study PRJEB41166, sample SAMN08046057) | hot springs metagenome | biome: hot spring; feature: neutral hot spring; material: thermophilic sediment; isolation source: thermophilic sediment from...
AGTGTTGTTGCTATGGATACTAGTGCAAAGGGTAGAAACCAGAGTATGTAGTGGGGATACACAAACAGGTTTAGAAGAACAAGAAGCTCTAAAGCAGTTGCTGAAACAATGTAGATGCTCCTTTTCTCTAAATCAATTCTTGCTGATGCTATAAGATGTGTGAGCATGGCTACAGCGCGGAAGCTATTTGGGAATATGGGTACTGGGGTATTGGGGACAAGCCCTTATCCTCTCGACTAATGTGAAACATTATCTGATTTTCGAAAGAGCTATTTACACATTTAAATGATGCTACAGCTTCAACAACTAGAACAGCAAAAGCAAATATGATTATATATGCCAAGATTTTTGAAGCTTTGCCAACATTTCTCGAAGTAGCTATGGCAAGTAGAGTTGTTGGTAGTAGAACAAGTGGAAACACTTTAGTTAAAACACCAAGAGCTAGAAAAACAGAGGATAGATATTCTCTACTCTTATTCAGAAGGTGTATGGCTAGAACTGCGAAGAAAGTTGGTATGGAGTCGAAAAGACCATACCAAGCAGATGCAACAATAGCTAATGGGTTGAAGCACCAAATAGCTTCAACGAGAAGAGATCTTTTCTCACTTGCCCCAAGGGATTTCAGCACATGGTATAGTAGCAAAGCTAGCAGGGTGTCGAAGAGTATTGAAGAGAATTTGTATCCAAGGGGATTCCAACCAAAAACAGCAATGCCAATGAGCTGAATATATGCATATAGAGGTGGGTAGTTGTATTTGGCTAGGCAGTAGGGGGATCCTGAGGAGAGAAGGCTTTTAACACCCTCAACATGAAACAGTATGTCTGTTCCATGAACACCCTCCAAAGCTATTAGCAGTCTGACGACAAAACCTGTAATGGCTATGGCTATTGAGTAAAGCGAAAACCTCTTCAACAAAGACGCCATGGCGAGCATCCCAAAAAGGTTAAATTTTCTCAAATATATTTAACTAACATGGTTTCTATAAATAAATGTTAAACAACTCTATATCTCTATGCCGAGAAATTTTCTCAGTGTTGATCCGAGAATGTATAGCAGTAGCGACACCCCTAGAATTAGTGCTGTTGTTAATGCAAATTCCCTTAAGTAGTTAACTTTTTGGAGCACGGAAGCATAGAATGTCATGTAAGCAACTATGGCTATTGCCAATACAAGCATTATTGTAAATGCTGTGTAAAGGTTTTGTATGAGGAAATATGGCAGTGCTAGGAGAATTGATGTGGCTATGTAGGCAATGAATGTGTATAGAGCTGAGTACCCAGGGCTTTTCCCAGCCTCGTGTTTTGCTTGGGAATAGGCTGCGATAGCCATTGATATTGCTGCTGCAACACCTGCTAAAAAACCTGTTAAACCAGCTTTCACACTGTTCTCGAATGCCCCCAAAGCACCTGTGTAAATACCTGTTAACTCCACCAATGCATCTGATATTCCAAGTGTTATGAAGCTTATGTACCTAACCCTGGCTTCACTTATTGATGCTGCAAACTCCTCCTCATGCCTCTCCTCATCATCTATAATTCTTGATAGTTCCTTCTCATAGCCTGAACCAGTCCATGAAACATCTCCATAAATCTTAATCGCCATTGACTCCTTAGACTCTAGAAACTTTAGCAAAACCGTTAAACCAAACAAATAGAACATTGCAACAAATGCAAGAATCTTGAGCATGGAAACACTGGATTTGCACTCACCAACAACACCTCTCCAGAAAAGATAATGCCTATACTCATCTTCAGAAGCCTTCAGCAAAGCCACTCTAATTCTTTCATTGACTAGTGGAAGCCTTGCCAAAACCTTGTATATCTTGTGAGACTCAAACTCATCTCTACACATTTCAAGCAATAAACTACTCTGTGAATTCACTTCAAATCACCACAGCAAAGCACCTTGCTTCTCTACAGCAGCACTTAATAATTACACATTTTTATGGTTTTCAGCTAGCTAAAAACCTTGTAGCATTTGACAAGAAGATACATTAGCTGCTGTAGCTAAAGGCTATGGAGGTTCAACATCATAGGTTTTGGAAACCATGTCAACATTTAATTTATAAAGGTAATTCTCATCGACAATACCATCTAAAAGCAGTTTCTTCTGATTATCAACAATATCCCATGGGTATGAAGAGACTCCTGGTCTTTTTGGATCGTCTATGAAGTCGCTTTCAACCATGTACATAGGTTTTAGGGATTTGAATGCCTCTTTCAAAACCTGTATTTTTCCAGGTACTGTAAATATTAGCTGGTGTTGCTGGGCATGCCTAGCTGTTGCTATGTCCAGGTGGTGTAGAATGGTAAGCTTCTTGTCTATGCTAATTGCTTTAACTGTTTCGCTTATGTCGAAAGCTGTTATCTCACCACCTTGCTCGAGATGTAGATGAATCCAGGCCCCAAGGTCTTTGGCAAGTGTTAAGGTGTGTTTTAAAATGATTGTGTTTGCAATGAATGCTTCTGGTAATGATTTGTAGTGTGGTCTCCCCACCTCGCCAAAGCCATCAATCAAACCGTTTTTCACAAGCTTAGCTATGTGGTCTATAACCATCAAAGCCTTCTCCAATATCTTCATGCTTTGCTTTGGGTTTTTCGAAATCTCATCCTCTACAGCAGCTGGGTGAACACCTGCAAAACACCTCATCTTCAAACCAAGTTCCTTACCAGCTCTACACTCTCTAATCAAAACATCAACTGATTTTACATAGCCATCAAAGCTGTTGTCAAAACCAAAGTGGTGAGGAGGTAGGGAGACAAGTGCTATGAACCATCCACCAGCACTGGAAAACCTCTTGGCTATATTTTCAATTCCAAGACCCTTAACAGGATTGCTATGCATATGCCCATCAGCAAAAACCAGTTTTTCCATTGAACACCACTGAGGATAGTTACTAAAGCAACAAAAAGTTTTAAATTATTCAAAACTTTTATTTTGAACCATGTTTAAAATGTTTTGGTGTTTGCTTTGGGTGTCTATGAAACTATATTGTCTAGACGAAGCATTAGAGCATATAAGCGTGAACCAATAAAGAGAGAGGATCTTGAAAAAATTCTTGAAGCTGCTAGATGGGCTCCTAGCGCAGGAAATAGACAGCCATGGCACTTTGTTGTTGTGATTGATGACGAGCTTAAGGAGAAGCTTGTTCCAGCATGTAGAAACCAGCAATTCATTGCAGATGCTGGAGCTATTATCGTTGGTCTTGCAGATGTTGAGGCATCGCCAAAGTGGGCAGTTGTTGATACAACAATTGCTTTGGAGCACATAGTTTTAGAGGCTACAGAGCTTGGCTATGGAACATGCTGGATTGGGGCATTTGATGAGGCTGAGGTTAAGAAGATTCTAAACATACCAGATAAGTATAGAGTGGTTGCGCTAATACCTGTTGGTGTACCAGCAGAGTCTCCCCCGCCAAGACCACGCAAACAGTTAAGAGATATCGCATCTCTAAACCTCTTTGGAAACCCGTGGGAAATGCCAGAGATTTAGCACAAAGCAATTAAGCAACAATTTTTCAAAACATTTTTTGTTGCCATCAGCACATTTGAAAAACTTTTATTTTGTTGAGTGATCTCTATATCCAAGTGGATTTGCTCTAGGTGTTTTTATGAAGATTGGAGTTGTTGGAACTGGGATAATGGGTTCAAACCTGGCTAAATGCCTATCATCAAAAGGTATTTCTGTTGGTGTTTACAGCAGAAGATATGAAAATGCTTTGAAAGTTGCTTCAGAAGTTGGTGGAAAAGCTTATGAAAATGCTAGAAAGCTTGTTGAGGATAGTGATGCTGTGGTAATTTTTGTTACAGATGATAAAGCTGTTCTAGATGTTATAAACAACATTGTTTCTGGAGGCAAATTAGATAAAGGGCTTGTTTTAAACGCAAGCACAGTTACTCCAACAACAAGCATTGTAGCTATGAACATTTTGAGAAGTGCTGGTCTAAACTATCTTGAGTCTCCTGTTTATGGAAGTGGTGACGAGGCTAGGGAATGCAAACTGTTTTCAATGGTTGGAGGAGACAAGGATATTTTCGAGAAAAACAAGAAGTTTATAGAGGTTTACAGCCAAAAGGTTATGTATGTTGGTGAAGTGCCAAAGGCAATGGCTCTTAAACTAGCTCTAAACCACATCGGACTTGCAATACCAGGTATATTGGCAGAGGTCTTTGCTCTTCTAACAGCTTGGGATGTTGATTTGCAAATCTTTAGAGAAGCATCAAAAAACCTGTGGTTTGGGCAAGTAGTTGAAAGGTATTGGAGAAGAGTATTTGAGGAAACACCACCAAGATTCAAAACATGGATGGCAGGAAAAGATTATTGGTGCATAGCATCAGCACTAAAAGAAAAGAGAATACCATCAACAATTGCAGAAGCCTTATCAACACTATACATGATGGCCAGCACAACAGAGTATAGAGACAAGGACTATCCACAAATAGCAAAATACTTCATAGAACTAGCAAAAAAGGCGAAAACAGAAGGAAAATAATCCCTCTACCCCAACTCAAGAGCTTTACTGAGCTATTATTCAATTTTATTGTTAGTGTTTTCAATCTTTTTTGAATATTTCCATTCAATTTTTCTCATGAAACTCCGAAGAGAGTAGAAGGTATTTTGCTGGTTTAATGTTTATTCTATGAACTCTAGTTTAAGCTTCTTAGCAATTTTATCTTTCAGCATTTTAAAGTCTCTATCTTTTGTCACCAGTGTTAGGTTATTGTTTAGTGCTTGTGCAGCTATTATCAAGTCTGTGACTGGTAAAGGGTTTCCCATTTTTCTTAACTCTACTTGCCAAGCAATTGCCAATACCTAGTCCTTTCTTGTTGGATACAAAATGTTTTCTGCAAATGTTATTGCAGGTGGGTATTTCACAACTGTTATAATTGACACATGTGGTACTCTTGTCTTTGAACCTCTTTTAACCATGTCAATGATTATGCTTGTATCGTAGATTCTACTCTCCTCCACTCCTTCTCCCTAAGGGATCTGTATAAATGTTCCTCGGCTTCTCCAGACATTGGCTCTAGATCTGATGGCGAAACACCCATCCTCATTATTTCCTCCATAAGAGCTTCTGCTGGCACAATCTTCTCACCCTCCTCTAACCTCCTAATATATTCCTCGATAGCCTTTCTAACAACTTCACTCCAGTTAACCTCTCTAAACAGCTTCATCTTCTCGTAAAGCTCTCTAGGAATTCTAACACTAAAATTGACAGAGGCTGCAAATCACTTACTAACATGTTAATACATAAAAATGTTTTTATACTTTTATCTATGCCCTCACCTACTTTGTATGATCAATAGAGTTGAGGATAAAAATAAATTAGAAATGTACTGCAATTCTAAATGCTACATGCATTGTTATAACCCTTAACCTTTTCATTAGCAATTTCTTCTCGTGTTTTGTTTCAAGTTTTCTAGGTCTTGTTAAGCAAAAGCTTTATATTATTTTAGCTGTGTTTCACTGATTTGGTGTTTGGTGGAAGGTAATGCTTGTTGGGATATATGGTTTTGGGTCTATAGGTAGGTTAGTGGCTAGAGAAGCTATTGAGAGAGGTCATGAGGTTGTTGGTGTTGTTGATATTGATGAAAGTGTTGTTGGTAGGGATGTTGGTGAGGTGCTTGGTGTTGGTAGTATAGGAGTTGAGGTGTCTAGGGATGTTAGTGTTTTAGTTGATGCTGATGTTGTTATACATGCAACTGGTTCTTACCTAGATAGAGTGTATAATCAGATTGCATCGGTTTTGAGTATGGGTGTAGATGTTGTATCAACTTGTGAAACGCTTGCATATCCCTATTACAGGTATCCTGTACTAGCTATTAGACTAAATGAGCTTGCTAGGGATAGCGGTGCAGTTGTTGTTGGTACTGGTATAAACCCTGGGTTTTTGCTAGACACATTAGTAGCTGTTGTAGCCTCATCAGTAACTCGGATAAGGTATGTCAAGGCTGTTAGAAGTGTTGATGCTTTGAAGAGAAGAGAGTCTTTCAAGAGGAAAATCGGTCTTGGTCTAGACACAAAAACATTTGAGGATAAAATGAGGAGAGGTGAGTTAACAGGTCATGTTGGCTATGCGGAATCTGTGTATCTAATTGCCCACGCCGGTGACTTGCAGTTGACAAGAGTTGTTGAGGGGCAGGAGCCTGTTATTGCTGATGAAACTATTGAGGAAAGGGGTACTAGAATAGATAAGGGGCTTTGCAAAGGAGTTAAAGGCTATGGAGCAGGCTATCTAGGAGACAAAGAGGTTGTTAGAGTAGAGCTCCATGCATATGCAAAAGCACCAGAATATGAGGAGATAATAGTTGTGGGAAAAGACTATGCTGTTACATGGAGAAGCAGTGGAACACCAGGAGATCCAGGAACAGCTGCAGTGATTCTAAACGTTGCAGAAAAGATACACAAACTTTCGCCAGGTCTACATCTAATGACAGATTTGCTTCCATTTAAAATAAGATTCTCTGTATAGCACAAAGGTATACAGTTGAATAGTGTGAATATAGCAAAACACTTCAAATAATGTTTTTGCTGAAAGCACAGTTATTTCATGTAGCTTCTCTAAAAGCTGTTCAGCTGTTGAAACATTCTTGGATATGAGCATCACTAGAATAGTATTTGATAAGCTAAAGAATTCAATTATGCAAAAACTTTTTCACAAGCACTAAGCTTATATTCTTATTTCCACAGTAAAGTGTTTTTGAGGCTTGTTTATGGAGGAAGATGATTGGAACGATATCAACAGAATTGTGAAAGAGCTTATGAATAAGTTTTTCAGTGAGTTTATCAAAGATTTTGAGGAGTTTTTAGCAAGCATTGAAAATGGTTCAGGTAGTGAAAGGTTCTTTGGATTGAGGATAGAGGTGGGGCCTGATGGTAATCCAAGAATCTATAGAATTGGTGGTGAAGAGTTTGAGAAGGAAAGTCCCAGGGTTGTGGTAGTTGATGAGGGTGGGGAGAGTGGTAAGCAGCTTATAGACATATATGATGATGGTAGTGCTATAGAAGTGGTGGCAGAGGTTCCAGTGGTTAGCGAGGAGAATGTGGGTGTTGTGGCTTTGGATGATAGTCATATTTTAATTGATGTTGTTGATCCTGGGAGTGGGGCTAGGTATAGGAGAGAGGTTGAGTTGCCAGCAAAAATTGATCCAAAAACGATTAAAACGTTGTATAGAAATGGTGTTTTGAAAGTAAAGGCAGTGAAAAAGTCTGTGGTTGAATCTGGTAATGTGAAAGAATAGATTGGATTAAGTGGTATGGGCGAAGATGTTTAAAATTTATAAAGCTTGGGCTCATATCAACTTCCGATAAAAATGTTGGGCAAAAGAACATATTTACTAGTTGCGGTATTGGCAATAGCTGTTGTAGTAGTAGCTTTAACATTTCTTGTATTTAAACCATTGACAGGACCTGCAACTACGAAGAGAGTTGTTACCTATGCTTATAGAGATGCTATAACTGGTGTTGATCCAAGTGTTGAGGATGACACAGGTATAATGATTCTTCACCTTGTTTATGAAACTCTTCTTAGATATGATCCAAAAACTGGGGGGTATAGTTATGTTCTTGCAAAAAGCGTTGAGAAGGTGAATGATACTGTTTGGAGAATTGTGTTAAGAGATGATGCAAGATTTCATGATGGCTCACCTGTAACAGCATATGATGTGAATTTCAGTATTTGGAGAACGAAGCTAGTTTATGAAGAGCTTGGAAGAGGGCTGGGCTACATATGGGAGTGTGTTAACAGCACAAATGTTTTGGATGATAAAACCATTGAAATAGTAACCTCCTATCCATGCGACATCAGACCCACTTTAGCAGCTGCCTATGGAGCTTTCATATACAGCAAAAATGTGTTGAAGCTTAGCGGAATCAGTGATATTGTTTCTGAAGAGCTTATAACATGGTTTAACAAAGGCAATGAGCTTGGTTCAGGCCCATACAAAATTGTGAAGTATGAACCTGAGAATGAGGTTGTTCTTGAGAAGTTTAGTGATTGGTGGGGTTGGAAGGAGATAAACAATCCAAATGCTCCAGACACAATCATTATTAAAATTGTTGAGGATCCTGGTGAACAGGAAAGACTGCTTAGATCTGGTGGCATAGATATTGCTTCTAGTATTCCAAGATCATCAATTAAAGTACTTAAGGATAGTGGATTTGGTGTAGTAGTTGCTGATACATTTCACAATTTCATACTAATGTTCAACACAAGGAGATGTCCAACAAACATCACAGATGTTAGAAAGGCTATAGCATATGCAATTCCATGGGATTCAATCGTTGAGCAGAGCCTCATGGGCTATGGAAGAAAGGGAAGTGGCTTAATACCATATGGGTTCCCAGGCTATAGCAGTAAATGGGCTTTGAAACAAGATTTGGATAAAGCTAGGCAACTGCTAAGCAAAGCCAATGCTCCTTGCGAGCTCAGATTAGAGATGGTTATTACCCAGGGCTATGAAGAGGAAGAGGCATTTGCAAAACTACTTAAAGCAGAGCTTCAGAAGATAGGTGTGGATTTGGAGATAAAGGCTTTGCCATGGGAACAGGTGAAAAGTTTGGGCCAAAGTGTTTGGGAAAAACCTGAGGAGGCTCCACATCTAATAATAAATGATTGGTGGCCCACATATCTAATACCATATGATTACTTCAGCTTGTTGGAGTGTTTAGAGCCTGAGAAGGGGGTTATAAACTATTGGAATTGGGCTGGCTACTGCAACAAGGAATTTGACGAGGTTTTGTCAAAAGCATATGAGAAGTCTTTGGAGAGTCTCGAAGAGTCTTTGCCTCTTTATGAAGAGATTCAGAAAATAGTGTTTGATGATATGCCTGCTGTGAATCTTTGGGATATGCAACACATTTATGTGTATAACCAGCAGAGGATAAGGTTTAGAGATGGAGCATTCAATTCTCTATACACATACACAGTATTCTTCCAATATGTTGAGGTGCTGAAATAGGAATAGGAAATGCTAACACTAAACTACATAGCTAAAAGAATTGTTATCTCAACACTTCTAATTTTTGGAATAGTGATATTGACATTTCTAATGATTCAGCTTACACCAGGAGACCCAGCTATTATTTGGGCTGGAAAGCCAAGAGGTCCTGGAGCAACTGCCGCCATAGCTAGAGCAAGAGAGTATCTGGGTCTTAACCTGCCGCTTTATCAAAGACTAGCTCTCTACATGTACAAGTTTCTCATGGGTGATTGGGGTTTGTCTGTAGAGTTTAAGCAACCTGTCTTTCATCTTGTTGTAAGAAACTTTATGGCATCTCTTGAAATAGTTGTCTATGCTTTTGCTGTAGCAGTTCCTCTTTCTCTTTGGCTTGGAACAAGGGCAGCGCTTTCAAGAGGTGGTTTAGGCGATAAGACAATATACTTTCTATCCGTTGTTTTGGCTGGGATGCCAAGATTTTTAGTAGCAGTTCTAATTTTTTTGATGCTGTATCTTTTTGGCTATGGATATCTAGGTTTGAGAGTATCCCCAAAATACACAACATTCTCGGGTTTAACAGGTATGATAACTGTAGATAGCTTGATTGCTGGAAGACTAGACATATTTCTTGATGCTTTTCTCAGGTTGATTCCAGCATCAATTGCATTAGCAACTTACCCAATGGGTGTTATAACAAGAGTTGTTAGAGTATCGCTTTCAGAAACATTTGAAGAGGAGTATGTTAGACAAGCTATATCGATTGGGCTGCCAAGAAAAGTAATTGTTAGAAGATATGCATATCCAAACATAGTTTCTGTTGTTGCTCAGCTAACAGGACTTCTATTCTCCTACATGCTTCTAGAGACAATGGTTGTTGAAAATGTTTTTTCTAGAGAGGGTTTGGGAACACTCACATCTAGAGCAATTGTAGCTTCTGACTATCCAGTGGTTATAGGGGCAACTGTTTTCACATCAATTGTTTTGATAGTGGCGAATACCATAGCTGACATAGTTCAAGCAGTTACAAATCCAAGGGTTCAGCTATGATATCCTATGTGAGTAGTGTTCTTCAAGAAGCTTTTTCCATGGCTAGAAAAACGTGGAGAAGAAGATACTTGTTTAGAGTTGCAACATTGTTGATATTTGCATTGGCTTTTCTAGCTATTCTAGGTCCCTACATAGCTCCTTATCCAAGGCAGGGAATGGGAATTGAAATAGATAGGGCTAGGGCATTTAAGCCTCCATCGCTTGAGCATTTTCTTGGAACTGATAGTCTTGGTAGAGATGTTTTGAGCAGAATCTTGTTTGCGTTGAACAGAGCCCTGGCTTCATGTGTTTTTGTAGTTGTTTTGAGTTTGGTTATAGGCTTGTTTCTAGGATCTTTTGCTGCTATAAGCTCTAAACCAGTTGAGGCAATAGTGTCTTACCTCACAGAGCTTCTCTTAGCTCTTCCATCGGTTTTGCTATCAGCTCTTCTAGCAATACTTTTTGGTGGTACATATGAAGCAGTTTTAATTGCTTTAATTGTTACCTGGTTTCCATGGTATGCCAGAATAGCTTATGTTCAAGCAAGGGGGTTGAGAGAGCTTGACTTTGTTAAAATACCAATGTACTATGGCTTGTCCAAGTGGTACATAGTTACTAAGCACATAGCTCCAAACATAGTTGCTCCAATGATTATAGAGGCTCTAAGCGATATTGGCAGCGTGGCTTTGGAGATTTCAGCAATAACATTTCTCTTTGGAATAGGTATTAAATCTATTGAGGAACCTGATCTAGGCGTGATGATAGCTTATAGCCTTAGAGATGTAACTACTGCCCCATGGACGTTTCTAGCACCAGCATCGATACTAGCACTCATAGCAATATCCTTCACATTATTTGGTGAAGTAATTTATGAGGAGTATCACCCAGTTTTGAGGAAGAGGTGGTGGCTATGGTTCTAGCAATAGAAAGCAATAATCTCTACATAGGCTATGAATCTGAAGAGAATCTGATTCTGTGGGTTGTAGAGGATTTGAGTCTTGAGATAGAACATGGCACAACATTTTGCCTAATAGGGGAGTCAGGCTGTGGAAAATCAACAATTGGAAATGCTGTAGCAGGTCTTTTACCACCATATGCAAGAACCAAGGGAAAACTCTCAATCTTTGGCCACACAGTTATAGATGGTGATTCAAGAAGATTTAATGGTGTTAGAGGTAGAGTTGTTGTTAAGATTCCCCAGGATCCAGCATCTTCTCTAAATCCGTTTATGACCATTGGCGAACAGTTATCACTAGCAATAAAACATTACTATCCAAAGCTAGGAAATGGAGATGTTAAAAACAAGGTTTTTGAGCTTCTAGAGGATGTTAAGCTTGAGAAAAATGTTTTTGATCTCTACCCCCACCAACTTAGTGGTGGAATGAAGCAAAGAGCTGCAATCGCATTAGCACTTGCTTCTGAGCCTAGAATACTTGTTGCTGACGAGCCTACATCAGCTCTTGACGCATATCTCCGTATCTCAATAGCCAATCTGCTTAAAAAGCTTCAGAAAGAGTGGGAGTTGACACTGGTTTTCATAACACATGATGTTTCAATTGCTCGCCATGTTTGTGATTCAATTGCTGTTATCTATGCTGGTAGAGTTGTTGAGTTGGGGGAAGCTAGCAAGGTTTTGAACAAGCCAATGCATCCATATACAGAGTTGCTGCTTATGGCAATACCTAGAAGATTGTCGAGGGAAAGACTTGTTGATATACCTGGCATGCCTCCACCACCAGGAAAATACCCATCTGGATGCAAGTTTCATCCAAGATGCCCATATGTTTTTGACAAATGCAGATTGCTTGAGCCTTTACTGAAAAAGCTGGATAGCGAAGCTGTTAGGTGTTGGAAATACTATGAGTAGCATTCTAAGAATAGAGAATCTGTATGTTAGCTACAAAATTCCCTTGGGCCATTTGAGATATGGCTATAGAAAGATATGGGCTGTTAAGGGAGTTGATATGGATGTTCCACATGGTATTGCGCTTGGCATTGTTGGTGGTAGTGGTAGTGGAAAGTCAACAATACTAAAAGCTATTCTAGGTTTTGTGAAACCCGAGAGAGGCAGGATATTGTTTAGGGGTTTTGATATTGCAAAGCTAAAAGGTAGAGAGAGACGTGTTATTTCAAGAGAGATAAGCTATGTTCCTCAAGAGCCGAGCCAGTCAATAAATCCGAAGATGAGAGTATATGATGTGGTTGCAGAGCCTCTGAAACCACTTAAGCTTTCCGTGGATGAGGTTGAGCACAGGGTTTACAGTGTTCTTGAAGTACTTGATCTTGATCCAAGTATTAGAAACATGTTTGCTAAGGAGCTTAGTGGTGGAATGCTTCAGAGAATAGCAATTGCAAGAGCAATTATAACAAGACCATCTCTTGTTCTACTCGATGAGCCAACAAGCAATTTAGACATATCGATTCAAGCACAAATACTCAACATGTTGATAGATCTTAAGCAAAAGCTGAATCTAACCTATATATTTGTTTCACATGACATAGATGTTGTAAGCTATGTAGCAAATAGAATAGCTGTCATGGCCTCTGGAAGAATACTTGAAGAAGGAAATGTTGACAAGGTTCTCACAGAACCTCTACACCCATACACATCAATGCTTCTAGAACCTAGCAAAGCACCAGAGGAAATGAAGCTTCTAGATGATGAACTATGCCCAATTCGCAGTTGGTGCCCATGGAGACAAGAGATATGCTCAAAGCTATATCCACCAAAAACAATGATAGGTGATAGGTATGTGTATTGCTGGAGATACTCAAAACATTAGAAGAGTTCAACACATATAGATTAATCCTAGACAAAGCTTATTAACTATGTAACGAGATAGCTAGTGTGAATCTAATGAATTGAGTTAACGCTTGGAAAAGTAGATGGGTATCTGAAGTGGCCTCACCTACTCTATCTCCAGAGGAGAAGGAGAGGATTTTAAAAACTCTTGAAGTTGATAAAGAGTTTCGCTATGCCTTAATGGGTTTACTTGGCTTTAGCGAAATTCTTGATAGAGTTACAAAACTTGAGGAGAGATTCGCTAAACTTGAGGAGAGATTTGCTGATTTAGAGGAGAGGTTTACTAAATTAGAGGAGAGAGTATCGAAGTTGGAGGAGAGAATGTTGAAATTAGAGGAGAGGTTTGCTGATTTAGAGAAAAGGTTTTTAGAACTTGAAAACAGGTTTGCCAGGATCGAGGAGGAACTGAGAGAAACCAGAAGGGTTGTTGTTATCATTGCTCATAGATTTGGTGTTATAAGTGAAGAGTCTTTTAGACAAGCCATGAAGTATGTTGTTGAAGATGTTCTTGGGGTTGCAAAAGTTGAGAAGTGGGTTTATAGAGATGATGATGGTTTTGTCTATGGATATCCATCAATTGTTGAAGTTGATGTGGCCATCAAAGACAGGGAGCATATTTTAATAGAGGTAAAGTCTAGAGCATCAAAAGCAGATGTTTCAGAGCTTCACAAAATAGGCTTGTTATATGAGAGGAGAGAAGGGGTTAAGCCAAAACTAGTAATAATAGCTGGGTTTATAGATCCAGACACACACTCACTTGCAAAAAGATTGGGAGTAGAGGTCATACCAATCATTACACCTGCTTAGAGATAACTCAAACAGCAAATTTCATTTACAAAATCCACTATTTTTAAACTCAAAAATGTTTGTTGCTACAAGTAATTGAGATTTAATCACTGGAATTTACGACATGATTTGTTGAATCTAGTTCCAATATCGTACACGTGGCTAGAACAGCCATATAATCAGAAAGGTTTTTATCTTTCTGCTCTAGTTTTAATTTTTGGTGATGTATCTATGTCCATGTCGGAAGAGCTTGTTAAGGCTATTGTTGAACTTGATGAGGGAAAAGCTGTTGAGTTGGCTAGGAAGAGGCTTGAGACTGAGGATCCTCTAAACATTCTGAATGATCTTACAAAAGCTGCTAATATTATTGGTGAAAAGTATGAGAAGGGCGAGTTCTTCATAGCAGATCTTGTCATGGCTGGTGAGATTCTGAAGGCAGTATCTGATATGGCTAGGGAGAAGCTCAAGGCATTGGGAAAGAGAAGAGAGGTTATAGGAAGGTTTGTTATTGGAACTGTTGAGGGAGATATTCATGATATTGGCAAAAACATTGTTGTTACAATGGCTGAGGCAGCTGGTTTTGAGGTTATTGATCTTGGTGTTGATGTACCTCCACAAAAATTTGTTGATGCAATAAAGCAGTACAACCCAGACATAGTTGGAATGTCAGGGCTTTTAACACTAGCAATAGATTCGATGAAGAAAACAGTTGATGCTATTAAAGAAGCTGGGCTAAGAGATAAAGTGAAGATAATTATTGGTGGTGGTAGAGTAGACAAATATGCGTGTGAGTATGTTGGGGCAGATGCGTGGACAAATAGCGCAGCTGAGGGAGTAAAAATAATGCTTAAGTGGATAGAGGAGAAAAAGATGAGGTGAGCATGAAATGGCTATGGAGCCAATAGATGAGTGGATTAAAAGGCATGAGAAAGAGCCTGAGGAAGTAGCTAAAGAGAAGCTTAACAGGTTTCTAAAAGCTGTAGAGCTTAAGGTTCCTGACAGAGTTCCTATTGCTGGTGCAGCAGGAGATTTTCTCTGCTCCTACACAGGCATCACCTGGTATGAGTTATCCTATAGCCTAACGGACAAGGTCGAAAATGCTGTACTTAAATTTGTACATGATTTTCCAAGTGATTGGCCAATACTGCTTGTGCCAATGATGCTAGAAGGTTTTGCACTTGCTTTAGCATTTGCTGAGTTCCCAGACTTTTCAAACATCATCAGATTTCTAACAGGGCCTTTGCATGATGTTTTGAAGGACAAATGGAGTAAGTGGCCTGGTAGAGAACTAAGAGATAATATGCATCCACAATTTCTTGGAGGAGAGTTTATGAAGCCTGAGGAATATAAGCAGCTAATAGACAATCCAGTTGAGTTTATGAACCAAGTTATTTTGCCAAGAGTATGTGAAGGTCTTGGAAAACCAGGTTCATCAAAATGGAATGGTGCTTGGATTAGAGCTGGTATTGCTATGCAAAAGGTGATTGCATTTCAAATAAATCTTTTCACAGCTATTGCTAAAGCTGGTTATCCAATAATTCCATTGGGAACAAATGCATATGCACCTGCCGATGTTATAGGAGACTTTCTGAGACATCCAACAGGAGCTATGCTAGATATAAGAAGGTATCCAGACAATTTCAAAGCTGCTTGCGAGGCTCTTGTTGATCCAATACTCAAAGTTGCAACAGCTGTACCTCCAACACCACCAGTACCACTATTCTTCATACCTTTGCATCTTAATGAGATGCTTCCTCCAAAGCTTTATAACGAGTTTTACTGGCCATATTTAAAGAGAATAATTGAAACACTTGTTAGCAAAGGATACAAAGGCTTTGTAATTTTCGAAGGTGATCATTCACCACATGTTGATACATTACTTGAGCTTCCAAAGGGTTGGGGAATAGGCTGGTTTGAAAGACCAAAAGATTTTATAAAGATTTGGGAAAAGCTTAAGGGGCATACAATAGTAATGGGTGGAGTTCCAACAACACTACTATCTGGTGGAACACCACAACAAATAGATGAATATGTAAAAAACTTACTAAACAAAATAAAACCCGAAGGAGGATTTATAATATCACCATCGATAGGCGAACTACCTGCTGGAACACCTCCAGAAAATGTACGTGCATATATCAACGCAGCTCTTAAATATGGTACATATTAAAACTATGTGTTCATATTTTTATGTTGTGGATGTTACATTTACATTAACTAACAAATTTATTGTAAATCGAAAATAAAATATTTTTCTTTTTACTACATCATTATTATTCATTTGGTGCTACAAAAATGAGTTTGACAATAATTCCTGTGCTAGATGTTATGAATGGTGTTGTTGTTCATGCTGTAGCTGGTAAGAGAAACGAGTATAAGCCTCTTTCTAAAAGTGTTGTGGCAAATTCTCCGAATCCAGTAGATGTTTTGAATGGTTTTTCGAGACTTGGATGTAGAAATGTTTACATAGCTGATCTAGATGCTATAATGGGTAGAGGTGGAAATAGACATGTTATAGAAACTGCCTTGTCTCTTGGATTCAAGGTTTTTGCTGATGTTGGTAGAGAAGGCATTTCTATAAGGGATAACGAGAGAATTGCCTATGTTATTGGTACGGAGTATCTTGTTTACCCCAGTGAACTTGGTTTGTTGAGAAATAGAGTTGTTAGCTTGGATACAAAGAATCGTATGACGCAATTCAAAAATGTTGAGATTGGGGTTGTGCAAGCTGCTAAAGAGGTTTGTGGAAGTGGTGTTAAGATGGTTGTTGTTTTGTTTCTTGATAGAGTTGGAACATCTATGGGAATAGATGTTGAGATTTTGAAAAGTGTTGTTGATGTTTGCAAGGGTGTTGACATTGGTGTTGGTGGTGGTTTGAGGGAGTTGAATGAGATAAGCATTTTGAAAAGTCTTGGAGTTAAATATGCATTTGTTGCAACAGCTATTCACAGAGGCTTAGTAGACAAGTGCGAGTTTTGATAATTTTGTGGTGTTTCCATGGAGATAGGCATCATAACTAGAAATCCTAGAAGCTGGAGCTCATCACATTTGATAGAAGCTTTTCAAAGTTTTGGATGCTCCGTTCACACATTCAGATTCAGCGATGTTGTTGCGCATATAGATGTTGATAAGCCAAAGTTTTATGTAAACAACATAAACATTATTGATAAGCTTTCAGCAGTTGTTGTTAGACCATTTGGACGTGTTAGCTTGGATCAAGCAATTTTCAGAATAGATATTCTCTATGCTCTTCAAGAACTTGGGCTACCTGTATTCAACAAGCCATCAGCTATAGAGAAATGTGTTGACAAGTTTAGATCTCTCTACACTTTGAAAATGCATGGAGTTCCAGTACCAAGAACAATAGCAACGGAGAGAAGTTCACTAGCTATGAGAAGCGTTGAAATGCTTAAAAGCAAAGACGTTGTCTTTAAACCAATGTTTGGCTCTAGAGGCCATGGAAGTACAAGAATAAGAATTAGGGATAGGGATGTTCTCTGGGATGTTGTAAGATCAGTAACATTTGTTAGACATGTTGCATATCTCCAGGAGTTTTTGCCTCATGGAGGAGAGGATATAAGGGTTTTTGTGCTGGGGGAAAGGGTGTTGGCTGCAATGTATAGACGTGCACCACCTACTGAATGGAAAACAAATATTGCTAGAGGTGGAAAAGCTGTGAAGATAGAAAAACTAGATTCTGATGTAGAGAACATTGCTATAAAAGCTGCGAAAATACTTGAATGTGAAATAGCTGGTGTTGACATAGTTCGTTTACCTGATTCTCTCTATGTTTTGGAGGTTAATAGCCAGCCTGGGTGGAGAGGTCTTCAGGAAGCACATCCAGAAATCGATATAGCTAAGGAAATTGCTAAGTACGTTATTGAAAAAGCTAGAAGGTAGCTTTTTCATTGTCGAGATACAGGATAGTGCTAAGGGTTTTGAAAAAACCTTTTAGCTATTGGTATCCAGGAACAGACTTTGTGAATGATATAATCAAAAGATTTGAAGCTTATATAGATAATGGTGATGTTCTTGCAGTTTCCGAAAAAGCAATATCTATAGCACTTGGAAATGTATATGACGAGAAAATGGTGAAAGCAGACAGATTTTCAATTGCAATGACAAGACTATGCAATTTTATTTGGCTTAAAGCATTTAGAAACATGTTTCAATCCCAACAAACCATAAATCTACTCACAAACACACCGTTGGAGGTTGCTGCAGCACACAAAAAGCTTGCACTTCGCTTTGGAGGTGTAAAGCACTTTTTCAAGCCATTGTCTGAAGCTGGTATAGACACTTCGAATCTTCCATACACCTATGTTTCTCTACCACTAAAAAATGCAAATAGAATTGCTGAAGAAATTTCCACAAAAATCTATAGGAAATTGGGCAAATCCATTGTTGTGCTAGTAGTTGATACAGATAAGTGTTACAAGCCAAAGGGGCTAGGGGGAATAGCATTCTCAACCAGATATTCAAAAATTAGAGGTGTTTTCGACTTTGGTGCAATAAGCTATTTCATTGGCAGAAAATTTGCCGACTTGTTCAAAGAGTATCCAACACCAGTGGCCTGTAGCCACAACATTGGTTTACCTCTTGTTTTGCTTATATCGAGGGTTGTGGAAAGGTATAGAGGCTTTGGTCTTGGGAGAAACGCTTTTGAAATGCTTGAGAACTTGGGTAAGAAAAGCTTTTGTGATGTGAAATGGGCTGATATGAACACTTCAAAGCACTATCCAGCGATTTTAGTAAAAATCATGTTGTGTAGAGAAAGTGGTGAATGCATTAAAATAGATCCTCGTCAACTCTATAAATAATGTTCCTAGTCTCTTCCCCAATTATATCAAAAACCTCTTTCAAACTACTCGCCTTGCCAACTACCAATTTGCAAATCTCTTCACTAATTTCGGAACATGTAAACAAGCATTCTCTAAGTATTTTTGATGCTTTAACCACATATGCATAGCCATTCACAACATCACCTAGGAAAATACCATTGCTTTTGGTTTTCAAAAGAACATGCCCAAAGTCTTTATAGATATTTGCAATGCCTATAGCGGATGTTGTAATTCTTGGATTAACCTCAACAACATACATTCCACTATCATTCCAAACAACATCAACACCTATATACCCCCCAAGACCATTTAAACAACTAGACATTGATTCAAGAATGTTTCTAGCCCATTGCACATATCTTTGGTTTCTAATTGGAAGAACATTACCTCTGTAAACAAATCTGTTTCCATCCAAAGACACTAGCTGAAGATTCAAACTATAAAACACAAGTTTTTCACCATTGAAAACAGATGATATGCTTCCATGAACACCCTCAACATATTCCTGCAGAACCACATGTCCAAGAGGGTCACAGCCAAAAGCCTTCTCAACATATTTAATTGCCTCATCAACATTATTAACAATGTAATTACATTCAGAACCAGCTGACATAGCAGGTTTTATAACAATAGGCATT
>ERZ1669248.493-NODE-493-length-19034-cov-69.488435_pt1 | contig 19034 bp, 17 predicted proteins | sample MGYA00579296_ERZ1669248 | MGnify/ENA primary metagenome ERZ1669248 (study PRJEB41166, sample SAMN08046057) | hot springs metagenome | biome: hot spring; feature: neutral hot spring; material: thermophilic sediment; isolation source: thermophilic sediment from...
GGAGGGACTCGAACCCCCAACCTGCGGATTAGAAGTCCGCTGCTCTATCCTGTTGAGCTACAGGGGCTTTACTGTAAAAAATATTTTAATACAAATCTCTATTTTGACAAGTAGACTTTAAGGTAGTATAATTCAAATGAACTTTATGATTTGGTCCAAAATACTTCCAGACTTTTTTGAAAATCTTTTCGACGAAAAAGTAGGAGATCTTCTCACTGAAAATCCTCCCTGGGAAGTTTTGAAAAAGCTTAAAGAATTTATTTTTGAAATAGTTCCTGAACTTCCAAGATTAATTCCCTTAGAAAGGCCTCTTCCAGAGTCCCTATTTTTAACCACAGAGGGGGAGCTCATACCTTTCAAGGAAATAAAAAAGATTGAGGGAAAATATTATTTTAAAAATGAAGAAGTTAAAGGAGCCATTCTAATGGCTGGGGCTATTTTAAAGGGAAAAAAAATCTTTTTTGAAGAGGGAGTAATCGTTGAACCCTATGCTTACCTTGAAGAACCTTGTTATTTTTCAGCAGGAACTCAGATTAGGCACTGTGCTTATGTTAGAGGATCAGTTTATACCGGAAAGGGCGCAGTTATTGGACATACAACCGAGGTAAAAAACTCCATTTTTCTGAGTCAAGCTAAGGCAGCTCATTTTGCCTATGTGGGAGATAGTATCCTTGGTAGAGAGGTTAATCTTGGTGCAGGAACAAAACTTGCAAATCTTAAATTTATGAAAAAAGAGATTACTTTACAAATTGAAGGAGAGATTATAAAAACCGGTTTGAAGAAAATGGGAGCTGTTTTAGGTGATAGAGTGCAAACAGGTTGTAATTCTGTTATCCAGCCAGGGACTCTTATAGCTAAGAATTCCTTCGTATATCCAGGGGTTTCTGCTCCCTCTGGCTATTTTCCAAAGGGCAGTAAAATAAAAGTATAAAGGAGGATTTATGAAAAAAGTTCTGTGTTTATTTTTGGGGTTGTTTTTCGTATTTTTCTCAAGTAGGGTCATGGCTGAAAAGATTCTTGCTGAGGTTGGTCCCTATAAACTTACAGAAAGTGACTTTGAGAGGCTCCTTAAAGAAGATCCAAGGATCGAGGAGATTCTCAAAGCCAATCCCTCTCTTAAAGCTCAGATTGAAAGAGGCTTGATAGAGAGATGGGTAAATATTACGCTCCTTTATCTTGCTGCTAAGGATAACAAAATTTCTGAAGATCCCGAGGTTAAGTGGAAGCTCTTAGAAACGGAAAAGATGATTTTGGCAGAGGCATACCTTCAAAAGAGTTTACCAAAAATTGAGGTATCCGAGGAGGAAATCAAACAATATTATGAAACCCATAAAGGAGAATTCAAACAACCAGAGGGAATAAAGCTTAAACACATTTTGATATATGTGCCCCAGAATGCTGATAATAAAACTAAAGAAAGGGCTTTAAATAGGGCTAAACAGATAAGATCTCAGCTTGCAAAGGGTGCTAAATTTGAAGAGCTTGCAAGGATTCATTCTGATGATACAGCTTCAAGAGAAAAAGGAGGAGATTTAGGGATTTTAAGAAAAGGCGAGACTCTTCCAGAATTTGAAGAAAAGGTCTTTAAATTAAAGCCTGGAGAGATTAGTCAGCCTATTTTATCTCCCTATGGTTACCATATAGTTAAGGTAGAAAAGATAATACCTGAAGAAATTTTGCCCTTTGAGAAAGTTAAAGACCAAGTAAAAGAAGAGGTTAAACGAGAGAAGGAAAGGGCTGCTATGGAAGAGCTGCTTAAAGAGCTTGCCCAAAAGTATCAGCCCAAAGTTTATATAGAAAATAAGAATGGTGAGAGATAAGCTTAAATTACTGGAAACTTACTTAAAATTTCAAGATAAAGCCATATTTGTTGATATTGAAACTGAAGGCCTATCTAAGGAAAGAAATGATATTACTCTAATAGGAATTTGTAAAGATGGACGGTATTTTGCCTTTATTAAGAACTTAAATCTTGAAAAGGCTTTGAAATTTCTTTCTACAAGTCCTATTTGGATCACCTTTGGAGGAGAAAATTTCGATCTTCCCTTTATTAAAAAGACTTTTCAAAGCCTTGAATATCCCGAAATTCATTTAGATCTTTTCCACTATACAAGGCTTATTGGTCTTAGAGGGGGGTTAAAGAAGATAGAAAAGGAATTAGGAATAGAGAGAAAGACCGAGGGGTTTAACGGCTATACGGCTGTTAAGCTCTGGAGAAAATGGATTGAAGAAAGAGATCGCTCCGCTTTAAGGAAGTTAATTCTTTATAATCGAGAAGATGTTCTTAATTTAAAAATTGTTTTGGATTATGTTATAGAATTCTGCTATAAAAAGAGTTTTTTTAATATAGAGGAGGGAAATTTATGAAAAGAGTTCATTATTTTAAAGTAGTTATCTTTCTTTTTATAGCCTTTGTGCTTGGTTTTGCAGCAAGAGAAATTTATCAGCACTTAAATATTTTTAAACCTGCAGGGGGAATTGCAGAGGATGGTAAACTTTTAAAGGAAGAGGGTATTCAGCTTGCACAAAAGTTATCTGAAGCCTTTTCTAGCGTAGCTGAAAAGTCAGCTCCAGCGGTTGTTTATATTGAAACTGAGCGGGTCGTTACCTCTCCCCATGGTTTTCCACCTTTTGATTTCTTTGGAGATGAATTTTTTAAAAGATTTTTTTCTCCACCCAGATTTAGAGAAAGGGGGGCTGGCTCAGGTTTTATCATTTCCAAGGATGGCTACATTGTAACGAATAATCATGTGATTGAAAAAGCCCAGAAGATAACAGTGAAACTCCTTGATGGAAGAGTTTTTCAGGGAAAGGTAGTTGGAACAGATCCCTTTTCAGATGTAGCCTTGCTTAAGATTGAGGGCCACAATCTTCCCACTTTACCCCTTGGTAATTCGGATCTAATAAAGGTGGGTGAATGGGTAATAGCTATAGGAAACCCCTTTGGCCTTACTCACACGGTTACTGTGGGTGTAATTAGTGCCAAAGGAAGAAGTGGTATAGGAATAACGGATGTGGAAGACTTTATCCAAACAGATGCAGCCATAAATCCAGGGAATTCAGGAGGGCCCTTGCTCAATTTAAAAGGAGAAGTCATAGGAATGAATACAGCTATCTTTTCAAGATCAGGCGGATACATGGGAATAGGTTTTGCCATTCCTATAAATATTGTAAAATCTGTAGTTGAACAACTTAAAACTAAAGGAAAAGTAGAAAGAGGTTGGCTTGGGATTATTATTCAGGATCTTAATCCTGAGCTTGCTAAAGAATTGGGCCTTAAGGTTACTGAGGGGGTTCTTGTAACTGAGGTAATTCCTGACTCTCCTGCTGCTAAAGCAGGTCTTAAAGAAAAGGATGTAATCGTTAAAATCAATGGAAAGCCTGTTAAAAGTGCTGCAGAATTGAGAAGTCATATCCTTATTCTTAAGCCAGGAGCAGAGGTTGAACTTGAGATCTTAAGAAACGGAGAGAAAAGGGTAGTAAAAGCTGTGATTGAGGCTCCAAAAAAGGGCTATTTGACTTCAAGAGCTGAACTTCAGGAATTGCAAGATCTCCTTCAGGAGTATGGTATAGTTATTTCCGATTTATCCCCTGATTTGGCTAAAAGATTTAGGATTCCCCCTCAAATTAGTGGAGTTATTATTGTAGAGGTATTGCCGGATAGTCCTGCTGACTTTGAAGGGCTTTATCCCGGAATGGTGATTGAAGAGCTTTATGGAAAGAAAGTAAAAAATTCCCTTGAATTTTTTGAAATCTTAAGAAAATACAAAAACAAAAAATCTTTGCTTCTCGGGGTAAGGACTGAGAGGGGAAAATTTTATGTTACCCTCTATCTTGAATAGGAATTTTTAAGGATGAAAAGAATAGGCTGGCTTTTTTTTATTCTTTTTTTTATTAAAGTTTCCCCTCTTTTTGCAGAAAAGGTAGTCAATAAGATTGTTGCTGTTGTTGGAGATGAGGTTTTAACCCTTTATGAACTTGATAAAATGGCAGAACCCTATTATAAGACCTTTTTCAAACCAGGAATGGATCCTCTTGAGATAGAAACTTTGAAAAAAAGAATTAGAAAGGAGCTCCTTGACCAGTGGATCGAGGATACTTTAATAGGGCTTGAAGCTAAAAAATATAATATCAAAGTTTCCGATGAGGAAGTAGAAGCTTACCTAAAGGAAACGCTTAAAGGTAATTCCAGCTCCACAGTGATTGATAGGGCTTTAAAAGATAGGCTTAGAGATCAGTTAAGAAAGATTAAGTTAATCCAAGTTATAGTTCGTGATAAAGTTGCTATCCCCGAAGAGGAATTAAAGGAAGCTTATAAAGATTTTGTAAAAAATTACGATCCCGAACCAAAATATGAACTTGAAATCTTGGTCATTAAAGAGGAAATTCTTGTTAAAGAAGTTTATGAAGAGGTTTTACAGGGAAAGAGCTTTAGGGCTGTGAAGGAAGCCTACAGAGATCAAGTTAACTATATAAGGGAAGTGTTTAAAGAAGGGGAGCTTGATAAAAGCATCCTTTCAGAACTCAAAAAATTACAACCCGGTGAGGTCCTTTCGCCCAAAAAAAGCGGGGAGATCTTTCAGATAATAAGGCTTGTGAAAAGAGAGAGTGGGACGCCTCCTGCCTATGAGGAGGTTAGAGAGCAACTTTATGAAAAACTTTTCCAGAAAAAAGCCCAAAGCTACTTAGAAAAGTGGATAAAGGAGCTTAAAGAAAGTAAGTTTATAAAGATCTATCTCTGAGGTGTTATTTTCTCTTCCTGCCCTTGTTCTTGATAAGGTTGAGAGAAATGAGATAGATCTACTTGTAACTCTTTTAACTCCTGGGGGTAAAATAAGAACCCTTGCTAAGGGTGCTCAAAAATCAAAAAGGCGGTTTCTTAATCTTCTTGAGTACTTAACCTATCTTAAAGTTCATTTAAGAAAGCCTCAAAAGGGAAAAACTCTTATTCTTGAAGGAGCAGATCTTTTGTATCTTCCGGAAAGTCCAAGAATAGATATAGCCAAATTTTATTTTTTTTCTTATCTTACTGAAGTTCTTGAAATTACCTCTCCTGAGGCTTTTAAAAAAAAGGATTTTGAATGGCTAGTTGAGTTTATTAAAGAGCTTGAAGAAGTTTCTACGATAAAGGAGGCTAAAACTTTTTTTGAACTTAAGTGGCTTCAGATTTGTGGGCTTTATCCACAGGTTTTTGAGTGTGTAAGTTGTGGCAGGGAGCCTAAAAAAATTTATTATTTTTCCATTCCCTCAGGTGGCCTTTTGTGTTTTTCCTGTAAAGATGAGACCTCTTTTCCGTTGAATTTTAATCAGATTGAACTTTTGAGAAAGATTGTTAGAATTAAAAAACTCAAAGAAGGTGAAACTTTAATGCAGGGGTTATCAGCTGTTGAAAGATCTTTTTTAGCCCGTCTAATAGAAGAATTTTTTCTTTTTCATCTGGATTGGGAGCCAAGATCTTTAAGAATTTTAAAAGAGGGCCTTTAAGATGGCTGAGGATCTAAGAAATCGTTTTTTAGAGGAAAAGCAATATGTCCTTGAAGGCTTACAGGCTAAAGAGTCTTGGAGACTTTTTAGGATTTTAGCAGAATTTGTAGAGGGCTTTGAAGTTTTGCCAAAGGTATATCCTGGGGTTACTATCTTTGGATCTGCCAGGACAAAGCCTGATGAGCCTGATTATCAGAAGGCCTATGAATTGGGGAAGCTGCTTGTAAAAACTGGTTTTTCTGTAATAACCGGAGGTGGGCCAGGAATTATGGAGGCTGCTAATAAAGGGGCTGCTGAAGCTGGTGGATATTCTGTAGGACTTAACATAAAGCTTCCCTACGAGCAGGAACCTAATCCCTATGCCAATGTAAGACTTGAGTTCCGATACTTCTTTATAAGAAAGGTAATGCTTGCCAAATATTCAAAAGCCTTTGTATTTTTTCCTGGCGGCTTTGGCACTATGGATGAAATGTTTGAAATTTTAACCCTTGTCCAGACACGCAAGATAAGGCCTGTTCCTATAGTCCTTGTGGATAAAAATTTTTGGAAGCCTCTTTATACCTGGTTTACCAAAACCTTAATTCCCACAGGAAAAATCTCTGAATCTGATCTGCAAATCTTTACGATCCTTGATGAGCCTCAGGAGATCGTAAATTACATAAAAGAAAAATTGTGGATTTAAAAATGAAACATCTTTTAGATATTTATAGTCTTTCCTCAGAGACTATAAAGGAGATCTTAGATCTTGCAGAAAATCTTAAAGAAATTCTTGAAAGACCTATACCTAAAGTACCAACCCTTAGAGGAAAATTGGTTCTCCTTTTATTCTATGAGCCTTCAACTCGTACCAAATTTTCCTTTGAGAGGGCTTGCAAGGTTTTATCAGCAGACACTTTGAGTTTTTCTGCCAAGGGAAGCAGTCTTGAAAAGGGAGAGACTATTCTTGACACCGTAAAAAATCTCTATGCCCTTGGGGTAAATTTAGTAATTATAAGGCACAGCCTTTCAGGGACCCCTCATTTTTTAGCTAAACATCTCAAAATTCCTGTGGTCAATGCTGGAGATGGAATCCATGAACATCCTACTCAGGCCCTCCTTGATATGCTTACTGTTAGAGAGAAACTTGGAACTCTATCTGACTTAAAAGTTGCCATTGTGGGGGATATAAAACATAGCAGAGTTGCTCATTCAGATATTCTTGGTTTTCAGAAAATGGGGTCAAAAGTTTATGTGGCAGGACCTGCCCATCTTCTGCCAGATCCAAAGGAAGCCGAATTTTTTGAAGTAAAAAGGGGTTGCTTCAAAGTTTGTTATAAAGTGGAAGAGGCTCTTAAAGAGGCCGATGTAGTTATTGCTCTAAGGATTCAGAGGGAAAGACATGGGGAACCCTATATTCCCACCCTTCAGGAATATGCAGAAAATTTTGGGCTTTCCCCCAAGCATCTTGAATTAATAAAAGAAAAGGCTCTTCTTATGCATCCAGGGCCCATAAATTGGGGAGTTGAGCTTTCCTATGAAATGGAACAATATCCCTTTCAGGTTATTTTAGAGCAAGTGAAAAATGGGGTAGCTATAAGAATGGCAGTTTTACTAAAACTCCTCTCCGGGGATTAAAAAATGAGAATTGTTTTGAAAAAAGGCCGACTTCTTGACCCAACTCTTGGCCTTGATTTGGTGGGAGATCTTCTTATTGAAGATGGAAAAATCAAAGGTTTTGGAAGAGAAATCATAGTCTCTGGAGAGGATATAGAGGTTATTGATTGTCACGGGAAGTTAGTTTTCCCAGGGGTTGTTGACATTCATGTTCATCTTAGAGAACCAGGAGAAGAATGGAAAGAAGACATTGAAAGTGGAACAAGAGCTGCCCTTTATGGAGGAGTTCTAAGAGTTGCCTGTATGCCAAATACAAAGCCTGTCAATGATTCCCCCGAGGTTACTGCCTATATTTTAAAAAGAGCAAGAGAGAGGGCGTGGGTAACGGTGTATCCTATAGCCTGTATCACTAAAGGGCAAGAAGGAAAGGAACTTACTGAATTTGGAAGATTAAAAAAGGCTGGAGTAGTTGCCCTCTCAGATGACGGAAAATGGGTGGCTAACTCAGCTCTTATGAAAAGGGCTATGCTTTATGCTAAAAATTTTGATTTACCTATAATCTCTCACTGTGAAGACCCCACTCTAAGTTATAAAGGTCAAATCAATGAAGGGAAAATTTCTGCTAAACTTGGGCTGAAAGGAATCCCTCCCTCAGCAGAAACTATTGCTGTTCTAAGAGATCTAGTTCTTGCTAAAGAAACGGGAACTTCGGTGCATCTTGCTCACCTCTCTGTAAAAGAAAACCTTCCTTTTCTTAGATGGGCCAAAGAGGAGGGAATCCCTTTTACCGCTGAGACCTGTCCTCATTACTTCACTTTTACTGAAAAGGAAGTGGAAGGATATAATACGCTGGCTAAGGTAAATCCACCTTTGAGAACGGAAGAAGATCTTGAGGCTATTAAATTGGCTCTAAAGGAGGGGCTCATTGAGGTTATTGCCAGTGATCATGCCCCTCATAGCCCTTTAGAAAAAGAGGTGGAGTTTGAGCTTGCAAGCTTTGGAATGATTGGGGTGCAGTTTTTGCTTCCCTTAAGTTTTAATCTTGTGCGAGAGGGATTGCTTTCAGAATTAAAACTCCTTGAGTATTTAATTACTAATCCAGCAAGAGTTTTAAAAATAGAGCCTCCAAGTTTTAAAGAAGGGGTTAAAGCTGAAGTTTGTGTTTTTGATCCCGAAGAGCGTTATACTGTTACTGAAGACCTTATTCAATCCAAAAGTAAGAATACTCCGCTTCTTGGAAGGGAAATACAAGGAAAAATAAAAACCGTTATTGTTGGGGAAAAAAGGTTTGATTTTTAGCGAGCTGAGAGTGTGTAGTTTTTTACACAGGTGTGAAGAAAAAAACACACATCTTTTTTAAGCTTTTTCAAAGAACTTTCTCAAGGTTCAATAACTCAGTTTCATCTTAAAGATACTTTCTAAAATTTTGGGCAAAAATTTTGCTAAACAAATAAAGAAATAAAAAATTAAAGGGTGAGCCCGTGGAGTATCAGAGAACTATTGCTAAACCAGTCAGTTTTGAAGGTAAGGGGATTTTTACAAATAAAACTATAAAGATAGAGCTATATCCGCTATTTGAGAACGAGGGCATTATTTTTGAAAGGGCTGATCTTCCAGACACTCCTAGGATTCCTCTTCATATAGATTATGTAATTGGAGCAGAGGGGTCAACGGTTCTTTCGGATGGGAAGGTTTCTATTTATCTGATTGAGCATCTTCTTTCGGCTCTTCACGGTCTGGGTATTGACAATCTTCTGATAAGAGTCTACGGGGAGGAGATTCCTCTATTTGACGGATCTGCCTTACATTTTGTCAGAAAAATAAGGGAGGCCGGGTTTAGAATTCTTCCTGCTCCGAGGAGAAAATATCGTCTTCTTAAGGCCTTCTCCATGGAAAATGGAAAAGGAAGAATCACCTTTTTACCCTCAAGAGAACTTAGAATAAAGGCAAAGATAGAATTTTCCCACCCATTGATTGGCACACAAGAATGTATATACATTCATAACTCCTTTCATTACCTTCAGGAAATTTCCTTTGCCAGGACCTTTGGTTTCAAAAACCTTCTTGAGGAGAGAAAGAGGAAGGGAATTCTCAAAGGAGGAGATTTTTCCAATGCTATTGTGCTTGATGAGGAGGGCATATTAAATCCTGAGGGCTTAAGATGTAAAGATGAATTTGTAAGGCACAAGGTACTTGATCTTATAGGGGATCTTTATGCCCTTGGGTTGCCTTTAGTAGCAGAGGTTCAGGCTGAATTCTCAGGGCACAGGCTTCATATAGAAGCTTTAAAATCTTTATATAAAGCTGGCCTTCTTGAGGAGTTTGAGGAAAGGGCCCTTACTTTTTTATGCATCCTTAACAAAAAAAGAGCCTTGGTTTAAAAGGTTTTATTCTAATCTTTTAAGAATTCCAATTTTATGTACTAATCCATCGGGATTTTCTAAAATTTTGTCTACTGTTAAAAGATCGATTCTATAGGTAAAGCCTTCAGGTATTAATTTTTCAATCTTTTTGATAATATAAGGAAAAGGATTTTTAATACGCTTTTCTATATCTGGAAAGGCCTGAAGATAGAGAATATTTCCTTCAAGGGCAACTTTATAGGGTTCATAAATTACATAAACTGGGGTTTTTAAGGAGACTTTATAATATAAAAATTTAATTTCCTCAGGATAAAGTCTAAAGCAACCGTGGGTAGTCCTTCTTCCAATGCTGTAGGGCTTGTTAGTGCCGTGAATAGTATATAATCCTCTATCAAGATAAAGGGCATACTCTCCCATGGGATTATCAGGACCAGGGGGAACCACTTCAGGTAGATCAGGGTCTTCAGCTCGGATAGAAGGAGGGGGAAACCAGAAGGGTTTTTCTTTTTTTCTGGCAATGTAATAAGTCCCCAAAGGGGTAAGCTTCCCTTCATCACCAATGCCTATAGGAAAGGTCATAAAATTTCCCCTATCAAAATAATAAAGCCTCATCTCAGGAAGATTAATAAGAATATAGGTTTTTTTGTTAAGGATAAAATCAGGGGGGATAAGGATTTTTTTAGGGATAATGATTTTTGTTCCTGGAGTAGGCACCCAGGGATCAACCCCTGGATTAGCAAGTAATAGGGCCTCATAGCCAACTTTAAATTTTACAGCAAGATCCGTTAGAGTATCGTTATCTTTAATGGTATAAAATTCGTCTTGGAAATAAATGAATTTATCTTTTTTAAGGGGGGTAAAGGCTAAAGCTTGAGAGTAAAGTAAAATGATATAGAATAAAAAAATTCCTAAGTAGGAGGCTAATTTATGCGGTTTCATAATATTCTGCAAAAGATTGGTAATACTCCAATAGTTAAACTAAATAAACTAAAAGTCAAGAGGAATATAGAAATTTGGGGGAAACTTGAGGGGCAAAATCCTGGTGGCTCTGTGAAAGATAGAATTGCCCTGGCTATGATTGAGGAGGCAGAAAGGCAAGGACTTTTAACTCCTGAAAAGATTGTAATTGAGGCCTCAAGTGGAAATACAGGGATTGGGCTTGCCATGGTGTGCGCAGCTAAGGGTTATCGTTGTGTGATTGCTATGCCAGAGTCTGCCTCTCTGGAGAGAAGGAAGGTTATGCAAGCCTTTGGCGCAGAAATTATCTTAACTCCTGCCTCCAAAGGAACAGATGGAGCTATTGAGTTTGTTTATGATTTAGTTCGGGCAGAACCGGAAAAATATTTTTGTCCCGATCAGTTTAATAATCCAGCCAATTGGCAGATGCATTATAGAACTACTGGGCCTGAGATTTGGGCTCAAACAGAGGGAAAGGTTACTTTCGTGGTGAGTGCCCTTGGAACCACGGGAACTGCTATGGGAATTGCACGCTATGCTTTAGATAATAAACTTCCCTTTAAGGTGGTAGGCGTTGAGCCCTATCCTGGTCATAAAATTCAGGGCTTAAAAAATATGAAAGAATCCTTTCCACCGGGAATATTTGATAGAAAGATTTTACACAAGGTTATTAATGTTCACGATGAAGAAGCCTACGAGATGGCAAGATGGCTTGCAAAAAATGAGGGTATTTTTGTAGGCATGAGTTCGGGGGCAGCTCTTTTTGGGGCTTTAAAACTGGCAGAAGAGATAGAGGAGGGAGTAATTGTAGTAATTTTCCCAGACCACGGAGAAAGATACCTTTCAACTCCCCTTTGGTCCTTTGAAGTAAAAGAAGAAGAAAGGGAGCTTTATCTTTTTAATACCCTTACTCAAAAGAGAGAACCCTTTGTTCCTAAGGAGCCACCCCTTGTTAAAATTTACACTTGTGGGCCAACTCTTAATATAAGACCTCACCTTGGGCTCTACAGAAGACTCCTTACTGCAGACATTCTTAAGAGATACCTCAAGCTTTATGGATATAAACCCTTTCATGTGGTTAATCTTACTGATTTTGATGATAAAACCATTCAAAGAGCACTGAAAGAGGGAAGACCCCTTAGGGAATTAACTGAAGAGGTGGAAAAGGCCTTTTATGAAGACCTTGAATTTTTAAAAATTAAACGGGCTGATGCCTATCCTAAAGTAAGTGAGAATCTTGAGGAGATGAAAGAGCTTGCCTTTAAGCTTTATCAAAAGAACTTGGCCTATGAGAAATTTTCTGCCCTTTATTTTGATGTTTCCCGATTCTTTGATTATGGAAGGCTTGCTAAGGTAGACTTAAAACATTTAAAAGCTGAAATTACCGTGGATGAGGAGCACTATGAGAAGGAAGAACCTTATGATTTTGCCCTTTTAAAGAGGGTGCATATTCTTGAGATGAAAGCCGGCTATTTTTTGGAAACACCTATTGGGAGGGTTAGACCAACTTGGCACATTCATTGTGCTTGTATAGCTTTAAAATATCTTGGAGATAATTTTGATATTTATACCAGCGGAAGGGATCTAATCTTTCCCCATCATGAAAATACAAGGGCTGTGGCTAAGGCTCTTACTGGAAAAGAACTTGCCAATTACTGGGTTCATACAGAACTTGTTTATTATGAAGGAAAAAAGCTTTCCTCAGAGAATAGAATTACCATTCCAGATATTAAAGAAAGGGGCTTTGAGGGAAGAGTTTTAAGACTTTACCTGCTTCAAAGTCACTATAGCAGCCCCCTTAATTTTTCCTGGAAAGCCCTTGAGGATGCCAAAAGGCTCCTTGAAAAGCTGGAGACTTACCTGGCTTATATATCTTTTGCTCAAGAAAAGATCTTACCTGAGATGGAAAGAGAAGCCCTTTGGGAAAAGCTTGAGGCCTTTGAAAGGAGTTTTAAAGAGGCCTTAAAGGAAGATTTAAATACTCCTCGGGCTATCTCAGAATTGACAAGTATTCTAAAGGATTTATATCGCCAAGCAGAAAAAGGTTTCCCTCCGGGATACAAAGAAAAACTCTTTGAGGTTTTGAAGAAATACAATGAAGTTTTTGAATTTCTTCGTTTTCCCAAGGTTGTTAGAGAAAAGGAAATTCTTGAGCTGGCTGAAAAAAGAGATAGAGCACGAAAAGAAGGAAGATATGAAGAGGCTGATGCTATTAGGGAAGAGCTAATGAAAGGAGGATTTTATGTCTTTGATACCCTTTATGGGACAAAAGTTGTCAGATTTGAAGAGGAAGAATATACTTCTTGAAATCTTTGAGAGGCTTTTTCAACATTTTGGTCCTCAGAAGTGGTGGCCTGCTGAGACCCCTTTTGAGGTTTGCGTAGGAGCGATTCTTACTCAAAATGCCAGCTGGAAAAATGTGGAAAAAGCCATTGCCAACTTGAAGGAACGAGGACTTCTTCATCCTTTGAAACTTTATCATCTTTCCTTAGAAGAACTTGCAAACTTAATAAAACCTTCTGGCTACTATAATATCAAAGCCAAAAGGCTCAAGAATTTTGTTAAATTCTTAGTGGAAAATTATGAAGGTGATCTTGAGAAAATGAAAGAGGAGGGGCTTGAGACTTTGCGAGAAAAACTTCTTCAAATCCGAGGGCTTGGGCCTGAAACAGTAGATTCTATCTTACTCTATGCTCTTGAAAAACCCGTATTTGTAGTAGATGCCTATACCTACAGAATACTTTCAAGACATAATCTCTGTCCTGAGGAGACAACCTATGAAGAATTACAAAGCTTTTTTTATGCTCATTTGGAAAAGGATGTAGAGCTTTTTAAGGAATATCATGCCCTTTTAGTTGCCTGTGGAAAAACCTTTTGTAAGAAAAAGGAGCCTCTTTGTGAGGGCTGTCCTCTTTCAGATCTGAGATAGTCTTTCTATGCTCTGGATCCTTTACGCCATTCTCTCAGGCTTTTTCGTAGCTCTAAGTGATGCCCTAAGCAAGAAATATTTTGCCAAAGAAGGTTTTATTGAAATGACTGTGGCAAGAACTCTTGGTGCCTTTCCTTTTTTATTTCCCTTTTTTCTTTATTTTCTTATCAACAAAGGCGCTTATTTTTACTTTACACCCAACTTTATTTTCGTTACGCTAATCTTGCTTTTTCTTGAGATTATAGCCACCCTTTTTTACACGAAGGGCATTGAGATCTCGCCTCTTTCTGCTTCCCTACCCTTTTTATCTTTTACTCCGGTTTTTATCATCTTTACAGGGTTTTTTTTGCTTGGTGAGAGAGTAAGTGTAGCAGGAGCTATAGGAATTTTCCTTATTGTGGTAGGGGCCTATTTTATTCATCTTCCCAGAATCAGTAGGGGGTTTTTAGCTCCCTTCAAAGGAATCTGGGAAGAAAAGGGAAGCCTCTATCTTCTCATTACTGCCTTAATCTACGGTATTACCAGTGTGCTGGGGAAAATGGGGCTTATTCTCTCAGATCCCCTTTTTTTTGCAGCCTTTTATTTTTCCCTCCTTTCTCTGGCAACTCCCTTAACATTGAAAATCTTCTATAGAGTTCAAGTGTTTTCTTTTTGTAGAAAAAGGTTGAAAGAGATATTTCTTGTAGGAGGCACTCAAGCTCTTATGTGCTTTTTTCACATGCTTGCCCTAAATCTTGTGGAGACAGCCTATATGATTGCCCTAAAGAGAACGAGTATCCTTTTTGCAGTAATCTTTGGCTGGTATTTTTTTCGAGAGAGACACATCGGGCTTCGTTTAGGGGCTGCCTTTTTAATGTTTTTAGGAATCTTGCTTATTGCCTTTTTTAGATAAAGTTAAATAAAAATGAATACACGGTCTCCTTTCTTTTTGATTATATTACTTGGGCTTGTTAGTCTTTTTGCTGATCTGACCTATGAAGGGGCAAGATCTATCATAGGGCCTTACCTTGCAACCTTAGGTGCCAGTGCAACTCTTGTGGGATTTGTGGCTGGGTTTGGCGAGTTTTTAGGATATCTATTGCGTTTTCTATCTGGTTATTTTGCAGATAAATTGAAAAGATACTGGGCTCTTACCTTTATAGGATATTTCATAAATCTTCTCTCCGTTCCCGCTTTGTATTTTGCTAAAACACCTTTTCAGGCAGTAAGTCTTATTCTCCTTGAGAGAATAGGGAAGGCCGTAAGAAGCCCTGCGAGAGACACTATCCTTTCTTATGCTACTGCTAAGATAGGAAGAGGGATAGGCTTTGGCATCCACGAGGCTATGGATCAAATTGGAGCTTTAGCTGGGCCATTATTCATTTCTCTTATTTTATTTTATACCCAAAAAGATTATAAAACTGCCTTTGCTTTTTTGTTGATACCTGCCCTAATAGCCCTGTTTATTCTTGTAGGGTCTGCGCTTTTATATCCTGAGCCCTCCAAATATGAAGCTGAAGATAAATCATTAAAAAAAGAAGGTCTCACAAGGGCCTTCTATTTCTATGCCATCTCTATGGGAATTTACGGAGCAGGTTATATTGATTTTGCCCTTATAGCCTATCATTTTGAAAAAAAGAGGATCTTTGAGGCCTCCTTTATCCCTCTTACCTATGCTCTTGCCATGGGAGTTGATGCCTTTTCATCCCTTATATTTGGTTATCTTCTTGACAAAAAGGGTTTAAAAATTTTATTTGTCTCAATTAGCATTTCATCTGTCTTTTCTTTATTTGTCTTTTTAGGCGATTTTAAATTGGCTCTCTTGGGAATGGTTCTTTGGGGGATAGGAATGGGGGCTCAGGAGTCAGTTATGAGGGCTTCAATTTCTTTCTTTGTGCCTAAAACTATAAGGGCAACTGGTTATGGAATTTTTAATGCCATTTTTGGTTTTTTTTGGTTTTTGGGAAGCTTTTTAATGGGAAGGTTATACGATGTTTCCCTCTATGCCTTGGTTATAGTTTCTATAGTTCTGCAGTGGTCTTCATTAGTTTTACTAAGAAAAGCTTTGAAATCTTGATTCAGAGGATTTGATGCAGTTTCAGGGCCTAACCTTTGAAGAGGCAAGAAAGAGGCTAGCAGTTTATGGTCCAAATGAACTTGAGGAAGGCAAAAGGCTCTCTCCCCTTAGAATTTTTCTTTCTCAATTTTTGAATTTTCTTGTGCTTATTTTAATAGCTGCAGGGCTAATATCTTACTTTCTTGGAGATAAGATTGAGGCCCTGGCTATTTTTGCTATTGTGTTGGCTGCAGGGCTTCTTGGCTTTTTTCAGGAGTATCAGGCAGAAAAATCCCTTCAGGCCTTAAAGAAATTAATTACTCCTACGGCCAAAGTCATAAGAGAAGGAAGACTGGTGGAAATTCCTGTGAGAGAGATTGTTCCAGGGGACATAGTCTTTGTAGAGGCAGGTGATATAGTCCCCGCAGATGGGCTGTTGCTTGAAGGTGTAGATTTATATGTAGATGAGGCTGTGCTTACAGGTGAGTCCTTTCCAGTAGAAAAAACTCATAGACCAAGTTCACAGGAAGATGAGGAAAAGAGAAATATTCTGTTTATGGGAACCTATGTAGTGAAAGGAAAGGGTTATTTTGAAGTTTCTGCAACAGGCAAGAATACGGAATTTGGAAAAATTGCCGGCATGCTTAAAGAAGTAGAGGAGAAGAAAACGCCTCTTCAAAAGAAGATCGAGGTTTCCAGCCGAAAATTAGGGATAATCATTCTTCTATTGAGTGCCTCTATTGCCTTTGTGGGGGTTTTAAAAGGGCATCCCCTTTATGAGATGTTTATTTGGGGAGTTGCCTTAGCAGTGGCTCTTATTCCAGAGGCTCTTCCAGCTGTTGCTACCATTACGCTTGCCTTAGGTGTAAAGAGAATGGCTGAAAAGAAGGCCCTGATTCGAAAACTCCCTGCAGTTGAGACCTTGGGTTCAGTTACCTACATCTGTACCGATAAAACCGGGACACTTACCAAAAATGAAATGACAGTGAAAAGTATTTTTGTTTCAGGAAAAATACTTGAGGTTACAGGGGTTGGCTACGAGCCCAAGGGTGAAATCCTCTGGCAAGGTCAACCCTATGCCCCTGATAAGGCCTTAGACTTACTCCTTAAAGTTTCTCTTCTTTGCAACAATGCCGAGCTTTTTTTTGATGAAAAAGAGAGACGGTTCAAAATTAAAGGTGATCCTACAGAAGGAGCTCTTATCACCCTTGCTTATAAAGCCGGCCTAAACGAAGAACTAAGAATTAAGAATCCTCCTTTAAGAGAAATACCCTTTTCCTCGGAAAGAATGAGGATGACTACTCTTCATCACTTAGAGGGTAAAATTTATGCCTTTACTAAAGGGGCTCTTGAGGTGCTTCTTGAAAGGTGTGCTTATTTTCTTACAGAGGAGGGGCTTGAGTTACTAACTGAAGCTAAGAGAGCTGAAATCTTGGAGGTAGCCCATAAATTCTCTAAAAGGGCTTATCGAGTTCTTGCTTTTGCTTTTAAAGAGGTTAAAGATTCGCATCTTCCTGAGGAGGAGATCGAGAAGGAGCTTATCTTTCTTGGATTAGTGGGGATGATGGATCCTCCGAGAGAGGAAGTAAAGGAGGCTATAAAGATTGCTAAAGAGGCTGGAATAAAAGTAGTTATGATTACTGGGGATAATAAAGAGACAGCCCTTTCTGTAGGAAAAGAGATTGGATTATACGAAGGAGGACTCGTGCTTACTGGAAAGGAATTAAGAGCCCTTTCTGAAAGAGATTTTGAAGAAAAGGTGCTTCAGGTAGAAATTTATGCAAGAGCTATGCCTGAAGATAAGCTAAAAATTGTAAAGGCTTTACAAAAAAGGGGGCAAATTGTTGCTATGACAGGGGATGGGGTAAATGATGCTCCTGCTCTAAAACAGGCAGATATAGGGATTGCTATGGGTATTACTGGCACAGAGGTTGCCAAAGAGGCCAGTGCTATGGTTCTTTTAGAAGAAAACTTTGCAACCATCGTAAGAGCTGTTGAAGAGGGAAGAACTATTTTTGCTAACATAAGAAAATTTTTGACTTATCTTATGACAGGAAATACAGCCACAGTCACCGCCCTAACCCTTGCCCTTTTCTTAGATTTGCCCTTACCTCTTACTGCAGTGCAAATACTTTTTATTAATCTTCTTATGGATGGCTTTCCAGCTATTGCTTTAGGGCTTGAACCTAAGGAGCCATATATTATGAAAGTCCCTCCAAGAGATCCTAAAGAAGGTCTTCTTCCCAAGGAAAATCTTATTTTTATCTTTTGGATGGGGCTTTTTATGGCCTTTCTTGCCTTTTCTCTTTATTACTATATCTTATGGAAGGATGGTCCTGCTAAAGCAAGTTCCATTTTTTTTGCTTCAATTATTATTTTTAGATTAATAAATGCCCTAAATTGTAGATCCCAAAACTATAGCCTTTTTGAAATTGGGGTATTTAGTAATAAGTGGCTAACCCTTTCACTCTTCTTCTCCTTTTTACTTATGTTGCTTGCGATTTATACGCCTTTAAATAAACTTTTTCATACTCAAAGTCTTCATATAAAAGATTGGATCCTTATATTGATTGCAGGGTTGCTTATTTGGCTTGTTGATGAGTTCTATAAATTTATAAAAAGAAAAAAACTCCACAGAAAATAAAAAACCCTTGAAGAAATATTTATAAGGGCTTATCATATATGCTATGACTGAGGCTATGGCAGAGGAGAAGAAAACAAAATCAGGGGTAGTGGCTATAATTGGGCTTCCCAATGTAGGGAAATCAACTCTTCTCAACCATCTTCTTGGTACCAAGGTTTCAATAGTTAGCCCTAAGCCTCAGACTACCCGTTTTAACATCAGAGGTATTTATACCCGCGATAATATACAGATTATTTTTGTAGACACTCCTGGCATTCATGAGGCTCAAAGTCTCTTCAATCAGTTAATGGTTAAACAAGCTATCTCTGCTCTTGAAGAGGTGGATGCTGTGCTCTGGGTTATGGATGTTACCAATCGCATTCCTGAAGAGGAAAAAATTCTTGAAATCATAAAAAAGGTGGGGAAGCCAACTATTCTTGCTATGAATAAGATTGATCTGCTTAAGAATAAGAATGAACTTTTGCCACTTATAGATTATTTTTCTAAGCTTTATGATTTTTCAGCCATTATTCCTATTTCTGCCCTTGAAAGAGATGGCCTTGATAGAATAATTGATGAGCTTGAAAAGATATTACCAGAGGGTCCCTTCTATTATGATCCTGAGTATGTGACCGATCTTCCTCTTAAGCTACTTGTAGCAGAGATTATTAGGGAAAAGGTTTTTATGAATACTTATCAAGAGGTGCCCTATTGTGTCGCTGTGAAGGTAGACAATATCGAGGAGGTTCCAGAAAAGAATCTTTTTCACATTCAGGCAACCATTTTTGTGGAGAGGGATTCTCAGAAGGGGATTCTTATTGGCAAGGGTGGAAGAATGCTCAAGAAGATAGGTACTCTTGCCAGGGAAGAACTTGAGTTCTTACTGAAGAAGAAGATATATCTTGATCTCTGGGTGAAGACCCTTGAGGGCTGGCGCGAAAAAGAGAGTCACCTTCGCAAGCTTCTTCCTATCCTCATGGAGTAAAGCTAAGTCGTTTAGACTTACTTATGTTGTTCCAAAATCGTTAACATTTGTTAAAAGTTAGGTGA
>ERZ1669248.494-NODE-494-length-19023-cov-5.008646_pt1 | contig 19023 bp, 19 predicted proteins | sample MGYA00579296_ERZ1669248 | MGnify/ENA primary metagenome ERZ1669248 (study PRJEB41166, sample SAMN08046057) | hot springs metagenome | biome: hot spring; feature: neutral hot spring; material: thermophilic sediment; isolation source: thermophilic sediment from...
GACCTGGGCGCTCTGGTCATCAAGGAAGCCGTGGCGCGTGCCAGACTCGACCCGGCGCAGGTGTCCGAGGTCATTTTTGGGCAGGTGCTGCAGGCAGGCATTGGGCAGAACGGCGCACGCCAGGCCAGCATCAAGGCCGGGTTGCCCGACATGGTGCCCGCGATGACCATCAACAAGGTCTGCGGCTCGGGACTGAAATCGGTCATGCTGGCCGCGCAGGCCATCCGTGACGGCGATGCCGACATCGTGGTGGCCGGCGGGCAGGAAAACATGAGCGCCGCGCCGCATGTGCTGCCGGGTTCGCGCGATGGCCAGCGCATGGGCGACTGGAAGCTGATCGACACCATGATCGTCGATGGTCTGTGGGATGCGTTCAACCAGTACCACATGGGCATCACCGCAGAAAACGTGGCAAAAAAATACGGCGTCACCCGGGAGATGCAGGATGCCTTCGCCGCGGCCAGCCAGAACAAGGCCGAGGCGGCGCAGAAGGCCGGCCGGTTCGACGCCGAAATCGTGCCGGTGATGCTGCCGCAGAAAAAGGGCGACCCGGTGGCGTTTGCGACCGACGAATTCGTGCGCCACGGCGTCACCGCAGACAGCCTGGCCGGTCTGCGTCCAGCCTTCGACAAGACCGGATCGGTCACGGCGGGCAACGCCTCGGGGCTCAACGATGGTGCTGCTGCGGTGGTGGTCATGAGCGCCAGGCGCGCTGCCGAACTGGGCCTCAAACCTCTGGCGACCATCCGCGCCTATGCCAACGCCGGGATCGATCCGGCCTACATGGGCATGGGCCCGGTTCCGGCCTCGCAGCGCTGCTTGTCGCGTGCAGGCTGGACGCCGCAAGATCTCGACCTGATGGAAATCAACGAGGCGTTTGCCGCGCAGGCCATTGCGGTCAACCAGCAAATGGGCTGGGACACCAGCAAGGTCAACGTCAATGGCGGCGCGATCGCCATCGGCCACCCCATCGGCGCAAGCGGCTGCCGGATTCTGGTCACGCTGCTGCATGAAATGCAGCGACGCGATGCGAAGAGGGGGCTGGCCTCTCTGTGCATTGGCGGCGGCATGGGCGTGGCGATGGCGCTGGAGCGTTGACCGGGTGGATCACAATTCAAACCAAAAGAGGAGATCACGATGAGCAAGAAAGTGGCTTATGTCACGGTAGGTATGGGCGGTATCGGCACCGGCATCTGCAAGCGGCTGTGCGAGGCGGGGCACAAGGTCATCGCCGGGTGCGGCCCCAATTCCAGCCGCAAGGACGGCTGGCTGGAAACCATGCGGGCACAGGGCTATGACGTCTATGCCTCGGAAGGCAATGTGGCCGACTGGGAGTCGACCAAGGCCGCATTCCAGAAGGTGTTTGCCGAACATGGTCAGGTGGACATTCTGGTGAACAACGCCGGCATCACCCGCGACGCCGTGCTGCGCAAGATGACCTACGAGGACTGGGACCTGGTGCTGCGCACCAATCTGTATTCCATGTTCAACGTCACCAAGCAGGTGATCGACGGGATGGTGGAGCGCGGATGGGGGCGCATCATCAACATTGCGTCGGTCAACGGCGAAAAGGGGCAGTTTGGCCAGACCAACTACGCCGCGGCCAAGGCCGGGATGCACGGCTTTTCGATGTCACTGGCGCTGGAAGTGGCGTCCAAGGGGGTGACGGTCAACACCGTGTCGCCGGGCTACATCCTGACCGACATGGTCAAGGCCATCCGCCAGGATGTGCTCGACAAGATCATTTCCTCGATTCCGGTCAAGCGCCTGGGAACGCCGGAAGAAATCGCCTCCATCGTTGTCTGGCTCGCCAGCGAGGATGCCGGATTCACCACAGGCGCCGAGTTCTCCTGCAATGGCGGCCTGCACATGAGCTGATGGACTTCCGGGGAAGTCTGAGTGGTTTCGGCCGAGGGTTATGGTTCAATCGCGACAGGAATTCCTTTCGCACACCTTTTTCCTGATCAGATCGCTTCCCCATGCCCAAGCCCGATTCCTTGCAGCGCGTCATCAAAAAGTACCCCAATCGCCGCCTGTACGACAGCGAGGCCAGCGCCTACATCACCCTGAGCGATGTCAAGCAACTCGTCATGGACGGGGCGCATTTCGTGGTGCAGGACGCCAAGACCGGCGAAGACCTCACCCGCAGCATCCTGCTGCAGATCATTCTTGAGGAGGAAAGCGGGGGAGTGCCCATGTTCAGCGCGGTGATGCTCGAACAGATCATCCGCTTCTACGGCCACGCGATGCAGGGCATGATGGGCAGTTATCTGGAAAAGAATGTGCAGGCCTTCATCGACATCCAGAACAAGCTGTCGGAGCAAACGCGTGGGGTCTACGACAGCGCTGCGCTCAACCCAGAAGCCTGGACACAGTTTCTGAATGTGCAAAGCCCCATGTTGCAGAACATGATGGGCAGCTATCTCGAACAGAGCAAAAATCTTTACATGCAGATGCAGGAGCAGATGCAGGAGCAGGCCAAGCAGATGCTCGGCGCGTTCAAGCCGCCAGAGAAGAAGTGACGGGCAGGGCGGCCCGCGCATCACGCGTGGCCTGTCCTTCAGCGACAATTGCGGGATGGAACAACAACTTTCTCCCCCTGCAGGCACAACGCCGGTCGCACCAAAGATCGGCTTTGTCTCACTGGGCTGCCCAAAGGCGCTGGTGGACTCCGAGCGCATCCTTACCGAACTGCGGGCGCAGGGCTACGCCACCTCCAAGAGCTACGCCGGCGCCGATCTGGTCATTGTGAACACCTGTGGCTTCATCGATGCGGCCGTGCAGGAAAGCCTGGACGCCATCGGCGAGGCTCTGGCCGAGAACGGCAAGGTCATCGTGACCGGCTGTCTGGGGGCACGCAGCGATGCAGTAACGGGCAACAATCTGGTGCGCGAGGTCCATCCCAAGGTCCTGGCCGTCACCGGCCCGCATGCCACCGACGAAGTGCTGCATCACGTGCATGCGGCCCTGCCCAAGCCGCACGATCCGTTCGTCGATCTGGTGCCGCCCGCCGGCATCAAGCTCACCCCCAAGCATTACGCCTATCTCAAGATCAGCGAGGGCTGCAATCATCGCTGCACCTTCTGCATCATCCCGGCGATGCGCGGCGATCTGGTCTCGCGCCCAATCGGTGATGTGCTGAACGAGGCGCGCGCGCTGTTTGCTTCCGGGGTGAAGGAACTGCTGGTCGTCAGTCAGGACACGTCTGCCTACGGCGTGGATGTGAAGTACCGCACCGGCTTCTGGGATGGCCGTCCCATTCGCACTCGAATGACCGAACTGGTCGACGCGCTGGGCTCGCTGGCCGCCGAGCATGACGCCTGGGTGCGGCTGCATTACGTCTATCCCTATCCCCATGTGGATGAGGTGCTGCCACTGATGGCACAGGGGCGCATCCTGCCCTATCTGGATGTGCCGCTGCAGCACGCCCACCCGGATGTGCTCAAACGCATGAAGCGCCCGGCCAGTGGCGAGCGCAACCTGGAGCGCATCGCCCGGTGGCGCGCCATCTGCCGAGAGCTGGTGGTGCGCTCGACCTTCATCGCCGGATTCCCCGGTGAGACGGAAGAGGAGTTTCAGACGCTTCTCGATTTCATCGAGGAAGCCGAACTCGACCGCGTGGGCTGCTTTGCCTACTCGCCTGTGGAGGGCGCGTCTGCGAACGCGCTGCCAAACCCTGTGCCCGATGCGCTTCGCGAGGAACGCCGCGCCCGCTTCATGGCCGTGGCGGAAGCCGTGTCCACACGCAAGTTGCAAAAGCGCGTGGGACAGGTGATGCGGGTTCTGCTGGATCAGGCCAGCCGCGAAGGCGGCACGGGCCGCAGCTATGCGGACGCGCCAGAAATCGACGGCAAGGTCCATGTCCTGCCGCCTGAAAAGGCTTCGCAGAAAATGCGTCTGGCGCAGGCTTCAGGCCAGTTCGTCAGAGTGCGCATCCTCCGCGCGGACGGACATGACCTGATCGGTGAACTGATCTGATCAGTGCAAATCGACCGCGGCCTTGATGGCGGCCGCGTCGCGGGCAAATGTGATGCGCGTGACCTTGCCCTGATTGACCTGCAGCACGGTCACCGCGTCTTTTTCATGCGGCATGAAAGCAGCCTGATCCGCCTTGTTGGCCAGCAGGATGGAGTAGGGACGCTTGCGCATTTTCGGCAAGGCGAAGCTCTGGGTCACAAAGCCCGGCATGCCGCTGATGTCCGCCAGAAACACGATGCCTTCCTTGCGCATGCCCTCCGCCCCGAGATTGGTGAGAAAGGTATTGACTTCGTCCGAAGGCGCCTTTTCGATGGCGAACAACACCACTCGGGTGCCCGCGCCCGGAAAGGCTTCCATCTTGCCGTGCTGATTTTCAAATTGCAATTGCGGCAAGGCGTCGCCCACCGCAAGCGGGGATGCCAAGGCCAGCGCGGGCCAGGCCAGTGCCGTGATCGCCGCAGAGAAAACAAAGGTTCGTCGTTGCATCGGGACTCCTGTCATCGAATGCAACATTCGAACAGAACTTTGCAACAAGGTTCTGGCATGCAACGCAGGTTCAGGTCGAGCGCTTTGCGCTGTGTCAACGCCCTGCATGTCAAATTGACCAGCAACCGAGAGATTCAGATTCCCATCAGGGAATGAACAGGTTGTGGACTTCCGGCCCGGCTCAAAGGCGATCAGTTAACATCTTTGTTTTGCCCTTGCGGATTGCAACTTCCAAGACAGGCTTGTGACACCCGCTTCGGGGCGCGACGGCGATCTTGATCGCCAAAATCGGACGCCAAGATCAAACAGTCACAATCAAGTCGCCATCAACAGAGCAATCCCGTCGCACGGGGATGCCCCTTCGACTCACCCAAATCGCTCATGCACGCCATGTCACCGTTTCGAACTTGTTTGCAGACCCCTTGACTTGCAGAGGACCGCACGCACGTGCAGAAACATGACAAGGTGCGGCCCGGCCGCACCTTTTTTTCATTCAGGCGAACACACCATGATTCAGATCACCTTACCCGACGGTTCCAAGCGCCAGTTTGATGCGCCGTTGACCGTCGCCGAAGTGGCGCAGTCCATCGGCGCCGGTCTAGCCAAGGCCGCCCTGGCCGGCAAAGTGGATGGCAAACTCGTCGATACCAGTTACCAATTGACGCAGGATGCCGAAGTGTCCATCGTCACCGAGAAAGACGCCGAGGGCCTGGAGATCATTCGCCATTCGACTGCGCACCTGCTGGCTTATGCCGTCAAGGATCTCTATCCCGATGCGCAGGTCACGATTGGCCCGGTGATCGACAACGGCTTCTACTACGACTTCGCCTACAAGCGCCCATTCACACCGGAAGACCTGGAGAAGATCGAGGCGCGCATGGCAGAACTCGCGCGCAAGGACGAGCCCGTGCTGCGCAAGGTCTTGCCGCGCGATGAAGCGGTGGACTACTTCAAATCGCTGGGCGAGCACTACAAGGCCGAGATCATCGCCAGCATTCCCGCTGGTGAAGATGTCTCGCTCTATTCGGAAGGCGCGTTCACCGATCTGTGTCGCGGGCCGCACGTTCCCTCGACTGGCCGCCTCAAGGTCTTCAAGCTGATGAAGGTTGCCGGTGCCTATTGGCGTGGCGACCATCGCAACGCGCAGTTGCAGCGCATCTACGGCACCGCCTGGGCGAAGAAGGAAGACCAGGAGGCGTATCTGCACGCGCTGGCAGAGGCGGAAAAGCGCGACCACCGCAAGCTCGGCAAGGAACTCGATCTCTTCCATTTCCAGGAAGAGGCGCCGGGCCTGGCGTTCTGGCATCCCAAAGGCTGGGCACTGTGGCAGGCGGTCGAGCAATACATGCGGCAGGTCTATCGCGACAGCGGTTATCAGGAAGTCAGGGGGCCGCAGATCCTGGATGTCAGCCTGTGGAAGCGTTCCGGGCACTGGGACAACTATTCGGAGAACATGTTCTTCACCGAGTCCGAGAAGCGTCAGTTTGCGGTCAAGCCGATGAACTGTCCGGGGCACATCCAGATTTTCAATTCTGGCCTGCGCAGCTACCGCGATCTGCCGATTCGCTACGGGGAATTTGGCTCCTGCCACCGCAACGAGCCGTCCGGCGCCTTGCACGGTTTGCTGCGGGTGCGTGGATTCACGCAAGACGACGGACACATTTTCTGCACGGAAGACCAGATCGAAGCGGAAGTCACTGCCTTCCATCGCCAGGCCATGCAGGTCTACACCGACTTCGGTTTCACCGACATTGCCCTCAAAATCGCCCTGCGTCCGGAAAAGCGCATTGGCGAGGACGCGGTCTGGGACAAGGCGGAATCTGCTCTGCGTGCTGCCTTGCAAGCCTGCGGCGTAGCCTGGCAGGAATTGCCGGGCGAGGGTGCCTTTTACGGCCCGAAGATCGAATACCACATGAAGGACTCGATCGGCCGCGCCTGGCAGGTCGGCACCATGCAGGTCGATTTCATGATGCCCGAGCGCCTGGACGCCGAGTATGTCGACGAGCATTCTCAGCGCGTGCGTCCGGTCATGCTGCACCGCGCCATCGTTGGTTCGATGGAACGCTTCATCGGGGTGTTGATCGAGCACTACGCCGGGGCGATGCCCTTGTGGCTCGCGCCGGTGCAGGCCGTGGTGATGAACATCACGGACGCGCAGGCTGATTACGCCCGCAGTGTTGCACAAGCGCTGACAAAACAAGGCTTTAGAGTCGAGTTGGATTTGCGCAACGAAAAAATCAACTATAAAATACGAGAAAATGCATTGAACAAAGTGCCCTATCTGCTTGTGGTCGGTGACCAGGAGCGAGACGCAGGAACAGTTGCGGTACGGGCACGCGGCAATGTCAACCTCGGGGTGCTGTCCCTGGAGGCGCTGACGCAAAAACTCTCCCAGGAAGTGCAGTCGCGCAGCCAAGACCGGCAGTGAAATCATCGGTCTCGCAGCACAATGTTTGTCTGAATTGAAAGGTTTGAGCCATCGCTACGTTCCAGAGCCGTAATACACCGGAAAAACGCGCCCATCGTCTGAATCGCGAAATCACGCTTCCCGAACTCCGTCTGATCGGGCCGGAAGGCGAGGCCATCGGGGTGGTTTCCCTCTCCGAGGCGCTCAGACTCGCCGAGCAGCATGATGTGGATCTGGTGGAAATTGCACCAACCGCATCGCCCCCGGTCTGTCGCTTGATGGATTACGGCAAGTTCAAATACGAAGAACAGAAAAAGAACCATGAGGCCCGTGCGAAGCAAAAGCAGATTCAGATCAAGGAAATCAAATTCCGCCCCGCAACGGACGATGGCGATTACCAGATCAAGCTGCGTAACCTGCGCCGTTTTCTCGAAGAGGGCGACAAGGGCAAGGTGAGTCTTCGATTCCGTGGGCGTGAAATCACCCACCAGGACATCGGGATGCGGGTTCTGGAACGGGTGAAGGCCGATGTGGAAGATGTCGGCCAAGTCGAGCAGATGCCCAAGCTCGAAGGGCGTCAGATGATCATGGTCATCGCGCCAAAGAAGAAAAAATAAACCACTTCCGCGTGTTCGGGCGGGTTGCCTGAATGCGCGTTGGGGTGGGTTGCGTGTTTTTGCTGCGCAAGTGGCGAAAAACCTGCAGTGTCAACTGCAGCCGCGTGTGTTCTGTCCAGATGGGCAAATGCCGCAAAACTCGTGTGCGTGGGCTTGAAAGTGCCTGGTTCATCGTCAGGCCGCCTGCGGATATGTCATATTTAATGGAGCAATCATGCCCAAGATGAAAACCAAGAAAAGTGCCGCAAAGCGATTCCGCGTGCGTCCTGGCGGCACTGTCAAACGTGGCCAAGCGTTCAAGCGCCATATCCTGACCAAGAAAACCACCAAGAACAAGCGTCACTTGCGTGGGGCCACTGCGGTGCATGACAGTGATCTGAAGCAGATCGCCGCCATGATGCCTTTCGCCTGAAGCGCCAGTCGCCTCGGTTCGCATCATCAATCAGGATAAGGAGTCTTAAATGCCTCGCGTCAAACGTGGTGTGACTGCACGTGCACGTCACAAAAAAGTTCTCGACCTCGCCAAGGGTTTCCGCGGCCGCCGCAAAAACGTCTACCGCATCGCCAAAGAGGCGGTGATGAAGGCTGGGCAATATGCCTACCGTGACCGTCGTGCCAAGAAACGTGAATTCCGTTCGCTTTGGATCACCCGGATCAACGCCGCTGTGCGTCAGTCTGGCCTGACTTACAGCGTGTTCATGAACGGGATGAAGAAGGCCCGCATCGAAATCGACCGCAAGGTGCTCGCCGACATGGCCGTGCATGATGCGGCCGCTTTCGCCAAGATCGTCGATCAGGTCAAGGCTGCGATGGCCTGACCAACCGCCGCCCTGTGCGGTGGTGTCTCGCTGTGCAAAGGCCTGTTCAACAGGCCTTTGTTCTTTGTTGCCGATTGGTTTGCCGCGGCATGTTCACTTCCAGTCATTTGTGCGCTCATGAATCCTTTGCAGACCCTGATTGATCAAGCCAGCACGGAATTTGCCCAGGCAGCGGATTCCGCCTCGCTGGAAAACGCCAAGGCCCGTTATCTCGGCAAGACCGGGATCATCACTGCGGAGATGAAATCGCTCGCAGCGCTTTCCCCCGAGGAGAAACGTGCGCGAGGGGCGGAAATCAATCTGGCCAAGCAGGCGATCGAGCAAGCCTTGCAGCAGCGGCGCGAGGCGCTCGAGCAAGCGGCGCTCCAGGCCCAGTTGCAGGCGCAAGCCATCGATGTGACCTTGCCGGGCAGAGAAGGCAACCAGGGCGGCCTGCATCCCCTGACACGGAGCTGGATCCGGATGGAGCAGATTTTTCGCTCCATGGGATTCGATGTGGCCGACGGGCCCGAGATCGAAGACGATTGGACCAATTTCACCGCGCTGAATTCGCCGCAGAACCATCCTGCGCGCTCGATGCAGGACACTTTTTATGTGGACGCTCAGGACGCGCAGGGGCAGCCGCTGCTGCTGCGCACACACACCTCGCCGATGCAGGTGCGCTATGCCCGGGCCCATGTGCAGCGCCATGCCCATGCGGCGCAGATGCCGCCGATCAAGGTCATTGCGCCGGGGCGCACCTACCGTGTGGACAGCGACGCCACACATTCGCCGATGTTCCACCAGTTCGAAGGCCTGTGGATCGACAGTGATGTGTCGATGGCCGATCTCAAGGGGACGTTCACCAGTTTCCTGAAGGCCTTTTTCGAGCGCGACGATATTCTTGTGCGGTTTCGTCCATCCTACTTCCCGTTCACGGAGCCTTCAGCCGAAATCGACATGATGTTCGAAAGCGGGCCGCTGAAAGGGCGCTGGCTGGAACTGGCCGGTTCCGGCCAGGTGCACCCGACCGTGGTGCGCAATTTTGGCCTCGATCCAGAGCGATTCATCGGGTTCGCGTTTGGCAGCGGGCTCGATCGCATCACCATGCTGCGCTATGGCATCTCGGATCTGCGGCTGTTTTATGAAAACGATCTGCGCTTTTTGCAGCAATTCGCCTGAAAACTGCCGAGCCGACGTTTCTCCTTTCTGATTCCGCGGGAATATCCCGCCGAGCTGAGCATCCACATAAGAGCCAATCATGCAGTTTCCCGAATCCTGGCTGCGCCAGTTTTGCAATCCTGACCTCACGACTGATGCGCTGGCCGAGACCTTGACCATGGCTGGTCTCGAAGTCGAGGACGTGCGCCCTGCTGCGCCGCTGTTCTCCGGCGTGGTCGTGGGTCTGGTACGCGATGTCCAGCCCCATCCCAACGCAGACAAACTGCGCGTCTGTCAGGTCGATGTCGGCCAGGCCGAGCTGCTGCAGATCGTTTGCGGCGCTCCCAATGTGGTGACGGGCATGTTCGCGCCGTGCGCCATTGTCGGGGCCGAGTTGCCGCCAAAACAGGAGGGGCAGGGCGCCTTGCGCATCGGTGCCGCCAGAATGCGCGGGGTGGACTCGCAAGGCATGCTCTGTTCCGCACGCGAGCTGGGGTTGTCGGCCGACCATGCAGGCCTGCTGGCGCTGGGTGGCACCCCCGCGCCCGGTACGGATCTGCGCACTTTGCTGGCGCTGGATGAGGCCGTGTTCACCATCAAGCTCACGCCCAATCTGGGGCACTGTCTGAGCGTGCTCGGCGTGGCGCGCGAAGTGTCGGCGGTGACAGGAGCTGCGCTGCACACGCCCCGGTTCGATCCCATCGTGCCCGTGCTGAATGATCGCCTGCCGGTGCGCATCGAAGCGCCGGAGTTGTGCGGTCGATTTTCCGGTCGCGTGATTCGTGGCGTGAATGCACGAGCGGAAACCCCGCTGTGGATGAAGGCGCGGCTGGAACGCAGCGGCCAACGCAGCATTTCTGCGCTGGTCGACATTTCCAACTACGTCATGCTGGAACTGGGACGTCCGAGCCATGTGTTCGATCTCTCGAAGATTCGCGGTGATCTCACCGTGCGCTGGGCGCGCGAGGGCGAGCAACTGGAACTCCTCAACGGACAGACCATCGCCCTGAGTGCCGACATGGGCGTGATTGCTGCTGAAAACGGCGTCGAGTCGCTCGCGGGGATCATGGGCGGCGAAGCCACGGCTGTCACGCTGGACACGACCGACATCTATCTCGAAGCCGCCTTCTGGTGGCCAGATGCGATTCGCGGACGGGCGCGGCGTCTGAACTTTTCCACCGATGCCGCCGCGCGCTTCGAGCGGGGTGTGGACTATGCCACGACCGTGGAACACCTGGACACAATCACCGCGCTGATTCTGCAGATCTGCGGTGGAAAGGCCGGGCCTGCCGACGATCAGATCACCCAGCTACCGCAGCGCAAGCCGGTGCGCATGCGGGTGGCACGCTGCGAGAAGGTGATCGGCATTCCGGTCGGTGCGCAGCGCATGGGTGAGATTTTTTCCCGCCTGGGCTTGAAGGCCGAGTTCGAGTCCGGCGCAGAGCCCGCCTGGATCGTGACGCCAGGCAGTGAGCGTTTCGATCTGGAAATCGAAGAAGATCTGATCGAAGAGATCGCACGCATTCACGGCTACGAGAACATTCCCACGCAGGCGCCTGTCGCGCGCCTTCAGCCCTTGCCCGTGCCGGAGGCGCAACGCAGCCTGCATGCGCTGCGTCTCAAGACGGCGTCGCTGGGGTATCAGGAGACGATCAATTTCTCCTTTGCCGACCCCAAGTGGGAACAGGACTTTGCCGGGCAAGACAACCCGATCCGCCTGCTCAACCCCATCGTTGCCCAGATGTCGGCCATGCGATCCACGCTCATCGGGTCGCTGGTCAAGGTGCTGGCAGACAACCTCAGTCACCGCGCCAGACGCCTGAGGCTGTTTGAACTCGGTCGGGTGTTCACGCGGGACAGTCAGGCTGAGAATGGACCGATGCAGGTTGCCGGCATTCGCCAGCCAACCCGGCTGGCCGGCCTGGCCTATGGCTCTGCCTTGCCGCTGCAGTGGGGGGAGGGCGAGCGCCGCGTGGATTTTTATGACATCAAGGGCGATGTCCAGGCTCTTTGCCACGGTGCGGGAGAACTGCAATGGCTGTCTTGCGCGCACCCGGCGCTGCACCCGGGCCGCAGCGCGCAAGTGCTGCTGAATGGCGAAATTCTGGGGGTTGTCGGGGAACTGCATCCGCAATGGGTACAGAGTTATTCCCTGCAATTCGCCCCCATCGTTTTCGAGCTGGATGCGACGCTGTTGCAGGCCCAGCGGACACCGGCGTTTACGCCAATCAACCGTGTGCCTGCAGTCCAGCGCGACCTGGCGTTTCAGGTGCCCACAACGATCAGCTACGCGCAAATGCAACAGGCAGCGCAAACCGCCATCCAGAACCTGGCGGTTTGCGGCATCATTCGTCAAATCCACCTTTTCGACCTGTTCACCCCGCAAGGTGAGACGGCATTTCGGAGCATGGCTTTCCGGCTGCAGCTACAGGACGTGCAAACACTGACCGACGAACGCGTCGATGCTGCTTGCCAAGCCTTGATTGATGCGGTGAGGCAACAAACCGGGGCGCAACTCAGAGACTGAGTCGCGCCAATAAAAGAAACCAGAACGACCAAGGAGGGAGAGGCATGGCACGCATCCAGATCGACTCGGTGCAGACACCGACGCTGACCAAGTCAGAACTTGCCGATCAGCTTTATGAACGGATTGGCTTCAACAAACGCGAATCCAAAGACATGGTCGATGCGTTCTTCGACCGCATCCGCGACGCACTGGCGCGGGGAGAAGACGTCAAGTTATCCGGCTTCGGCCATTTTCAATTGCGCGAAAAGGCGCAACGGCCTGGACGGAATCCACGCACCGGCGAGATCATTCCCATTGCCGCGCGGCGCGTCGTCATTTTTCACGCCAGCCACAAGTTCAAGCATCAGCTTCAGAATGTCGCGTCGGAAAATCAGCTTGCAACGGCAGGCGAGTCGTCGGATTGAGTGCGCACGGTGCGTTCTGGGTCCGAGCCATGCTTTTGCTCGGCGCAACGTGCGGGTCCATGCAGGGGGGAGTCTGCGTGGCCATCAGCTCATTCCAGGCTGCATAATATTTGACATAATGCACATATGTTCTTGTTTTTGGCTCTAATGAGAAGGTGTTGCCGCCAGCGCTCACTGATTCCCACAACTCACCAGGAACCCTTGGGGCGGTCTTGTCCCATGGCCTTGGCGATCATGGCCGCAATGTCCTTGTGATGCATCTGGGTGGCCAGGGTCAAGGCGGTATAGCCCATCGCGTTCTTCAGCCTGGGGTCTGCACCTTCCTCCAGCAACAGTTTGACGGTGCTCTCATAGCCGAAGTAAGCCGCCATCATCAACGGAGTCGAGCCATTGGGCGCAGCAGCATCGATGTAAGCCGAGTGATCGAGCAGATACTTGACGATGTCGGTGTGGCCGCGTGTTGCAGCGTAGGACAGCGGCGTCCAGCCGGGCTTGTTGATTTCTGCGCCCTTTTCCACCATGAGCTTGACGATGGACAGATCGCCTTGCAGGCAGGCGATCATCAGCGCGTTCTCATCGGCCGGGGTGAGTTGATTGAGATGAATGTGCGGATCGTCGATCAGCAGCCTGGCAACCTTGAGGGAGTTGTATCGCAGCGCCAGATACAGCGCGGTGTTGCCCTTGCTGTCCACCGCGTTGGGGTCGAAGCCCTGCGCCAGCAGGCTGCGCACTGCGCCAACATCGTCCACGTTGACCGCCCGGAAAAAATCGGTGTACGCACCGGCACGCGCCCATCCACTCGGGCCCGCAGACAGGGCAATGGCCGCGGTTGCCTGCAGGAAACGGCGCCGATTTTTATTCACAATTCACCTCAGAATTTCTTTCCAACTATTTGATTCATTGTAAAAACAGGCGGGTAAAGTTGCTGCTGGTCTGCTCTGCCAAAACATCCGCGCTCACGCCTCGCAACTCTGCCAGGTAGCTGGCCACATAGGACACATAGGCGGGTTCGTTGGTTTTCCCGCGATGCGGCACGGGCGCAAGATAGGGGCTGTCAGTCTCGATCAGCAGGCGATCGGCTGGAACCTGCACGGCCACATCACGCAGCGCTTGCGCATTCTTGAAGGTCACGATGCCCGCAATGGAGATGTAGAACCCGAGGTCGAGCGCACGCCGGGCAACCTCCCAATTCTCGGTAAAGCAGTGCATGACGCCTCTGGCGCGCTCCTGCCCCTCTTCGGCCAGAATGTTGAGGGTGTCGTCTGCGCTGGCACGGGTGTGGATGATCAGCGGTTTGTCCACGCGCAGGGCTGCACGGATGTGCACCCGAAAGCGCTCGCGCTGCCACTCCATGTCGGCCCTGGTACGGTCGCCCAGGCGAAAGTAATCGAGGCCGGTTTCGCCAATGCCGATCACCCGGGGCAGAACCGCCCGCGCGGTCAGATCATCGACCGTGGGTTCGCGTACGCCCTCATTGTCCGGGTGAACGCCCACCGATGCCCATACGCCGGGGTAGCGCAGCGCAATGGCGTGCACCGCATCAAACTCTTCCAGTGTGGTGCAGATATTGAGCGCACGGCCCACCCCCATGTCGTGCATGTGCGCGAGCACCGCGTCCAGGCGTTCTTCCAGGCCCGGATAGGCCAGATGGCAATGGGAGTCGGTCAGCATGCGCAGTGTGAACAGCTTCAAATGGTGTTGGTCGGCTTGCCGCTGGCCTCGGCGGCGCCCAGCACTTCCTCGATCTTGACCTTGAGGTGCCGTGCCTTGTCGTCTGCCGGAAAGCGCACGCCAATGCCCTGCGGCCGATGGTTGGACGCATTGGCCGGATTGATCCAGGCTACCTTGCCTTCCACCGGATAGCGCTGCGGATCATCGACGATGGTGAGCAACAGGTACACGCCCTCCCCCAGCCGGTACTCGTGCGGTGTTGGCACGAACACCCCGCCTTCGGGGAAAAACGGGATGTAGGACGCGTAAAGTGCCGGTTTTTCCTTGATGGCGAGCTGCAGCACGCGGGGCTTGCTGGAGGCCGCCGCCGATGCGGGGCGCAGGGTGGTCACCATGGATCAGTCTCCTGTGGAGAAAAGCTGGGCAAATTCTAGGAGCAGCGCGTCGCTGGCGAGCGCCTGGTTCAAGGGAAACCCGGCGAGTCGTTGTTTTGCAGCCAGTTCGCGCAGCGCTGCGCTCAGACGGGCAGGCGCAATCTGCTGCGCCAATCGCGTGAGTGCTTGCTGCTGCTGAGGCAGGTAGAGCGCGGCGGCGCCCGCTTGCACGCGCTGCAGATCGCTGCCGATCTTGAGCAGCGCCGACACGCCGGTGGCATAGTCGGGTGGTGGCGGCAAGGCGGTTGACCCCGCAGACGCGCCGGAGCGAGACACCGCGCCCAGCAGAGACTCAGCCCACTCGAGGCCACTTGCCGGGTCGGTCTGATAGATCGCCCCCTGACACCAGGCCAGCACCTGCGCCTGCGCGGCGGAATCTCCGATTGTGCGTTGCGCCTCGGCGGCACTTGGCCGCGGCATGGGAGCCTGGCGGCAGCGGCTGCGGATGGTGGGCAGGAGCGCGTCGAGCCGGTGCGCGCCAAGCAGGAACTGCACCGCGTCCGGAGGCTCCTCCAGAGTTTTGAGCAAGGCGTTGGCCGCAGCGGGATTGAGCGCATCCGCCGGATAAACCAGGGCAACCTTGGCCCTGCCCCGGTGGCTGGTGCTCACCGCCCATTCGTTCAGTCGGCGGATCTGCTCGATGCGGATGTCCTGACTTGCCGTCTTGGACTCGCTGCGCGTTGCTCCCTCCTCAGGCGGGTTCAGGCCGAGTTCTGGCCACAGGGCTTCGGGAGCGGCGATCAGCAAATCCGGGTGAGTGCCCGCCTGAGCCAGCGCGCAACTGGCGCAGTGACCGCAAGCGCGCCGCGCTGCCAGCGCGGCTGGAAGTCGGGCGAAGGCGCGTTCGGCTGGACTGCTCTCAACGGGCGATTCACACAGCAAGGCATGGGCCGCCTGCCTCAGCGCACGCCATTTGCCAAACCCCTGGGGCGCATGAATCAGCCAGGCAGAATTCATTTTGAATCAAATGCCAAGAGAACATTATTCAAGTGATCTATGATGATTTTTTGCACCGCCTCCGGGGCTTGCGTGCCGTCCACGACCAGCCATTTTTTCGGCGCGGCCTCGGCCTGCTGCAGATAGTGCGCGCGGACGCGGGCAAAGAATTCCACGCTCTCCTGCTCAAACCGATCGCGCTGGCGCGCCTGCGCCAGGCGCTGCGCGGCCACCTCGGGCGGCACATCGATGAGGATGATGCAGTCCGGGCAGAGCCCCGGATGCACCCAGCGCGCGATGGCTTCGAGCCGCTCGGTGGGAATGCCCTTGCCGCCGCCCTGATACGCCAGCGTCGCCGCGGTAAAGCGGTCACACACCACGTCGGTGCCGCCGAGCAGGGCGGGTTCGATGACCTGGAGCACGTGTTCCTGCCGCGCGGCGAACATCAACAGTGCTTCGGTGGGCGCGCGCATGGGTTCATTCAGCAGCAGCAGGCGGATCTTTTCGCCAATGTCGGTGCCGCCAGGCTCGCGGGTGAGCACCACCTTGCGGCCCGCGGCCTGCAGCAGTTCGACCACCGCGTGCAACTGGGTGGACTTGCCGGCACCGTCGATGCCCTCGAAAGCAATGAACAGGCCGGGGCGGTAAGGATTGAGTGCGCTCATGGAGTCTTGAGGATATAGCGAGCCACGGCAGCGTTATGCTGCGCGAGCGTGTCGGAAAACTGGCTGCTGCCGTTGCCGCGGGCAACGAAATACAGCGCCTTGATCGGGGCCGGGTGCAGCGCAGCGTGCAGCGCGGCCTCGCCTGGAAGGGCAATCGGCGAGGGTGGCAAGCCGTTGATGACGTAGGTGTTGTACGGCGTGAAGGTTTGCAGGTCACGCTTGGTCAGATTGCCCTGATAGCGTGCGCCCATGCCGTAGATCACTGTCGGGTCGCTCTGCAGCGGCATGCCCGCACGCAGACGGTTGATGAAGACTGCGGCAATCTTGTCTCGATCTTGCGGATTGCCGGTTTCCTTTTCGATGAGCGACGCCAGGATCAGCGCCTGCTGCGGTGTTTTCAGCGGAAGATCCGGTGCGCGCTCGGCCCAGGCCGCGGCCAGTCGCTTTTGCATGGCCAGATAGGCGCGGCGCAGCACGTCGAGCTCGGAAGAGTCGCGGGCATACAGATAGGTGTCCGGGAAGAATTCGCCCTCGGGTGCAGTGCCTGCTGGTGCGCCGATGCGCTGCATCAATTGCGCCTCGGTCAGCCCGGCGGCATCGTGCTGCAGCCCCGGTGCGGTGTTGAGCGCCTGCAGCATCTGCGCGAAGGTCCACCCTTCGGGAATGGTGACGGCGAGCAGGGTCTGGTCCCCTCGCGCCATGCGTTCGAGCAGCGCCCACGGCGTCATGCCCTGGGTGATTTCGTAGCTGCCGGCCTTGAGTTCCGCACCCCGGCCGCTCAAGCGGGCCAGCCAGTAAAACAGGCGTGGCTGCAAGTCCGCGCCCTGCTGGTTGATCTGTCGTGCGGCAGACAGCGCCGAACTTCCGGGGCGCACCGAAAAATCGAGCGGGCTCTCGCGCAGCGCAATCGGGCTGCTGGCCCACCAGGCCATCGCCCCGGCAAGCAACACCAGAACGAGCAGACCGAGAAGAAGGAGTTTTCGCAGCAAACGCACAGAGCCCAGGAAAAGAGGTGCTGCGCCTGGACAATGCCCGCCGCACGCTCCAGAAGCAGAAGCTTCCTATACTAATCGAGCCTCTACTTTTCCCTGCGTGTCCTTGCGTGCAGGGGGCCGTCAAGTCCGCCAAAGGTTTCCATGTCATTGTCTTTCTGCCCTCTCGATGGTTTTTCCGTGCTGCGGGTTTCTGGCCCGCAGGGCGCCGATCTGCTCCACGCGCAGCTCAGCCAGGACTTTCAGCACTGGCCGGCGGATCAGGCCCGGCTGGCGGCGCTGCTCAACCCGCAGGGGCGGATGCTGGCCGACTTCATCGCACTGCAATGGGCGCCGGAGCAGATCGTGTTGCTGCTCGATGCCTCGATTGCCGCATCAGTGCTGCAGCGTCTGCGCATGTTTGTGCTGCGGCTCAAGTGCACGCTGGACGATGCCAGCGCGCAACTGCAGCGCCACGGTCTGCTGGGCGCGTCTCCTGCCGATTTCCCGGCTCACCTTGCGCCACCGACCCGACCCTGGGGCGTACGGCGCCTGGAGAGCGGCGCGCTGTTGCTGCGTCTGCCGCAGGCCGACGAGGCGGTGCGCTGCCTGCTGCTGAGCGACGCTTCCCAGCCCGCGCAGCAGGCGCATCAGACCGAGCTGACCGCCCTGCCCGCGCTTCCTGTATCTGAGTGGGCCCTGCAGGACATTCGCGCCGGATTGCCGCACATCACACTGGCCACGCAGCAGTTGTTCGTGCCGCAGATGCTCAACCTCGAGTTGATCGGCGGGGGGAGTTTCAAGAAGGGGTGTTATCCGGGACAGGAAGTGGTGGCCCGCAGCCAGTACCGCGGCACCCTCAAGCGCCGCACTTATCTGGTTTCCAGCGCAGCGCCCCTGCAGGCTGGGCAGGAACTGGTGCATGAAACCGATCCGGGCCAGCCCTGCGGCGTGGTGGTCAACGCTGCACCCGATCACACCGGACGGTATTGGGCCCTGGCTGAACTGAAAATTGCCCTCGCGGAGCAGCCGGGCTTGCATCTGGGTGATGTGAGCGGCCCCGCCATCGACATCGGCGCCCTGCCCTACGCGCTGACCGCGCCCGCCTGAACTGCTGCGGCACGCAGCGCGTGCGCAGCGGAGTCCAACGCCTGCGTGGCTTCCGGCAGCGCGCGGCTCAGCTTGATGAAGTCGTGTGTCACCCCGGGCCATTCGGTGGCGGTGACCTGTCCACCCGCCCGGCGCAGCAACTCGGCATACGCCAGCCCTTCATCGCGCAGCGGATCGCAACCGGCCACCGCCAGCCACGCCGGGGCAAGCCCCCGGTGGTCTGCGGCATGCTGCGGGGCAAAGCGCCAGTCGGTGCAATCTTGCGGGCCGCGCAGGTAAAGCCCGAAAAACCAGTCGATCTGATCGCGGTCGAGCAGAAAACCCTGGGCGTAGCGGCGTTGCGAAGGTGTGTCATGACCGCAGCCCATGCCCGGATAGAACATCAGCTGCAATGCCAGCGGCAGCGCTGCGTCGCGCGCGGCCAAGGCACAGGCCGCAGCCAGCGTGCCGCCGGCGCTGTCGCCGCCCACGGCCAGACAGCGCGTGTCGGCACCGATCAGGTCGCCGTGGGCATGCAGCCATTGCAGTGCGTCGAAGCTGTCGTTGAACGCGGTGGGAAAACGGTGCTCCGGAGCAAGGCGATAGTCCAGCGACAGCACCATCCAGCCCGAGCGCAGGGCCAATTGGCGGCACAGCGCGTCATGCGTGGCCGCGCTGCCGATGACAAAGCCGCCGCCGTGCAGATAAAGCAGCGTCGGCTGCGGCGACTGCCAATCCGCTGCGCGCGGTGCGTAGCGACGCAGGGGCAGCCGCACGCCGTCGCGGCTGGGGCAGTCCAGTGCATCACACAGCGCCAGCGGCGCAGGGGCAAAGTCGAGCACCTGTCTCTTATACACATCTCCGAGCCCACGAGACTAGG
>ERZ1669248.495-NODE-495-length-18960-cov-9.585983_pt1 | contig 18960 bp, 20 predicted proteins | sample MGYA00579296_ERZ1669248 | MGnify/ENA primary metagenome ERZ1669248 (study PRJEB41166, sample SAMN08046057) | hot springs metagenome | biome: hot spring; feature: neutral hot spring; material: thermophilic sediment; isolation source: thermophilic sediment from...
TTAAAATCTGCGTAACCAAATGGTTCCGCCAAAATACATACATAAACAAATTATGGCAACGAAATTATTAAGAACACATTATTCGTGCAGAATCTTTTGAAAATTGCCCTGCCAGAGGATAAAATCTTTCAAGCGCATAAGATTGAAAATGTTATAACCTACATGGGTGCCATACTCTTTCAAAAAAGGCCTTTATTTTATAAATTCAGAATAGACTGTGAAGGAATGGATCAATCCTGTAAAGAATTTGAGGTATCCTCAGGTCTGTATGAAAAAGCAGAGGTTGGATAGCCTTTAAGGCGTCGATAAAATTTTCTTAGATTTTTAATGAGGCAATTCGTCGTCTTGTTTTTGTAAATCTCTCTTTTAAAATAGGCTTGATGAAAATAAAAGAAAATTTAGAAGATTTCGTAGTTTCAGAAATTGCAGATATCTATCCAGAAGGAAAAGGGGAATATTCCCTTTACATGCTTAAAAAATTTAACATTTCTACCTGGGATGCATTGGGAAAAATTGCAAAAAAACTTAGAATTTCTATGGATTCTATAGGATACGGAGGAATAAAGGATAAAAAAGCCATAGCTCACCAATTTCTCACTATCAGAAATGGACCTAAAAAAGACTTAAAAGAAAAAGAATTCCAACTTATTTACCTTGGGAAAACAACTAAACCTATGTCCAAAGACCTTCTTATAGGAAATAGGTTTGAAATTGTAGTGAGAGATTTTAAAGTAGAAGAAGAAAAATTTAATAAAGAAGTTGAGCTTGTTAAAAATTTTGGTCTTGCAAATTATTTTGATGAACAGAGATTTGGTTCAATTAAAAGTTCTGGAGAGTTTGCAGTAAAAGAAATTATCCTTGGAAACTATGAAAAAGCTCTTTATCTTATGCTTGCAGAAGGAAGTGCAATTGACATAGAAAGGACAAGAAAACTTAGAGAGTGTTTAAAAAAGCATTGGAGGGATTTTAAAAAGTGTTTAGATCTTGCTGAGGTAAATTGGGAAAAAAATTTATTAAAATTTTTAACTCAACACAAACCCTCAAAAAGAACCTTTAAAAGGGCTTTAAATCTTGTAGATAAAGAGTATTTGTTTTTTCTGGGAAATGCCTATCAGAGCTATCTCTGGAATGAAATTTTAAAAGAAATAATTTTGAAGCTTGAAATTCCCTATTTTGAAGCTCCTTATCTTCTTGGAAACTTTTTCTTTTATAAAGAGGTCCAAGAAAAAAAATGGGAATTGCTTAAAAGTTTAAAATTACCCCTTCCCTCTCCAAAACTTCAATTTAAAGAAAAAATCAACACGCTTAATTTAGAAGAAATTTATAATGAAATATGTAAAAGAGAGGGTTTGGGGAACATAACAAACTTGAGGACTTTTGTAAAAGGACTTATATTTAAAACCTATCCAAGACCAGCAGTTGTTTTTCCAGAAAATTTAGATTGGGAAAAAATAGATAATACTACTGTAAAGTTAAAATTTTTCTTAGAAAAAGGAGCTTATGCAACCCTTGTAGTAAAGAGGTTATACTATGGTTATCAGGATTCCTAATTGGCTTGGAGATGCTCTTATGGCTACCCCTGTTTATTACAACCTTTGCAAAAAAGAAAAAATCTATCTTTTCGGACCTCCTCAAATTGTAGAGTTATTTAAAGTTTTTCCGAATACGAAGATTCTTTATTACGAAAAAGGTAATACTAAAAAAAATATAGAAACTTTAGCTCCTTTTAAAAACGAAGTGGGACTCCTTCTTACTAATTCTTTTTCCTCTGCATGGCTTTTTTTTAGAGCAGGTCTTCGTGAAAGATGGGGATATGCAAAGGATTTGAGAAGTTTACTTTTAACAAAAGCTGTCAAACCTCCCCGCAAAAAGATGCACCAGAGGGACTATTATCTCTATCTTTTAAGCTCTCTTAAATTGCCAAATGAGTTTAAAGAACTTTTTTTGCCTCTAAAGGAAGAATTTTTAGAGAGTACAAAAAAGTTTTTGAAAGAGCTTAAAGATAAGCCTTTTATTGTTCTTGCTCCAGGAGCTGCTTATGGACCAGCAAAGATGTGGCCTAAAGAATATTACAGAGAGCTTGCTTATTATCTTGTTAAAAAAGGTTTTGCAGTTGTCATAATTGGTGGAGAAAAAGAAGTAGGAGAATTTATAAGAAAAGATTTGGAAGGAATATACAATTTTTGCGGAAAAACTCAATTAACAGAGGTTGCAGGAATTTTTTCTTTTGCAAAGGCTGTTATTTCAAATGATTCAGGGCTTATGCACCTTGCTGCAGCATTAAAGGTTCCTCAGATAGCAATCTTTGGTTCAACAGATCCAGAAAAAACAGGACCTTTAAATGAAAGAGCGATTGTGTTAAAAAAAGAATTCCCCTGTAGCCCCTGCTTTAAAAGAACCTGTAAATATGGACATTATGAATGTTTGAAATCTATACTTCCTGATGAGGTGATAAAAATATTAGAAAAACTAATATAAATTTTCTCCAAGGGTTTTAATAATCATCCTTTATCTGATCTCTGACTTTTCTGAATACCTCTAACTTTTCCTCTTCACTTCCTTCATAACTTGCTTTATTACATAAAGTATGGTTAAAAATGTCAATCCCTATTTCAGATATAACCTTTATTGCATAGGGATTAACTTCTGTAGGAGATGTACCAGTTAAAAAACTTCGTAACGATCTCTATAAAATGCTTTAAGTAATCCCTCTCCCATTTTTCTTATTCCGAGAGGTTATAGCTTCTTCTATAGCCTTTTCAATCATCTCTTTAGGAGGCACTCCGCTATATCCATCCTTAGTTTTATAAACTCTACAACCCATAACAGGAAGATCATTTCTTCTTTCTTTTTCAATATCAAGCCCGTTTATCTGAATCGTAGGAGAACCTAAAAAGCAGTATTTTTCTGCTTCATCCTTAGTTTTTATTTCAACAATTTCTACTTCTATTTCTATTTTCTTTTCTTTAAGAACCTCTTTCAACAAATTCAAAGCTGGTTCTGCGTAAGGACAGCTTTTAAAATAAAGAAACTGCACTTTCATAGCAAAAAAACTCAATCATAAAGTGTAATGTGATAAAGTTCTCTTACCTTATTAGCAAGAAGAAAGACTTAAATTTTAAATCTTTTATAATAATCCAGGATTTCCTGCCACTTTTCCCATGCTTTTCCTTCTTCAATAAGTGCTTTTGCCTTTTTAATTCCTCCTTTAAAATCAATAGCTCTTTCGCAAAGATAAATAGCTCCTCCGAGATTTAAAAGAAACATATCCATAATGGGTCCCTCAAGTTTACCCTGTAAAAGTTTTTCAAGAATTTCTTTACTTTGAAAAGGATCTTTCACTACAAGCTCTTCAGGAGTTTCACATCTCTCAAACCCAAAATTTTCAGGATCCACATAATAGGTAGTGATTTTTTCTTCTCTTAATTCAGAAACCTTGGTGAACCCAGTAATAGTTATTTCGTCATAGCCTTCTTCTCCAAAAACAATTAGAGCTCTTTTTACACCTATGCTATCCAGTACATAGGCTATTTTTTCTGTAAGTAAAAAATCGTAAACTCCCATTAGTTGATAATTAGCAAGTGCAGGGTTTAAAAGTGGTCCCAGAGTATTAAAAATGGTTCTACCAAGTTTTTTTCTTATTTCTGCAACTCTTTTAAATGCTGGATGATAAAGAGGCGCAAAAAGAAAGGCAAAACCTATTTCCTCAAGAGCCTGAGCAGATGCTTCAGGAGGAAGATCTAAGGGAATACCACATACTTCAAGAAGGTCAGCACTTCCGCATTTGCTTGAGATTGACCTATTTCCGTGTTTGGCAACATAAATATCTTCTAAAGCTGAAAGGGCTATAGCCACAGCTGTTGAAAAATTGAAGGTGTGCTTCTGATCTCCTCCTGTTCCGCAGGTATCAATAATTATAGCTGACTCAGGTAGACTATGGGGCACCTTTATCATTACTTCTCTATAAGCCGTAACTGCACCAGCTATTTCCTGCCAAGTCTCTCCTTTTTTTCTAAGAAGGTCAAGAAATAATTCCACTTCTTCTGCTTTAAATTCATCCAAAGCTATGGTCTTAAAAACCTCATAGGCTTCCTCTTTTTTTAAATTCTGACCCTCCTTAAGTTTTACAATAGCTTCTTTAATTTCCATTTTAAATTTATCCCCCCAAATCTATTTTTTCTACAAGTAAACTTGGAGAACCCACAGAACCATAAAAGGAAAGATCTGCCCCAATCTCTACCACATTTTTAAACAATTCAAAAAGATTCCCTGAAAGTGCCATTTCACAAAAGAAATCCGCAGGTTCTCCGTTTTTATAATAAATTCCCGAAACTCCAAAAGAAAAATCACCAGAAATAGGATTGGCAGTATGTGCTCCGAGTACCTCCAATACTTCAAAAACTTCCTTTTCCAAATTTATCAACTCATGTGTATTCAAAGTACCCTTTTCAAGATAAAAATTAGTGGAAGATATCTTGGGAAATGAGGAAAAATCAGGTCTTCTTGAATTACCTGTTTTAACTTCCTTGAACCCCCTTTTTTCTGCTTCTTTTTTCCAATAGAAATCAAATAAAAAGTTTTTAATTATCCCATTTTCTACAAGAATTTTCTTATTTTGAGCAGAACCTTCATCATCAAATGGTCTGCTTTCTATCAAATCTGGATTAATTCCATCATCAACTAAATTAATTTTCTCACTGAAAATCTTTTTTTCAAGCTTATCCTTTAGATAAGATCTTCCTTTCAATACTTCATCTCCTAAAAAGGAAAATTCTAAAAGATTTAAAAGATCAACTGCAACAAAAGGAGGAAATAAAACAGAAATTTTTAAATTTTTTCCTTTTTTAGTTTTGGAAAGGGTTGTAGCTTTTTTACAGGCAAGTTTAACCCTTTCTTTAAGAATCTGGTAATCAAATTTTACCCCACTATACCATTCATAAGCAGAGGCCTCTTTGTCCTTACTCTTAGCTATAACTGAGATAAAAAAATCGCAAAAGGGACTTTCCCATATCAGTTCTAATTCTTTTCTTACTAAAATATATTTAATCTTTCCTATGGAAAGTTTTATTTTTTCAACCCTAAAAATTGAGGAATCAAAACTAAGCGCATCTCTTTCTAATTCATTTAATCTCTCTTTAAGCACTTCAGAAGTTAAATTTATTCTGGTAAATATAGAAATTTCAGGATATTTATCTTTTTCTGGAAAAAGAGAAGGAACTCCGTAATCAGAAAGTATCTTTGCTTTTAAAACTGTAGATTTTATCTCTGAAGAATCTAAAAGGGTAGTATAGGAAAGTCCTGCTTTACCATCTTTATTTAAATATCTTACAGAAATATTTTGATCCAAATAATTTTCTTCTAAAAATAATTTTTCATCCCTTTTTTCCAATTCTAAACCTTCTTCAATTTCTATCCAGAATTCCACAGGTTCTTCTTGAGAAAGTCTTTTAATTTCTTCTATATTCATAATTTTTAAATTTTTAAAATATTTTTTCCAGCAAAAATAGCAGAGGAACCAAGATATTCTTCAATTCTTAAAAGTTGATTAAATTTAGATACCCTTTCTCCTCTTGCTGGAGCACCTGTTTTAATCTGTCCTGTATTTAAAGCAACTGCAAGATCTGCAATAAAGGTATCTTCTGTTTCTCCAGAGCGATGAGAAATCATACAATTCCAATTATTTTTATATGCAAGCTCAACTGCTGAAATGGTTTCAGTTAAAGTTCCTATTTGATTAAGTTTAATTAATACTGCATTAGCAAGGTTTTCCTTAATTCCCCATTCAATTTTCTTGGGATTGGTTACAAATATATCATCTCCTACAATTTGAATTTTGTCTCCAAGACTTTCAGTGATAAGTTTAAATCCTTCAGGATCGTCTTCGGAAAAAGGATCTTCAATTGATATAATAGGATAATTTTTAACAAGTTTTTCGTAATATTTAAGAAGTTCCTCTCTATTCATTTTTTTACCAAGACCAGAAAGTTTATATATTCCTTTTCCTTCGTAAAGTTCAGAGGCTGCTACATCCATAGCAATTGCTATATCCTCTCCTGGTTTATATCCTGCTTTTTCAATAGCTTTCACTAAATAATCCAGGGCTTCTTCCGGAGATTTTATTTTAGGAGCAAAACCGCCTTCATCACCTACTGAAATGCCCAAATTTTTTTCTTTAAGTAAACTTTTTAAGGCATGATAGGTTTCTGCTCCCATCCTAAGAGCTGAAAAAAAACTATCTCCTCCCCAGGGAACAATCATAAATTCTTGAAAATCTAAAGAATTATCTGCGTGTACCCCTCCATTTATAACATTCATAAATGGTACAGGAAGAGTTCTTGCTCTTAGTCCTCCTATGTAAGCAAAAAGGGGCATTCCAAATTCCTCAGCAGTTGCTCTTGCACAGGCAAGAGAAACTCCAAGAATTGCATTTGCTCCAAGTTTTGATTTATTTTCAGTTCCGTCAAGTTCACAAAGCATCTGATCTATTTCTACCTGTTTAGAAGATTCAAATCCCTCTAATTGAGGAGCAATAATTTCATTTACATTAAAAACTGCTTTTTGAACTCCCTTCCCATAATATCTTTTAGGATCTTTATCTCTTAGTTCTAGAGCTTCATGCTTACCTGTTGAAGCTCCTGAAGGAACAGATGCCCTCCCATGAAATCCGCTTTCCAACCATACCTCTACCTCAATTGTAGGATTACCTCTTGAATCAAGTATTTCGCGGGCTCTTATATGAGAAATTTTGCTCATTTTCGCCCTCCTGCTATTGAATTTTCCTTAATAAAGGCTTTTATTTCTTCCCAGTAAACTGGCTTTGTTCCCACTTTACCTACTACTATTCCTGCTGCAATATTAGCTAATTCAAGAATTTGTTTTAAAGACAATCCTACTGCATAAAAGGCCCCCAAAGATGCTATTACAGTATCTCCTGCACCTGAAACATCATAAACCTCTTTTGCTTGAGAAGGAGAATAAAAAGCTCCTTCTTCAGGATGATAAGAAAATATTCCATCTTTACCCAGAGTAACTACAAGAAAATCAAGATTATATCTCTCAACTAAAATTTTAGCAGATTCTTCTAATTTATCCTGTGGAAGATTTTCCTTAAAAGCTGTTTCTTTAAATTCCTTAAGATTTGGGGTGATAGATGTTGCACCTTCATATTTTTTCCATTCTACACTTTTAGGATCAACCATAAGAAATTTGCCTCTTCTTCTTGCTTCTCCTATTAACCATGCACAAAAGCTTTCAGACAAGAACATTCCTTTAGCATAATCAGAAAGTATTACTCCATCAACTTCAGGAAGGATTTCTTCATAAATTTCTTGGAATTTTTTCTTTAAACTTTTATTTATGGGTTTCCTTTCTTCCTTATCTATGCGAAGAAGCTGTTGAGAATGAGCAATTACCCTTGTTTTTATAGTGGTGGGACGAAAATTATCTTCTAAAATACCCTTTATTCCTATTCCTGCCTTTTGAGCAAGGTCTTTCAGGATTTTTCCATGTTCATCTTTTCCAATAATACCCATTAATTCAACTTTTACATTAAGCCCTCTCAAGTTTGCAGCTACATTTGCCGCACCTCCTAAACTAAAATAAATTTCCTTTAACTCAAAAATTGGAACTGGGGCTTCTGGAGAAATTCTATTAACCTCTCCCACAAAATATCTATCAAGTATACAATCTCCTATAACAAGAAGTTTTACTTTTTTAAGTTTTTCTTCGATACTTTCTAAAGAAAAAGATTGCATTTTATTTTACTTCTTTGAGAATTTTTTCCCGAGAAGATGTACTTTCTAGTAATGGTAAACCAGCCAATTCCCTTATTCTTCTTTCTATTTCTTGAGCAAGGTCTTTTCTTTCTTTAAAAAGTTTTCTTACAGTTTCTCTTCCCTGCCCTAATCTTTCTTCTTTTCCATTGTATTTATAAGTATACCAGGCACCACTTTTTTCAATAATTCCCATAGCCAATCCCAAATCAATAAGTTCAGCTTCTTTAGAAATACCTTCACCAAAATACATATCAAATTCCACCTCTTTAAATGGAGGGGCAAGTTTATTTTTAACAACTTTAACTTTTACTCTATGCCCCATTGTTTCTGTTCCCTCTTTTATACTTCCTATTTTTTTTATTTCCAATCTGAGAGAGGCAAAAAATTTAAGTGCCATACCACCAGGGGTTGTTTCAGGAGGTCCTCCGAAGGTACTCATACCTATTTTCATACGGGTCTGATTTATAAAAACAACCGCAGTATTGCTTTTAGAAATGGCAGCAGTAAGCTTTCTCATAGCTTTTGACATAAGGCGTGCTTGGAGTCCTACCTGCTGATCCTCCATCTCCCCCTCAAGTTCAGCTTTGGGAACAAGGGCAGCAACAGAATCAATAATTATAATATCAACTGCCCCACTTCTTGCCAAAATTTCTGCTATCTCTAAAGCCTGTTCTCCCGTATCTGGTTGGGAAATAAGTAAATCTTCCACATTCACACCCAATTTTTTAGCATAATTTATATCAAGAGCATGTTCAGCATCTATAAAAGCTGCAACTCCTCCTAACTTTTGAGCTTCAGCTACCATATGAAGAGCTAAAGTAGTCTTTCCGGAGGCTTCAGCCCCATAAATTTCGGTAATTCTACCTCTTGGTATTCCTCCTATTCCAGTTGCGATATCAAGGCTTAATGAACCTGTAGGAATAGTACTAACTTCTATTTTCTTTTCACTCTCCCCCAAACGCATTATTGAACCTTTTCCAAATTGCTTTTCAATCTGTGAAATAGCAGCTTCTACCGCTTTTTTCTTATCTAATTCTTTTTCTATCAGTTTCATAAATTTCCCCTCCCTTTACATAGTTTTAATAAAATTAAATTATTTTTTAATTATTTTTTAAAATCATAGCATAAAAATTCTTTATAAAAAAGTCAAGTTTGGTTTTATTTAATGTAAATGGTAAAATAAGAAACCAGAATGAATAAAAATCCCTGGTTCGATAAGTGGGCTAAAAAAGCAAAAGAAATGGGTTATCCTGCTCGTTCTGTATTTAAACTTATGGAAATACAGAAAAAATATAAAATTATTAAAAAAGGAAATATTGTTTTAGATCTGGGAGCATCTCCAGGATCTTGGTCTAAATATACCTTAAGTATTGTAGGAGAAAAGGGGAAAGTAGTAGGAATTGATCTATTACCTGTAAAAATCATCCATCCTAATTTTTATTTTATACAAAAAGATGTTTTTGAGTTGGAAGAAAAAGATTTTAAAACTTTGGGTATAGAAAAATTTGATATTATTTTAAGTGATATGGCACCTAAAACTACAGGAGATAAATTTGGAGATCATATTCGTTCGCTGAGACTTGCTGAAAAAGCTCTGGAATTGGCAAAAAATTATTTAAAAGAGGATGGATCCTTTGTGGTAAAAGTATTTGAAGGAGAAAAGCTTCCCCAATTCAAAAAACAAATTGAAAAATGCTTTAAGAGTGTTAAATTTTTAAAACCAAAAAGCTCAAGAAAAGAAAGCAAGGAAATTTTTATTATAGCTCAGGGATTTAAAAAATAGCTTAAAAGAGGGAATATTTGAAGATTCTTCATACCTCAGACTGGCATCTGGGAAAAAATATATTTGGAAAAAAATTAATTGATGAACAGGCTGTCTTTTTTGAAAAAACTTTTTTTACTCTTATAAAGGAGATAAAACCTGATATTCTTTTAATTACAGGAGATATAACAGATAAACCAAATCCTGATTTTGAGACCTTAAAACTTTTTTCAGAGATTCTTTTTTGGTTATCTAAAGAAAATGTACCCTGTGTTTTTATTTTAGGAAATCACGATTCCAAGAGGATCACCCTTTTTAAAGAATTTCTAAAACAAAATCAAATATTTATGATTGATAATCTTTTTTATTTTAAAAATCCCCTTGAGTGGAAAGACGAAAAAGGGGAAAAGGTTTATTTTTATGTTTTACCCTACCTTCATCTTTACGAATTAAAGGAAAATATTGAAATATTCTGGAAAAATGAAAAGAAAAATTTATCGGATTTTTTTGCTAAAAAATTACAACTTCTTTTAAGAGATTTAATAGAGCTTCTTTTGGAGTTAATCAGAGATACTATTAAAAAACCAGCTATAGCTCTTGGGCACTTTGCTATTGAAAAGGGCATTTTTACTGGAGAAGAAATATCCTTTAAATTTATGGGAATGGAAGAGGTATTTCCTTTAGAACTTTTTGAAAATTTTGATTGTCTTTTTTTAGGGCATCTTCATAGACTCCAAAAATTATTTTCCAAAGTTTTTTATTCTGGATCAATCCTCCCTTATAGTTTTGAAGAATCAGTTTATGAAAAGGGGGTTTGGCTTTTTGAAATTAAAAACGGTTTATTAATCAAATATGAACCTATTTACCTTTCTCCTTCCTTTCAGATGAAAATTATAAAAGGCTATTTTAAAGATCTAATAAATTCTCCTAAGGATGAGGCTTATATAAAAGTAATTCTCAAGGATAAAGAACCTGTTTTAAACCCCCTTGAAAGATTAAAAACTGTTTTTCCTAACCTTTTAATATTGGAATATGAGGACAAAAAGACAGAAACATTGCCTTTTGGTGGGAATTTTACAGAGGAAATATTTTTAGAAAACAAAAAATTAGAGCTCAATGAGAAGGAGCTATTTAAAAAATTTTATAAATATATAGAGGAAAAGGAGGTTGAGGAGAAATTATTTGAGGTTTTTAAAAAATGTTTAAAGGAACTTAATGAAAACTTGGAGGGGGTGAAACAATGGCGATAAAAGCTATAGTAGCAGGTGCGGCAGGAAGAATGGGAAAAACAATTATTAATCTTATATTTCAAAATCCACAGATAGATTTAGTTGCAGCCTTTGAACATCCTGAAAATCCTGCAGTTGGAAAAGATGTAGGAGAAGTAGTTGGTCTTCCAAAAACTGGAATAATTGTTGAAGATTCCTTGGAGAAGATAATAGAGAAAGGAGATGTAATAATAGATTTTACCTTTCATAAAGCATCCTTGGAGCATGCAAGAATAAATGCAAAATATGGAAAAGCAATGGTTATTGGAACAACAGGTTTTTCAAAGGAAGAATTAGCTGAGGTCCACGAGCTTGCAAAAAAATATTTTCCCCTAGTTCAGGACTATAACATGAGTATGGGGGTTAATCTTCTTGTTAAGCTGGTTGAGATTACTGCAAAGGTTCTTTCTGAAGGCTATGATATAGAAATAATTGAAGCTCATCATCGTATGAAAAAGGACGCACCAAGTGGAACAGCCTTAAAACTTGCTAATGCCATAGCACAAGTTCTTGGAAGATCAGATAAAGATTTTAGGTTTTGTAGAGAAGGAATTATAGGAGAAAGACCGATAAATGAAATTGGTATACAAACTATAAGGGGTGGAGATATTGTAGGAGAACATACTGTCCTTTTTGCAGGAATTGGAGAAAGATTGGAACTTACTCATAAAGCAAGTAGCCGAGAAACCTTTGCTCGTGGAGCAATTAAAGCTGCCTTGTGGGTTGTAGGAAAGGCTCCAGGAGTTTATAATATGCATGATGTTTTAGGTTTAAAAACCTTGTAAACTTTGGAAAATTATGGAAGAAAAAATCTGTCCTTCAGCAGAAGATTTTTTAAAAAAAGAACTGAAGAAACATACAGGAATAAAGGATATTCGCTTTATTTTAGCTATAGGAAGTGGTAAAGGAGGAGTAGGCAAAACTACAGTTTCTGCTATTTTAGCTCTTGCTTTAAAAAAATCAGGCTACTCAGTAGGTATTTTTGATCTTGATTTTTACGGACCGAATTTAAATCTGGTATTAGGAATCAATAAACACCCCTTTATAGAGTTTGGGAAAATAAAACCAGTAAGTTTCAATAATTTAAAAATCTTAAGTTTAGCTTTAATGATCTCAGAAAAAGAACCTATCTTTATGAGAGGACTTATGGCTACTAAACTTCTTCAAGAGCTTCTTCAGAGAGTGGATTGGGGTCCTCTTGATTTTCTGATTCTTGATCTGCCTCCTGGAACAGGAGATATTTTCCTTAGCACACTGGATTTTTTTAATCCTGAAGGATTTATTCTGGTTACTACCTCCCACAAACTTGCTCTTTCCGATGCAAAAAGAACTATTTCTATTTTAAAAGAAAACTACATTCCTGTTTTGGGAGTAGTTAAAAATATGGCTGGATTTTTTGAAGATGAAACTTCTTTCCAAAACTTTTTAAAGGAACAAAGGCTAAATCTTTTATTCGAAATTCCTATCTTAAAAGAGCTTTCAAAAACTGAGAATCTATGGGAAGTTTTTAAGACTCCTGAAAAAGAGAAATTTTTAAATGATATTGCTGAAAGAATACTTGATAAAGTCTTTAGAATCCATTGAAAATTAGTTATGGTGTATACAGATATTTATAAAAACCTTGTAGAAACTTCTCTTTCTTTAGCAAGAGCGAAAAAGATTAAACGAGTATGTGTGGGAATCCATTATACTATGGTTGAAATTGAAAGAGGAGGTACAGGTTTAGCTTATACTCTTTTACCAGAAATAAAAACCTGTTGTGAGTTAGGAAATGAAATTAGTTTTTGGAAAGGTCCTGCAGATGTGGTAATAAAAGGTTATTTATCAAGTCATCCTTTAGAAGTTTCTATTGGGCTTGCTACTATAAATGCAATCTTTAACCATAGAAGGGATTTTTTGAAAAATGCTATCTCAGGAGATGTTTTCTCAGAAATTAAATTAGAAAGTAAAGATGAAATTTTAATGATAGGCTATTTTGAACCTCTCTTTAAAAAACTTGAAGGAAAGGTAGAAAAAATTTGGGTAATAGATAAAGCAAGAGAAGAATTAGATTTTAGAATTTCTGATATAAGCAGTAAAATTAAATTAGCCATAATAACATCTTCAACCTTAGTAAATAAAACCATTCATTCTATTTTAGAGAATTTAGAAGGAATACCTGAAGTTTTATTGATGGGACCCACAACCCCTTTAAATCCTGAGGTTTTTAAATTTACTCCTATAACCTGGCTTTGCGGAAGTATAGTAAAAGACCCTGAATTGCTTTTTAGATTAGTTTGCGAAGGAAAAGGTGCTACTTCCTTTTTTAAAAGCGGTGTGTTGGGAAAAATTAATTTAAGAGTAAGAGGATGAAGATTTTCAATTCTCAATACATTTTACCTTTTATCTTGTGGATACTTTTGAGTATCAGAATTTATCCTTCCAATATTTTGGAAACTATTCTTCATTCAGGAAAAATTTTTATAGGATGTGGTCTCTATGGATTGGGAATGACTATCATTATAAATGGGCTTTTAACCAAATTTGCTAAAAAGACTCTGAAAAGAGAAAGTTTTATTAAAATAGCTCTCTGGTTAACTGTAATAACTGCTTTGGCTGCAAGTTTGGAATTCTATTTCGGGCTGAGAAAGTGATCGGAGTCTTTGATTCAGGTCTTGGCGGTTTAACAGTAGTAAAGGAAATATTAAATAAATTGCCTCAATATAAAATTGTTTACTTCGGAGACACTGCAAGAGCTCCTTACGGAACTAAAAGTGCAGAAACAGTCAAACGTTATGCTATAGAAAATACCAAGTTTTTGCTTGAAAAGGGAGCAAAAATTATAGTGGTTGCCTGTCACACAGCTTCAAGTGTATCTATACCTTATCTTAAAGAAAAATTTCCAGACATTCCTTTTTTTGAGGTAGTAACTCCATCCTTTAAAAAGGCTTTAAAACTTACTAAAAATAAAAAAGTAGGTCTTATAGGAACAAGAACAACAGTGGAAAGCGGAATTTATAATCGCCTTTTTGCAGAAGCAAACCCAGGTATAAAACTTTATGCTAATCCAGCTCCTCTTCTTGTTCCCCTTATTGAAGAAGGCTGGTTAAAAAAACCAGAAACAAGAAGGATTGTAAAAAAATACCTTATTCCACTTAAAATGAGAGGAATAGATACCCTTATTCTTGGTTGCACCCATTATCCACTTATTAAAAAAATTATTCAGGAAAAGGCAGGAAAGAGAATAAAACTTGTTGATCCCTCTGAAGAAATAGCTTTTGAAATCAAAGAGTATATAGAAAAAAATCCGGACTTTGCAAAAAATCTTCAGCCTGATGGAGAACCAGAAATCTTTGTTTCAGACATCACTCCCAATTTTGAAAAAATTGCCCAACTATTCTTAGGAAGAAAAATAAATCTAAAAAAAGTTAATCTTGAGTGAGGTTAATATGGGCTATATTGTAGAAATGGGAGAACTCTATTTAGCTGGTAATTACAAAAGAGAAAAGCTTGCTTTTGTAAAGGGTTCTGGGACAAGGCTTTTTACTGAGGATGGAGAGGAATATTTAGACTTTACCTCTGGAATTGCAGTTTGTAACTTAGGACACTCTCATCCCGAGCTTGTGGAAACTTTGCAAACCCAAGCAAAACTTATCTGGCATACATCAAATCTTTATTACACTGCACCTCAGGCTAAACTTGCTAAAAAGCTTGTTGAACTTTCTTTTGCAGAAAAGGTATTTTTTGCAAACAGTGGCGCTGAAGCAGTTGAAGCAAGTTTAAAACTCGCTAGACGCTATGCATATGAAAATTTTGGAAAAGATAAAAACCGGTTTATTGCTCTTAAAAATTCCTTTCACGGAAGAACACTTGGAGCTTTATCAGTTACAGGTCAGCCTAAATACTGGGAAGGTTTTGAACCTCTTTTACCAGGTGTAACTTTTATTCCACCAAATGACAAGAAAGCCCTAAGGTCTGCCTTTAATGAAAAAGTCTGTGCCATTATTTTAGAACCAATTCAAGGAGAAGGGGGAGTTTATCCTTTAGAAAAAGAGTTTATAGAGCTTGCAAAAGAGCTTTGCGAAAAACATAACGCTCTTCTTATCTTTGACGAAATCCAAACAGGAATAGGAAGAACAGGTAAGCTTTTTGCGTATGAACATTTTGGGATTGAACCAGATATAATGTGTCTTGCTAAAGCCCTTGCCAATGGGCTTCCTCTCTCAGCCATGCTTGCAAAAGAAAAAGTAATGAGTGCTTTAAAACCAGGAACTCATGCCTCAACTTTTGGAGGGAATCCTCTTGCCTGTGCAGTCGCTTTAAAAGTTCTTGATATAGTAAGTAATCCCTCATTTTTAAAAGAAGTTGATCTTAAAGGAAAAATTTTAAAAGAAAAAATAGAAAGGTTAAATGAAGAAAAAACAAAAATTATAAAAGAAGTAAGAGGATGGGGGCTTCTTATTGGAATAGAATTCAGCATTTCTGCTGATGGAGTTTACAAAAAACTTTTAGAAAGAAAAATACTTGTCACTCAGCCAAAACCTAACGTTATAAGAATTTCTCCTCCTCTCATTGTTAACTACAGGGAATTAGACTTTTTTGTAGAGAATTTAAAAGAAGTTTTAGTTTCGCTTAAATGAATCTTTCCTTAGCATTTTTTGATCTTAAAAGTAACAAATATAGCATTAATGCTTTACTTGGAGCGCTTGAAAAAGAAGAGCTTATGGAAAAAATTTCTGTCTATTTTCTTAAACCAAAAACTTCTCTTGCAGATGAAATTTCTGAGCTTCTTAAAAAATTTAAAAAGGTAATTATTGCCTTTTCTTTTTTTACAACCCAGATCTGGGATATAGCAAGTATTATCAAGTCTTTGCAAGAAGTTTTTAGACAAAAGAGAGAAAAACTAATTTTTATCGCAGGAGGACCCCATCCTACAGGTGATATAAAGGGTGTTTTAGATTTAGGATTTGATTTTGTTTTTGTTGGTGAGGCAGAAAAAAGTTTTCCAGAATTTATAAAAGCCCTTTATTTAAATAAAAATTTTTCCAATATAAAAGGAATCGCTTATCTAAATGAAAATAAAGAACTTATTTACACAGGAAGATCTAAAAAAGTTGATCTCAACTCCTATCCTCCCTTTTCTCTTAAGCTTAATCGCATAAATCCTATTGAAATTACAAGAGGTTGTCCCTTTGGATGTTATTACTGTCAGACCCCAAGAATTTTTGGAAAGAGTATAAGACATAGAAGCATAGAAAATATTCTCAAATATGTAGAACTTCTATTAAAAAGAGGAATTAAAGACTTCAGATTCATCACCCCCAATGCCTTTAGTTACGGTTCTCCTGATGGAAAAACTTTAAATTTAGAGGCTTTAGAAACTCTTTTAAAAGAACTTTACAAACTTGTTAAACCCTTTGGAGGAAGAATATTTTTTGGCTCTTTTCCATCTGAAGTGAGACCTGAACATGTAACTGAAGAGACTTTAGCTTTGGTTAAAAATTATACAGATAACGATAATTTGGTTATAGGAGCCCAATCCGGAAGTAATAGAATTTTAGAGTTATGTAAAAGAGGACATACTGTGGAGGATGTCTATAGAGCAGTAAAATTAACTATAAAAGCAGGACTTAAAGCAAAGGTTGATTTTATTTTTGGATTACCAGGAGAAAATAAGGAAGACATAAAGGCAACCATAAAAGTAATGGAAGATCTTGCTAAGATGAGGGCTATAATTCATGCTCATACCTTTATGCCCCTTCCTCAAACCCCTTTCGCTTACAAAAAACCAGGAAAATTAGATCCAGAAATTGTAAAAACTATAAATAAACTTCTGGGAAAAGGTCTTCTTTTCGGAGACTGGAAAGCTCAAGAAGAACTCTCTGAAAAGATTTATAAGTATCTTCATAAAATCGACATTCTGTAAAATTGATTACCACATTATATAAAATTTAGTTGATTTTCATAAAATTTTGATATAATTTTTAAATTAAGTAAACTTTTTAAATGGGAGGTAAAAATGTTAAAAGAACCTTTGTATAGGATTCATCCTATAGTCGTTGGAACAAAGGTTTTTGATAAAGGAATGATGACTTATCAGCATGATTATGGTGTTGAATATGTAATTCCAATTTATTCCTGGCTTATTGAAGGATCAGATAAAGTTATCCTTATCGATACAGGACTCTTAGAAGTGATACAATCTGAATTTAGAGAAAAGGCAATTGGAGGAAAGATCTACAAATTTGAAGAAGGACTTGCTAAATGGGGGCTCTCACCTAAGGATGTGGATATTGTAATCCATACACATTTACATAATGATCATTGCGAAAATGACTTTAAATGCGTGAATGCAATCTTTTATGCCCATGAGCTTGAATTTGAATCTGCTTATAATCCTCATCCTTTAGATTTCAGATATATGGCTGAATTCATAGAAGAAGTTGATCAGGCAGGACAGATGATACATATAAAGGAGGAAGTCTTTGAGGTTGTTCCTGGTATAAAAATGGTTCATACCCCTGCTCATACAAAAGGAGGAATGAGTGTTCTCATAAATACTGAAAAAGGAACTGTTGGTATTACAGGATTTTGTGTAATTATGGAAAACTTAAACCCTCCCAATAAAATCAAGGCTATGGGAATGGAAGTTATCCCACCAGGAACAAACATAAATCCTTATTTAGCTTATGACCAAATGGTTAAATTTAAAAACTCTGTTGATATTCTCATACCACTTCATGAACCAAGCTTTTCTTCAGTGGAAACTATTCCTTAAAGCTAAAAATAGCTAAATAGCTGTAAGGATCTATATGGCAGGATTTTTCAAAGAAAAATCCAGAATTTTCCAAAAATTCTCTTAAATCTCCTTCAGAAATTCTTATTTCTAAAGGGGGGACCAATAGAAGTTTTTGATTATGTCTGCAGAAATAATCTCAATATTTGATAATCCTTTTTCTTTTATCTCCTGTTTTAACCTTTTTAAAGATTCCTTATACACATCAACTGAAAAATAACCATCCCCACAACCTGCATTAAAAATAATACTAAAATTCTTATCTTACTTTTAATTCTTCATCAATATATTTTATTAAATTGTTTCATCAAAATCACTTCCATCAAGATAGTCATTTCCATCTGTTCCTGTAAGAGTCTTTAATTTTGACATATTATTAATCCCCTCTCTTGTAATTACCGTTCCATCTGAAAACTTAAATTGAAATGAGCTATATGCATCTCCAGAAAACCAATACTGAATCCTTAAAGAATCATTGGTATTTTTTATCTCTATAATGAGATCATGCCAGTCTTTTTTAAAAACTAAATCTTCTAATTTTATTCACTCAGAAAATATTACGGTATTTACATCATCACTCCAGTTATAATCGTAAACCGTATCCTGCCATCTCCTGCCCTAAACACATATACATCCGATCCAGCCCCTTCATCCATATACTCATTCCCCTCTCCACCTACAAACACATTATCTCCATCATATCCATATAAATAGTCATTACCACCCTTACCAAATATCACATTATCACTGTTACTTCCATAAAGCCAGTCATTTCCTGTTGAACCCGATATGGGCTTTAAATAAATTCGGCATAAGGATTGGCGATAAATCTACTGAGGGTTATCAATATTTGAGAATATATTCTGCATTATTTCTGTATTTAATTTATTTACCTCCTTTAAAACCATAAGAGAAAAAACTGCAAGATTTTGCTGGTTAGTATCATCAGATAAAAGCATTTCTTTTATCTGAGTTTTAAAAGCATTTTCATCAAAATCTTCATCTAAAACAATTTTATCAACATAAAAATCATAATAAGCAGGTAAAAATCCTTTCAAGAAGTCCTGCATCAACACAAATCTTGTAAATAATCACTGAAACATGGTATTCCAAGCTTCAAGCAAAAATCTTCCTGATCTATGTCTTATGCCATCTTGAACTTCATCAGGAGTTATCCCTACAAATTTCTCTATTGCCCCTACCTGCTCGTAGCTAAGCGTTATTCCCCCTTCAAAATGTAATAATCTGCGTTCCCTGTCATTGCCACTAAGTATTGCCCAGCTTATTCCAAGCTCTTCTGCTGTTATATTCTCAACTCCTGCCCACCTGAATATTATCCCCTCAAATCTCTCTTTTAACCTTGTTAAATCAATCTCCACT
>ERZ1669248.496-NODE-496-length-18954-cov-7.565321_pt1 | contig 18954 bp, 19 predicted proteins | sample MGYA00579296_ERZ1669248 | MGnify/ENA primary metagenome ERZ1669248 (study PRJEB41166, sample SAMN08046057) | hot springs metagenome | biome: hot spring; feature: neutral hot spring; material: thermophilic sediment; isolation source: thermophilic sediment from...
GTTGGTGTTAATTGGATGTCAGTAATACCATCGCCTGAGGATATTAGGAGGTTGAGGATAGCTGCCGGACTCACGCAGAAGGAGTTAGCTAGATTAGCTGGTGTAAGCCAATCATTGATTGCGAGGATCGAGAAAGGTACGGTAAATCCGAGAGTCTCGACGATAAAGAAAATAATGGATGTGATAAATAAGGCTTTAAGAAGTAATGACGTCGCCGAGAAGATAATGACGTCGCCTGTTATAACCGTAGATGTTGATACGCCATTGCCGGTAGTAATAGATTTGATGGATTCTAGAGGAATATCACAAATACCTGTACTAGATAAAAGTGGGAGAATCGTTGGAACGATATATGAATCGACATTAATGCGTGTTTCAAGGCTAAAGAAGGATTTGAAGAAGCTGCTTGCAATAGATGTTATGGAACCACCGCTTCCACAAGTACCTAGGGACACACCACTATCAATGGTTGAATCGTTGTTACTTATGTATCCAGCAGTTTTAGTAGTAGATAAGGGTGGGATTAAGGGGATCATAACGAAAATAGACCTACTGCGATACTATATAAAACTACCTGGATAGGTGGGATTATAATCCTACTCCAAATGAAATAGAGGGGTGTGTTATTGATTAAGTGCTTAAGGTTGCTTAAAAGCTAACGCCACATCATACCTCAATTATTTGATAACCTGAGATCCACCCCTTTGCTTCATTTGGAAATAGAGATGAAAATACTAAAATCTTAGGTCTTCAATCCTAATCTTAATATTTAATTATTTATCTCTTTAGGAGAGAAAATATTTTATACAAACCATGATCAACAACATCAATATCGAATTATTCCATTAGAAAGTGAGGGGTCTCCCTTTGTGGAGCATTATTTGTTAGGTGATTCCAACATCCATCACGAGGTCATACATACCATCACACTATTCTTGAATCATTAGATTTAGGTGGGATATATATGGGATTCAAATGAAACAAAGGGGTTAGATCCATCAACATCCCCAGGGATGAAATCGATCAAGTAGGCGTATTTTTAATATTTGATCCTAGGTTATTATATGATGTGGTGGTTAAGGGTATGGGGATTTCACTTAGAGATATTCAGAGATTAATGAGGGAGTATTATTTTAAGAGGGATATGGAGAGAGGCCTGTACGCGACGTTTACATGGTTTGTAGAGGAGGTAGGCGAGTTAGCAGACGCACTACTCTCTAACGATAAAAACAAAATTGAGGAGGAGTTCGCGGATGTACTTGCATGGCTCACCTCTTTAGCTAATATAGCTGGTGTGGATGTTGAAGAGTGTTTTAAGAGGAAGTACTTAAGACCTGAGGGACCACCAATATGATTAGAATATGATCCCTAAGTAGCCCAATATTTTAAGAATTTAGAGTATTCAGTATATGGTATGGTAAATACGACTCTACGGGATCTATCAAGTAGGTATATGTCGTAGTTGCTTACGTAATTGGCTATGAATTTTAACAGTTCGTTGAGTAATATTTGATCACAAACTAGTAAGGCATACATCGAATTCTGTGATAAATATATGGCAGCTACATGTATTAATTCGGTAAGTGCTTTAGCAAGCGCGTTAAGCATTGTGGAATCAGCCTTAATCCCAATGGCTACATATAATGAAGCTTCTGGAGGTAAAGGTATAGCTCTTAATCTAAATCCCCTAATAATTTTACTAACATGTTGATTATAATGCCTAAGGACTTTAGCATAATTAACATTCAATTCATTGGATATCCCTATTAGTGACCTAAACGGATCCTTCTCCAACTCTTTAATTATGAGTAAGTCCAATGAATCATATTTTACCTTAAAACATCTCCTAACATCCCTAATACCTACTTCATCAACCCTCTTTAAACATTCACTAATTATATTATGAAGCCTATTCCAATTTACCTTAAACTTCTTATTAATGAAGTCAAAATGCTCTGTTAACTTAGCCTTACTGTACATAGTTTCGATAATGACATCATATGAAACTATGTTTTTAAATTTGGATGTAAAGCTCCCTATATCTAATCCATATGGTACGTAGTACATTAGTAAAGTGCCGTTAAAGGGTAGAACTATTGGTGAATAGAAGTTGAGGAAATGCCCACTCTTATTTGATGCTAATTCCTCAACATCTATGGAGTCCTTAGATATGATTATAAGCCTTGATAAGTTGATAGCACATAGATCAACGTTAACACCGAACATGAAGTTTAATTTCCTAAATACGCTTAACCTACGTGATAACTCATAGGGAGGTATGCCAAGGTCCTTAGCCATTTCCGTCTTAGATGGTAGGTAGTTATAAGATAGTATATGCTCTACAAGCTTTGCTAGGGAGTAATTAATATGTCTTAGGAAGTTATAGGCATATCTCCTCAATTCCTCCACATTCTTTGCTTCGCTCATTCTACCAAATATCTTATAAGGTAGTGATCTCTATTAAAATTTTCGCTTACTAAGGTAGGGTGATTGCAAAAAAATCCAACACTTATAAGCTCTATTATTAACATGGTGATTAGCTATGAAGAAGTTAATGTATTGGTTAGCCACTCCGATGGGTATGGTGATATTGAAGGCTGTGATCATAGCCTTAGCTGCAGCTAAGGTACTACCCCTAAGGGGAGATCCAATAAACGCTGACGCTGCTTAGATACTAAATCTAACCTCCTCTCTGTTTTTATTGTTAAGGTATATCCTTACAACATAATTCCCTTCACCCAACTTATCATACAATCTCACCTTAATTATCATTAGGCCGTCGAGGACGGTGCTATCTATGCTACTCACCATCACGTTATTTAGTACATCACCACTCACCCTATAGATAAATATATTAATAGGAGGCACCGTAGTTCCAACCCCCACTCTAACGTTTAGTATCACCTCGTTTAATTCATCATTTAAACTTACCGATTCCACCTTCGGCATCTGAGCTATTATGTCACCACCTACACCATAGTAAGCATTATACCATGTAGCAGATGCTACTAGTATATTCCATGAAATGACTGTGGATATGATTACGGCTACTACTATCGCTAATGATGCAGTTATCAGCGTAAGCCCTCTTCTTAATAATTTCATCGACATCCATGATATTCATCTCCACGTTAATACTTAAGGTTCTTTTTAATTTCCCTTGAGAGTTATTACAGAAAGATTTATAAATGATAGTACGTGAAGGGCTCCAACCAAAACTACATTGATCTCTAAAGCCGGAAACAACTCATGGGGACTTTCATCTATGCTTTATGGCTTTTATCAATTCGATGGCTGATGTGGGGTTTTCCTCGATCAAGTTACCAGTCACTATCATGTTAGCCCCTGCATTAGCTATGCTTATCGCATCATCACTCCTCCTTATACCGCCACCAACTATTAGGTAAGACCTGCTTATGGCTGATGATATGGATCGAACGTATTTAGGCGGTATTGGTTGGGGGCTCCCTGACCCTGCCTCCAGGTAAATATACTTCATGCCTAAATATTCGGCTGCCAACGCGTATGCGACGCCTAGCTCATCTTTATCTACCGGTAGCGGCCTTGCCCTACCTATAAAGCCTGCAGCACCTCCATAACCCACCACTATATACGCTGTTGGCAGAGGTTCTAATCCATATCTCTTAATTATAGGTGCGCCCAGCACCTGAGCGCCTATAATATAGTAGGGGTCGTCGGAGTTTAATAAGCTCATGAAGAGCACAGCATCTGCTAGCTTAGATAATCCATTTACATTACCTGGGAAGAGTATTATCGGCTTACCTGATTCACGTAGTGCGTTAACTACTAGGTCTATGTCTGATTCCGATACCCCTATGCTGCCGCCTATTAAGAAGGCGTCGGTGCCTGCCTCAGCTAACTTCCTAGCCACATTCGCTAAGCCACTTAAATCGCTTACCTTAGCTGGATCTATTAGAGATAAGTGGGCTACCCCATAATCTCTAACGACCTTATCTAGGTATTCACCTACCTTACCCCTCCATCTCATCCTCATTACCACCCTTAACATAGCTCACCTCTATCGAACCATCAGCGAATCTATCCAGGAATTTAGCGTATACGTCAACCTCCTGATAAATCCTAGGTACATTGTTTATTGTAGCCCTTAAACCACATCCGCTATTACTACATGAAATAATCGCCACTCCCTCCTCTCTCTTCATCTCTATCCCTAAAGTCATCAAGCCGCATGCTGGGCATTGAAACCTTGTCGGCAACCTCCTAACCCGAGGCTGTATTCTCTTATACCTCTTCTTACTCCTCCTACCCATAAATACACCACAACAACTACGGTTACAATTTATTTAATTTTTTTCTATCATATAAAACCTAATGCCCACTTATGATCCTCCTCAGCGTTGGGCTCCTACTCAAGTATATGAGTTCGATCAACACATCAATTAACGTGCTCATGTCGACCTTTAAATCCTTAAATGCATTCCTTAATTCACTAATACGTTGTGCTATTAGATGGTAACAGAAGGGCTTAGAGCCCCTAATAACAACGTTTAATTCAAAGTCCATACAACTACAGTACATTCTAGGGACTATTAGGTAATCCCTCTCCCTCCCGTTAAACACCCATAAGGAAACGTCATTACACGTTAGCTTAACTACTCTCCTTTCATGGATTGCCTCTAAAACCCTCTCATCTAGATCTGATGGACTTGTAGATTCCAGGTATTTCCCCAAGTCCCTATAATTCATGGCTACTCAAGAACCTTAACACTTATTTCAACTCCATATTCATTTTCAAGCTTCTTAAACCTCTTAGCTACCTTCCTTAAGTTCTTTAGGTCTTCCTTAGGTATGTAGATATTCACCGATTTACCGTCGACCTCTACATTGGCTGAGGGCATCATCCTAAGCAACATGTTCCTCAGTCTCGACTCAAGATCTGTTCTAACTAAGTTCTTAACATTAACTACAGCAGTCTGCTCACCAAACGTGTATATCTCGTATTCTAGCTCACCAGTCATGAAGTCCCTCACCTCAACTACAGGCCTTGCTAAGTCTGCCTCCTTAAGTCCTGTAGGTAGTTTAACGGTCATGCCTACTACATATACCTTATCCACATTACCCTTATCTATGAATACGACGGTATCAATTACGCTGGGTATCATACCAACATCAACTCTGCCAATGAACCTTTGAAGGGCATCTATAGGCGATGAAGCATGTACGACGCCGATCATACCTATACCTGCCAACCTCAGGTCAACATATAACTTGAAGTCTTCATCATTCCTCATCTCATCAAATACCGTGTAATCAGGCCTACTAAGCAGTAGGATGTCGTGGAGCTCCTCGGGTGATGCATATACCTTAGAGTACTGGGTGGCATACGGCGGCAACTTCATATCCCTAGGCGATTCCACAGTCTTTACTATCTTCCCCTTCCTTATGTAGTATTCGGCTAGCGCCTGAGCAAACGTGGTTTTACCCATGCCAGGGGCTCCGGCGATCAATATACCTTCAGCTCTTTCATTAAATCTTTGAAGCAACTTATCACTCAATCTATATTCCTCTAACTTAGGTCTTACTAGGGGCCTAACGGCGGTTATCTCCCACCCATTACTCATTGGAGGCCTAGTAATAATTATCCTGTAATCACTTAATTGGATAATTGTTGATCCAGGCCTATCTATCTCAATAACGCCATTTAAGCTGTTCTTTGCTAGTTCCATGATTTCATTAGCTATTAACTCAATATCGTCTCTGGTTAATATGTTGGAACCCGCTTCAGTTAAATACCATTTACCCGGTCTGCCCTTCTTGGCCAATGGTTTAGCCCCCTCCTTAAGGTGTATGCTCATGGTCTCATTGTCGAAGAATTTATCAAGTATGAATTCGTTAGTAGGTGTTGATGGTACGTATAACACCTTAACACCAAGCACCTCAGCGGCTAGTGCTTGGACCCTACTCGATGTAATTAAGGTGCTTCCTAGCTCTGAGGCAAGCTCCCTTATCGCGGCATCTATATTATCGAATTTTCTGTTAATTGGTAGAGTATCAATAGATATTCCATGCTTGGTACATAAAGTCCTAATCATACGCAGCTCTTCAAGTCCTATGAAGCCTAGCGCCCTACCCTCATTAGCTAGGTTCTCAAAGTATTGTATTAACTCCCTACATATAACTATCCTACCACCTATCTTAGCGTCAGCGATCAACCTCCTTAAAACGCCGTTAGTAACTACTGTGGAGTCGGGTACGTAGACCTCCTCACCAACCACTTTAATGCCGCTCATTACTTACTCCACCGGTCACCACATTCTTGTATTTAATTCTCTACTTAATTTTAAAGCTCTTAGGAAAAGTTTTAAGTTCCGAAGCAAATCAATAGTACTGAGGTTGTGGCCGCGGTAGCTCAGCCTGGAAGAGCGCGGGACTGTGGGCTCCTAAGGGATGGAGATCCCGAGGTCCCGGGTTCAAATCCCGGCCGCGGCCCTTCAATGTTTTTAACCTCAAGCCTCTACTATAACTTAGGTCTGACGCTGGTATGAAGTTAAGGAAATACCTCTCTGAGGCCAGTAAACTAGGGTTTAAGGTGTTAGATGTCTATAGGTATAAAGATAAAGAGGTATTAAGAGTGTTATATAAAGATAAGGTGATGGTTATCGAAATTTCTAAGTTGAGGGAGAATATGAGTTTGGAGGACTTCAGGAGGGAGCTTCAATCTAAGCTACCTACTTAGATTTATATTCGCATTTATGTGGCATTTAATGACTTGGTAGGATATTTGATGGGCTTGGAAGACCTATAGATGGAGGGCATACTAAGATAGAGCTCATTAGGCTTAGACTGCTGGCTTAGTTAAAAGTTTATGAGCTTTTTAGCCACTATAGATGCTCGACCGCCTCGATGACGGCGAAGCGGCCGCCAGGGGCGGGAGGTCATGCCTAGTCTCCCGTGAGGCGGGTCGAGTGGTGCCCGCCTACGTAGCCTCCGATGAACCCGCGATAAGTGGGCGGGCGCTGAGGGGGGAGCACGTGCCCATAATATTCAAGGTAGCCAAGATAACAAAAGCGACCTAGCTAATGGGCGCAGGCAACCACGTAGGTTGATTACAGCCTGACACCTCTCCACCCTGAAAATGGCGGAGGCCCCCCATGCGTTCGTGCATACATTCATGAACCCATGATGATTCCAAAAGCACTGCTGGTGAGGCTGGGCTCCCTAGGCGTGACAATGAAAAACTATGAAGTGCTTGGAGTGGGAATCTAGGGAAACAGCTGAGCCTACCTGAAACCTTCCTCTCACATGGGATTTACAAGTCTCCTAATATATCATCTCAGTAACTGCGCTCTAATATATTATATGGTTTTTCAGCTGAATTTATTTCTTTACAATGTAGTAAATTATATTAGCTATTATTATTGAAGTACCTACCAAATTCAACATGTAATTAGGTATTAAGCTTAGTACGCCGCATAACCCGTATACTAGTCTCATAGGTAATGATACGGGTCTAAGTAAGTAACCTACAATAGCTGAAATAATAGCGAGAATGCCTACCAACGTATATATAAATGTAATTATAACTTCATAACTATCGCCACTCAAGAGCAGGAGTGATGGTCTAAATATAAATACGTAAGGAACTATAAATGCTGGAATAGACAACTTAATAGCCTCAATACCTGACTTCATGATATCTGAGTTGAATACCGCGCATGCCGTATATAGTGCTAAAGCTACTGGCGGGGTTATAGTCGAGAATGTAGAGAAGTAGAATATGAACATATGCGCGGCCATTTGATGCACTCCTAGATGAACTAAAGCTGGGCCTATAGTCAGAGCTACTATTAAGTAAGCCACAGTTGCTGGTAAACCCATACCTAAAACTATACATGAAATCATTATCAATATCAACGTTAGTAGTAAATTACCGGCTGAGAGGTATTCAATAACTAAAGATAACTTAACACCTAATCCACTCATCATCACGACAGAGTATATTAGTGATGCTGATGCTATAGCTATACCTAAGTATACAATCCTATCCATAGCTTCATAGATAGCGTCAACTAGGGTTCTAACGTTAATTCTAGTTGACTTCCTAATAAACGATATAACTATAGATGCAATAATGCCATACATAGCAGCCCTAAAGGGTGAAAAACCAGCTAATATATAGTAAGTAACCACAAATAATGGTACCAATATATGACCGTAATCCAATAATAATCTGCCGACATTAACAACTTCTAATTCATAACCTTTGATTAACCCTTTAGTTAATCCTAAGGATGAATAAAGATATATATGAATCGTTAATGATGCATAGAATAATACAGCTGGTAGGAACGCAGAGATAACTATATCCCTATATGGAACGCCTAAAAGATCAGCCATTAAGAATGCAGCGGCACCCATTACAGGGGGCATTATTAAGGCGCCAGCAGCTGCCGAAGCTATAATGCCTGCAGACCTCTCCGGTGTAAATCCATAACCCCTTAACATCGATGAGAAGGCAGTTCCAGTCAAAGCAGCGTTTTCAGGCGCACTTCCAGAAACCATACCTAACAACATATTACTTATAACAGCAACTACTGCCGGACCTCCCCTAACTCTCCTAGTAAGTGGTAAGAGACCATCCATTATCAACTTAGTTGTTTTTATCTTAGCTAGAATTGCCCCTAATATATTGAATGCTATGACGTATGTGGAAGCTATATTCAATGGTAAACTCCATAAACCCTCTCTGGTCATATAGAAATAACCTATGAGCATATCTAATGGGTATCCTCCATGGCCGAAGAAACCTGGTATGAACTTACCTAGATAGGCATAAGCTATGAATACCAATGTAGTTATAGCTAATATCTTGCCGATAAAAATCCATGTAAGTCCTATAACGGAGGTAATAGTGATTAACCCAAATATAAACTCTACCTGAGTAGGTATTCCAGCTTTATATGCTACCTCAGTGTAATTTAATGATATATAGGCAACCGGCACTACGCTAATAATCATCGTCATTAAGAGGGTAAGTTTAAGATATGCTTTTAAAGTCTTCCTCCAGAGTTTAATGAAAGCTAATATTATTACTACTTGAAGTAATAAGCTATTCTGTAAGAATGGGTCGAAAGGATATGTAATGAAACTATACATAAATATGAGACCGTAAATTAATGCTATGTATTTACTGATACTGACCAGAGCACCTGAAGCACGGCTTAACATCAAGTACACCTGTAATATTAATAATAAAGTAATAAAAAAGTATTAAAAATATATTTTAGGACTAGCTACTTAGGTTTTAACGCGTCAGGTACTTTAATCCCTATCTCATTATAGTACTTAATAACACCTGGATGTAATGGTAGCGGAGAGTTAAGTATTAACTCAGGTGTTAATTCCCTTGCTGCTGGGTATATGTTGATTAATTTATCTAGGTTCTCATATGCTATCTTAACTAACTTATACACTAAGTCCTCCGGCAAATCACTTCTAGCAACTATTAAAGTCCAAATAACTGGCACCAAAGCCTTATTACAACCCTCATACTGTAACCCGAAATCGTACTCGGTAATACTTAAGTATGGTAAAGCGCTCTTGAGCTTCTCTGCTTCAGTACTGGTTAATGAGACAACTTTCAACTTCTTGGTTAGTGCTAATTCTTTGTACTGAGATGCGAATGTTGTTGTTGCTGCAGCATCTACTTCACCTTTAGAAAGAGCTATAGCGGCGTCGGTATGTGTTAAGTATGTAGGTACTACGTTGATACCTAAAGCGTTAAATATCCGTGTAGCTAAAAGTTCAGTTAATGACCCTCTAGTTAAGATATTAACCCTCTTACCATTAAGGTCTGAGAATGAGTTAATCCGTGAGTCCGCAGGCACTATTATGTGGAAGTACGTCAATGGTAGTAATGGTAGTACTCCATATACTTTATAACCTGACGTGTTATAAGGAGGCTCATTATTTAATATTCTTAACGCCTCATCAGCTGAGACAACACCTAATTCACCAACACCGCTAAACATTTTCTTAGCATTATCTATAAATCCTTGAGTAGCCTCTAAGGTGAATGATACTCCAGAAATCTTCTCTTGCCATATCTTAATTAACGCTGTACCAAGCTGATAACCACCACCACCTGAAAGACCACCTAAGAATCTTACATGAGTTATTTGAGGGGTAGTAGGTTGCTGAATAGTCATATATATTGCTAGTGCTGCTATAACAAATACAGCAATAATTCCCACAGCCACATACCTACTTAAACCAGCACTCAAAGCATCACCATCATAAATCTTGGGTAGGTCTTTTATAAACTATTATTAACCATTTTAATGGTTTAACCTAGCCAATAATATTTTTGAGGCGTTGAGTTGGACCCTAGAGACGTTGTGTAATGTTACGAGGATTTTTACAACTGAAAGCCTCGCCCTTCAGTGCGTGGAGGAGGTCAGCAGTCACCATAGATGCATATCTACATAAATTCTCTTCTACGGGATCTATATAACAACTACGCTAACATCTTTATGGGCTTCTCCCTTCATAATTAAACATTATTGAACGTCTCAAAAGTCTTCTTATCCTATAAGTAGCGAACATCTCTAATCTCGATCTTTATATATAGAGCTTAACGCCTAGTCCGGGCTCCTCAAACACATTCAAAACTCCATCGTCCATCTTTATCCCCACTACCGGATTATTCTCAAGTAGTAATACCGACCTTCCTATTTCACTAACGGATATGTTAGGTATTGAGAAATATAGATGAAGTCCTACTGAGTCTAAGATACCTGTTTGAGCGATGTAAGTACCTATACTGCATTCCAAACCTCCCTCGCTAGCTATGTACGCATATTTCATGGTAGTTATTATGCCATGGTTTAATGGTTTTAATGCTATCATATCTGCAGCTTTCTTATAAACTATCCTCAATATGTATTCGGACTTTACACTCTCATCTGCAACGATAACTATATCAGTATTCTTGCTAACTTCCTTCAATCCATCTATATCATGAGCTAGTACTGGTTGCTCTATGAAGTCAACGCCATATCTCTCCAAAATCTTAATGATCTTTAAAGCTCTTTTAGCACTACCCAAACTCTCACCAAAGTCCAAGATAAGTGTTATCTTATCACCTACTAACTCTCTAATATGCTTAACCCTCTCAACATCTAATACGGGGTCGTCACCCGCTTTCATCTTAAGAACCGTTACGCCGTTCTTCATATAATTTTCAGCAACTAAGGCAGCCTCGTGGGGTGGGAGCAACGGTATTAATGATGATGGTTTAGCAACCTTACCGTTAATCCTACCACCAAGTAATTTATAGAGCGGTACGCCGAGGTATTTACCTATGAGATCGTGTAGGGCTATATCGATGCTGGCAATTACTGCGTCTGGGACTTTAAACTTCCTATATATGCTATTGAGTATACTCACTACATTAAATACGTCCTCACCAACTACTAAGTCCTTAATTCTAGTACCAATCAAATTCGCTAAAGTCTCAATGGTCTCAAACATCTTAGGTGTTGATGCCATCTCACCGTAACCTACTAATCCATTATCGGTACGAAGCCTAACAACTAAAGTTTCTAAGTACTGCTGGCCTACAATATCACCTTTCTTAGCGCTTTTATATGGGAGCTTTAACTTAATCCTAAGCGGTATTAACTCAACATCAGTAATCTTCATTTAACCACCAATGTTAGGGCTTTACAATAACTTTAATAGGATCACCTATTCGCTCCTCAAACACCCTAAACGCATGTATAACATCATTTAGTGGAAATGTATGTGTGATTATCCTTTTTAGATCTACTTTACCACTTGATGCTAAGCTAATTACACGTTCTAACGCGTTACGAGCCTCACCTCTAGTACCTTTAATAGTTATACCTTTAATGACTATCTCTCCAAGTACTAAAGGTGTTGGTTCCCAAGTTATACCGAGCATTAATAATCTACCACCTCTCCGTAACATCTTAACACTCTGATCTACGGACTCCGGTGATGGGGTGGTATTTATCACTAAATCAGCGCCTAACCCCTCAGTTAACTCTAAAACCACTCTAATAGGATCTTGGCCTTCTCTAATATTAACTAATACATCAGCACCTAGTTCCTTAGCTATGTTAAGTCTAGACCACCTAGTACCGACCATCACGGTAGTACCTGCGCCTAAAGCCTTAGCTAGAGCTAATGCTGTTAGACCTATAGGGCCTGGCCCTACAACCACGACAAACTCGCCGGCTTCAATACCTATCTCCATTAAACCGAACATTGAGGTACCTGCCGATACAGCCATAGCACCCTCCTCAAAACTTAAATTGCCCGGCAATTTGTGCAAGTTTCTAGCAGGCGCGGCTACATACTCAGCAAACCCACCATTCACTGTAAAGCCCAAAGCTCTATGTCCTGGTTTTCCATAATTTACACAATATGAGTAATAGCCGATTTTACAGTTCCTGCACTGACCGCAACCTGCATGAGGCTCTATAGCTACTCTATCGCCTATCTTAAATCCAAGCACATTCTTGCCTATCTCAATAATAGTGCCTGCAGTTTCATGACCTGGTATGATAGGATACGCTATGTAATCAGGATACGTACCATTCTTAATTTCTATATCAGATCCGCATATACCTACAGCTTCAACCTTAACAAGTACTTCATCATCTCTAATCTTTGGTATATCTACCTCTTCAACTCTTAAGTCGTTAGGTTTGTAAATAACTAAAGCTTTCATCTTACCATTCATTAGAGATACCCGGATTCTTAAATGTGTTAGAATTTATATACTTATGTACTTAGCACTACATTGAAACTTCGAGGTAATTACTAGGTTTAAGTTTTGTAGAACAGAATTAAAAATTAGAATATCTTAGAGACATCCCTAAAGGACTTCATAACTTCATTAAAAACTTCAACACTATTTATATCGGATTCAACAACTATTATATCTACTAAGTTACTTAAAGACCTTCTTACATAATTAATAAACATCATATCATCTTCAGGTTGGAAAAGAGGACCCCCAGGAATATCAAGTGCCGAGAAACCACCCAACGGGAGTACTAATTTAACCTTCGTTTTATCAGACATATTAATAAACTTATTGCATAAGTGTTCAGCAACACTTAATAACTCCTCTCTTGAAAGTCTAACATTTGTATTATATGGATTATGATAATGTATCTTCCTATTTGAGTATTTAGGTTGTATAGTATCCGGAGGTCCAAAAACTAGATAGTTAATACTACCAGGAGCTATTATCGTTGGTATACCTAATTTTAAAGAATTAACTAATCTAGGCTTCATAGGCCTATATATGTCGTCAGGTATTACTTCACCGACCAACTCGTGTAGGTTTAAGTCGAGAATTGCTATGAAGAAACCAGCTTCTATTAGTTCCTCCATAGCTGAACCACCGGCACCTGATGCGTGGAAGACTATAGGTTCTAAATTTAGTTTCTTGAGGGCTAAGACGCACTGCCTAGTAAGCCTACCTGTAGATCCTAAAGTAGTTATAGCAACCCTCTTAACCATCTCATCAATATCTACACGTCTCGGGTTAGTTACCATGCCTATCATAGCGTTAACAGCATTAGTTAATACTAATTTAGATATGGTATTAGGTCCGAACTCAAGATCAGCTACTGAGAACATCATCATTATATCCTTGTACTCCACGTAAGGTCTTATATTACCTGAAGCTACTGTAGATACTATAATTTTAGGAATACCTATAGGTAACATTTTCATAGCTATAGATGAAGCTGCGGTTCCTTGATTACCCCCTATACCAATAACGCCACCAAGCTCACTAATCATCTTAGTAAGCATTTTACCAGCTCCTAAACCCATAAGTCTTATAGCTTCGTCACGTCTTAACCTCCCCTCACGTACTCTACTTAAGAATTCTTTAGGATCTATAGAGAGTTCCATTAAGATCTCCTCCCTCGATATATCAGGCTTAGTTAACGGCTCATCATATATACCTAAGTCTAAGATAATAGCATCTAAACCTGCTGAGGTAAGTAATTCTTTTATGAATAGGGCTTCAGAACCTTTAGTATCTAAAGTAGCTAGTATAGCTACTAACTTACCCATGAGAAAAACCTTATCAGAAAGCCCTCTCTTTAAAGTCTCTATAATGGACCGGTACGTTAACTTTCTTAAGCTCCTTAACAAACTCGGCTAAATGCGTTGAAATCCTCTCAACTATAGCCCTCCCAGTCTCAGGACTTGATATGAATGGATTACCAATTGTAGCATTATCGCTGTACTCATGATGTTCTAATGGTATCCAAATATTCTCGCTACCCATGAATTCAATAGTTGGTGCGCCATCAGTTTTAACGAATTTCTCACCTAACCATTTCGGTGCATGTATGCTTCTTGGCTGCGCACGCTCCATCTTAACAAGATCAGGCCTGTAATACATAAGTACTGAAGTTTCCTCTTCGCCTGAATGCCAACCAGGAGCCTCCTCAGGTGAGGATTTGAGGAGGTCTTTGATTAACTTTATATCACGTTCTGTAGGTGTCTTATACCATACAGGTAACGCGCCAGTCCTATACCGGATATCTCTTAATGCATCATCCATTACTTTGGTGTTAGAACCGTGGTGTGAGACAAATACCAACTTATTAAATCCGTGATATATAAGACTTAAAGCTATATCGTAAATTAGGTATCTAAACGTTCTGCCTCTGAGCGTTACGCTCCCAACACCCTTGCCAGGTTCACCCATATGATGTGGTGAGTACCCATATGGAAGTAACGGCGTATGTGGTACGTTGGCCTTCTCTGCGGCCTTCTCAACAACTGCTAGGGTTATGAAGCTATCGGTGCCTAACGGCAGATGGGGTCCATGCTTTTCACAACTTCCTATAGGTATTAATATAACGTCTGTCTCCTTAAGCCATTCTTGAACTTCTATATAACTGCATTCTAATATATTATATGGTCTTTTCACAGGTGTACACACCTTTAATATACTTCGTGTCGGGTATTTAAAAATAAATGCTGAATCCATTCCCTTATAATGTAATTGTATTATATTAGTATTAGTGCTGATCGAAGGAGGGACCCTCGACCTCATATGAATTGATATGGATGCTATTGTCAATTGGCCCTCTTTATCCCTTTTGATGCTCTGGTTTCCATGGACGCGGATTCGTTTCATTCATCTACCGCCTCGTCTGCGGCTCACCAGCCCGCAGGCTACGAAATGCTGGTCAAGCTTTTATATGACATCAGCATTGGGATGCCTGGGAGCAGGGCCTAAAGCGCTGTTGAGCATAAAAGAAGCTAAATACATCAATCATTCAATAGCCATGGATCTCATCAGAGAGCCGTATCGCTGAATTCCACGCGCTTTAGCAACCCTAATTATCAGTTCCCTAGCTATTAAGTCCAACGCCATGGGAAGCTACATCCATGAAGCGTTTCCCCTCTCACGGTGCTTCTAATTGTTTTTCATTACTTCTAATTCCATGAGTGAGGTTGGCCCTTGGTGTGGGATCCTAGCCTCGCCCACACCTCATGGGGCTCATAGAGCCAAACGCCATGGTGCTCTCAACTGAGGATCCATCCATCACCGCATGGCGGATCACAGAGATGCGCTTGCATAGCTTCTCTTCCCATCGTCAAGCATTCGTATGTGAGCGAAAGCATTCAAGTTTATCGCTAAATCGGCAACAGCCTGAAGCATTTACTATATATGATGGGTAAGGAGAGCTTATTTTAAAGTTCAGGTCCCTTGTTGGATGTTGGAGGAAGTACTGGTTTGAGCAATTAAAGGAGGTATGATAACGCTATCTTGCTGAGTATCAATTTATGTATCAAGTCATGGTTGAGCTCATTACTTATAGCTAAGTCGTAGATTCTTAGCAGATCGTTTAAGTTTGTGGACATCTTGTACCTACGTATTAATTCGTGGGAGCTTATAGGTGTTAATTTAAGTTCTTCTCCTATAGTTGGTGCTACAATCTCTCCTACGCATGACGTTATTAATAGGTACTTAGGTGCACTAACTTCCTGGAGCTTCTTTATTAGCTTACCTACATGCCTGTTGGAGAATAGCCTTACTAGGAATTCCATATATGTTTTCCTGCAGACTGCTTTATTGTCCTTTAACGACTTAAACGTTAGGAGTGATGCTAGAAGCAATTGTTCGTAGGATGCTACGACCGTTGATGGGAGTACCTGAACTATGCATTTATCCACCTGCAACCTCTCAATGTCATTAATTAGCCTTAAAGCTAGGTCCTTATCTAGCTCATAGATTATTAGTTTTATCGACTTTAATTCCTCATATAACTTCTCTAGGACTTCCTCAAAAACCGTTTCATCAATTATCATCGGCCACCATGGGCTATTGGTATGAATGTTAACTTATCTAAATCACGTAATTTATAATTATAGCCGCCTAATACCATGTAGTCTATTCCATTTATGAAGAGCATGTAAGATGTCGTCAGAAGGCCGTCCCTCCCTATAGCTATATCTAGCTTTGGATATATGCTGACCAAGTACTTAAGAAAATCCCTAAGTGATGGGCTTTCACCTAGTTCGTTACCTAAATCCACCTCTATGCTCTCCTTACCTAATTCCCTCCTAAGAACACCTAAAAATTCTATCTTTATCTTCAAGACTCTCCCTGTACTTGTGTAGTGCTTTCCCTAAGCTTTAATCTAGCTAATCGCGTTAGGTACCCAGCAATCCGATTTCTTAGCTTTTTGGACTTAACGTATACATACTTCTTCACTAGCTCCTTATTTATGTTAAAATCTGTACTAACCTCGTTGGGGAATTGCTCTAGTAGAGTTCTTGCAGTCCTCTTAACTAAAGTAGTTCTTACCTTACCCATACTACACCCCATCCTGATGACTATAAAATCTATAGCTTTATAAAGTTAAAATAGCTTAATTAAAAAGCCTAAGGGTTAATTTTCATTAAAATTTATATAGAAGTAGTTTAAATAGAACTCAAGGGATTGAAGTATGAGTCAAACAGGTCAAGCTGTGGGAGCTATTGGACCTACAGGTATACCCGTATTGATATTAAAGGAGGGAACCACAAGAACCACAGGGGCTGATGCATTAAGAGCTAATATGATGGCAGCGATAACTATAGCTGAGATGCTAAGGACCACATATGGTCCTAGAGGTATGGATAAGATGTTAGTTGACACCTTAGGTGATGTTACAATAACTAATGATGGTGCCACAATATTGGATAAGATGGATGTACAACATCCAGCGGCTAAGATGCTGGTCCAAATAGCTAAAGGTCAAGACGATGAGGTGGGTGATGGTACTAAGACCGCGGTTATATTTGCTGGTGAGCTGCTTAAGAGCGCTCAGGAGCTGTTAATTAAGGACGTACATCCATCGATAATTATTAATGGATATAAGAGGGCGCTTGATGAGGCAGCCAAGTATGCTAGTACTATCGCGAAGCCTGTAGATATCAACGATGAAGAATTACTTGCACGTATCGCGTCTACTGCGTTGACTAGCAAGTCAGTGCATGGTGTTAGGGAACACTTCGCTAGGATTGCTGTTAAGGCGGTTAAACAGGTCGCTGAATTAAGGGGTGATAGATGGTACGTAGATCTAGATAATATACAGATAATTAAGAAGCATGGCGGTTCATTAGCTGACTCCCAGTTGGTCTACGGTATCGTATTAGATAAGGAGGTCGTCCATCCCGGGATGCCTAAGAGGGTCGAGAAGGCCAGGATCGCCTTAATTGATGCCCCGCTAGAGATAGAGAAGCCGGAGATAACAGCAAAGATTAACATAACATCCCCTGAGCAGATTAGATCGTTCCTTGATGAGGAGGCTAAGATGTTAAAGGATATGGTTGAGAAGATCGCCGCCGTTGGCGCTAATGTCGTCATCTGTCAGAAGGGTATCGATGATGTTGCCCAGCACTTCCTCGCTAAGAAGGGCATATTAGCTGTTAGGAGGGTTAAGAGGTCTGATATGGAGAAGTTGGAGAGAGCGACCGGAGGAAGGATAGTCAGCAATATAGATGATTTGAGTGAGAAGGACCTAGGATATGCTGAACTAGTTGAGGAAAGGAAGGTCGGTGAGGATAAGATGGTATTCATAGAGGGTACTAAGAATCCTAAGGCGGTTAGCATACTAATAAGGGGCGGTTTAGAGAGAGTTGTAGATGAGGCTGAAAGGTCATTTAGGGACGCATTAAGCGTTGTGGCGGATGTTATTAAGGATTCAAGGATCGCATTTGGTGGGGGTGCCTTTGAAATAGAGCTTGCTATGTACTTAAGGGACCTAGCACCTAAGATTGGAGGTAAGGAACAATTAGCAGTTGAGGCGTTTGCTAAGGCACTAGAAGGCGTGGTGGTCGCCTTAGTAGAGAATGCAGGGCTAGATCCAGTGGACTATATAATGAAGTTAAGGGCATCCCACAGGGCTAAAGATGGGTATAAGTATGGTGTTAACGTATTCACTGGAGAGATAGCGGACATAGAAGCGTTAGGTGTTATCGAACCGCTGGCTGTTAAGGTAAACGCCCTTAAGGCCGGAACTGAGGCAGCCACATTGATACTAAGAATAGATGATGTAATAGCTGCCGCGAGATCTAAGGAGGCCGGTAAGGGTAAAGAAGAGAAGGGAGAGAAGGGTAAGAAGGAAGAAGAATAAGTATCTCCCACTACTACAGATAAACTACCTACAAAATCAGCAACAAAGTTCCCCGTCCACGGCGCTTTTTTAATTCTGTGGGCAGGGTTAGCCCTCTATGCGGGTTCATCGACTTCACACGTGCATCACGCGATCCTGTTGAGCCCAACGCCACGAACCTCGCTGATGATAGTACTTACTGCATTGCGAATCATCGAAGCCTTTGTTAGCTGTTTCGAGTTTTATAAGAGCTTATAGGGGTTTATCAGGAGGAAATACCTAGAAGGAGGGGAGGGAAAGGAGG
>ERZ1669248.499-NODE-499-length-18868-cov-7.521873_pt1 | contig 18868 bp, 18 predicted proteins | sample MGYA00579296_ERZ1669248 | MGnify/ENA primary metagenome ERZ1669248 (study PRJEB41166, sample SAMN08046057) | hot springs metagenome | biome: hot spring; feature: neutral hot spring; material: thermophilic sediment; isolation source: thermophilic sediment from...
GGGTAATATAGCTCCTACATTACTATACGTCTCGTTTAAGAACAACTATTTTACTTTATCGACTTAATACCTCATTATGCTAACGTGCTACTAAGGGCTTTATAAAGAACTGTGCAACCCACCTTCCTCCCTCTACATCTACGGCTTACTTAGCTCTACCGTATTGAGGGATACCTATGGTTTTCGCTCCCGCAACCACGGAAGAATATCATCAACCAATGTAAATCACCATGAAACCCGAGGCAGTTTCAGGAGCAGTGACCAAGATTATTGAGAGGAGCTAGGGTAATGAGCATAGATGACCGGTTGGAAGCAATTTTTAAGAGAGGTTAGTGCAAAGTAAGTGCTTGGTTGAATGCGGTGAGGTGGTAGTGTAAAATGTCATGGTTATGGGAATACTATAATCAAATAATAGCCGCAGTAGTGTACTACGCCGCAGTCATAGCTATAGCGGTGCCATTAACTATTAGGTGGAGAGGTCCATACGTTTTGATTAGCTTATATATCGCTAGCTACGTAATTTGCCAGTACCTAAGCCCTAAGCTAACGGTATTCACGTTGATGAAGGGGATTTCGTGGATTGTACCTGGAGGCAATGTGCCGTTCGTTGCTACGGTGGCTATCATGGATCTAATAGTTGTTTCCTGGGGACTTAAGCTCGCTAGGCAGGTAATTGTAGCCGGGTTCTTAACACAGGTAATGCTTTACTTAGCTAACGCCTTAACCTACCTAACCCCCGACCCATTCCCTGGCTTTGAGTGGAAGAGCTACGTCTACCTAACGTCGGCTAGAGTGGCTATAGCGAGTCCAATAGCTTACTTAATTGCTGAGTTAATTAACGCTTACCTTACATGGATTTTTAGGGGGATTCCCTGGAAGAGGACGGTGTATAGCGATCCAATAGCGCTTACGGTGGATACATTGATATTTACCCCTATAGCATTCTATGGAGTGGTTTCTTTGGATGTATTAATGGAGATGATTGTAGGGTTATCCATCATCAAGGTGATGCTAATCCCGCTAAACCTCCTGGTAATATACGTTAATAGAGTGCTTGTAGAACCTAGATTGGTGGCCGCTTGATGGTTAAGCCCGTGATTAGTAAGCCGTGTAGGGTAGTAGCTATTGTAAGTGGCGGCGTTGATAGCACATGCTACTTAGCTCTATGGCTGAGCTACGGATGTAATGCCCATGTGCTGTCATTTAATTACGGGCAGAAGGGGTTAAAGGAAGTCATCGTAGCATCCGAATTAATTAGTAAGCTTAATATATTAGCTAGGGAAAAGGGATGGGGAACCATAGTTGAGCACAGGGTTATTGACGTTGAATTCTTAAAGGAATTATGGGCAGGCACTCAATTAACAGATGAGTCAGTTAGCGTTAAAGCTGAGTATGAGCCAACGTTAGTAGTGCCCATAAGGAACGTCGTCATGTTAAGCATTGCTACTGCGTATGCGTATACCATACATCGGTCCTCGGGGGATCAGGTATATGTGGTATTCGGGGCTCAATACGATGACGTTAGATCTAGGGATGATACTGGTGAACCTAGATACCCTGACTGCAGTCCCGAATGCATTGAGGCGTTTCAGCTAATGGCTAGGGTATGTCACTTCAGGGAGGAGAGATCCATAGAGGTATGGAGCCCTAGTAGGGAGGGCTTAAGTAAGTCCAAGTTGATTAGGGCTTGCCATGATTTAATAGGCGACTTAATATATGAGACTTGGAGCTGTTACCGCAGCCTACCAATACACTGCGGTGAATGTGAAAGCTGCGTTAATAGGGCTAAAGCATTTAAGGAGGCTGGGTTACCTGATAAGACGAAGTACGTTACTAGACCTGGTGTGCAGTAATCAACTCCTTAATGCCTTCCTCAATAGTTACTGATGGTTTAAATCCAAGTCGATTACATATTTTAGATATGTCTGCGTAGCTATGCTTTATATCCCCAGCCCTAGGGGCTTCATAAATAGGTTTAAGATTTAATCCTGAGGCGGATATGATCAATTCAGCTAATTCATTAATGCTTATAGGTCTACCGCTGCCGACGTTGTATACATCATTAAATGCCTTAGTACTTAAGCTTAGTTCTACAGCCCTACACACGTCAGTCACGTGTATGAAGTCCCTGCTCTGGCTTCCGTCTCCGTAAATTATAGGCGACAGCCCCATACTAACCCTCTCTACGAACTTCCTCACAACTCCTGAGTACTCATTTAATGGCTGCCTTAGTCCGTAGACATTAAATAATCTAAGGATGACGTATTTAACTCCGCAAATCCTCGAGTAAAGCTTGACCACTTCTTCACCCATTAGTTTACTTAAGCCGTATGGCGATATAGGATTTAGTGGATGATCCTCGGCAATGGGTAGCTTAATTGGGTTTCCATAGACGGCAGCTGAGCTGATGTATATGAATCTATCGATACCTAGCTCACAACCCAATCTAGCAGCATTAAGGGTCCCTATCGCATTACATTTAATGTACTCATCTGGGATGATAAATGATTCAGTAACACTGATTAATGCAGCAGCATGGACTATTACATCTGGTCTCGAATCCTTAAGTGCGTTACTTAAGCTATGGTAATCTGTGACATCAGCAACTAATAAGTTGATCCCCTCATCTCTTAACGCATTAATTGCCTCCTTAGAAGATCTAAGTAAGTTGTCAACGCACGTCACGTCATATCCTAGGTTCTTTAGGTATATAGCTAGATGATGACCTATAAATCCTGCGCCACCCGTAATTAATACCTTCAACTACTGACCTCCTCAAGTAATTTAATGATCTTCTCAGTTATCTCCTTAAGCGACCTACTCACGTGGGTGTCCGGGTATTTAAGTGTATAGGGAATTCCCGCGTCAATGCACTCACTTACTCTAGGGTCTAATGGTATCGAACCTAAGTACTTAATGCCTAGTTCCTCAACTATTTCACGCCCTGCATTACCTGGGAATATGCTGTATGTAGTACCGCATTTAGGGCAAGTGAATTCCTTCATGTTCTCAACAACTCCTATTAAAGGTACCTTAAGTTCGTTGCAGAACCTTATCGCCTTCTTAACAACTAATTTGGAGAGCTCCGTTGGTGCAGTAACCACTAAGGCCCCTGAAAGTCCCTTAACCTGCTGTGCGATGCTTAATGCCTCATCACCGGTGCCAGGGGGTAGGTCTATGTAGAGGTAATCAAGCTGGCCCCAATGTATTCTACCTAGGAATTCACTTATTAATCTAGCCTTTAAGGGCCCCCTCCATATTAGAGGTAAGTCCTCTTCAGGCAGGAAGAACTGGACTGAGACTACCTTAGTGTTTAGGGGCCCTAACGCCGGCTCAATCCCTTCGCTACCTACGATCATGGATGGGTTACTGATACCCAGTATCTTAGGTATCGAAGGCCCATGAATATCCGCATCAAGAATTCCTACAGACCTACCCATGGAGGCAGTTAGGAGGGCTGTAGATGACGCTATGAAGCTCTTGCCCACACCCCCCTTACCGCTAATGACTATGACCTTATACTTAATTCCACTCATATTCCTATTTATAAGCTCTTGGAGTTCGTCCTGTGAGGCATTCCTCGTAATACTCCCCTACTTAAGATTTAGGTTGAAAATAAAAGTGTTATAATCTATTTATACCTTTATTAAACCTGAGTTCATAGCGAGCCTTAGGTAGTTCTTCGGTCTCATAATTAACTCCCTAACCTCCTCCTCTAGTTCAGACCTACTTAACTTCCTCCTAGCGAGTCCCTCATCAATTGCTTTCTCAGCAACTTTCACGGCCTCATAGACATATAATTCAGTTTCATCCATCGTAGGTAATATCCTGTCCTCCGTAATGCCTCCCTTCTCGGCGTACTCAGCTATCGCGTATGCTGCAGCTAGGCACATGCCATCGCTTATCTTCCTAGCCCTAACGGTTAATGCGCCTCTAAATACAGCTGGGAATGCTAAGCTATTATTTACCTGGTTGGGGAAGTCGGATCTAGCTGTACCCACAATCCTAGCCCCTGCCTCCTTAGCTTCCCACGGCCATATCTCAGGTACCGGATTAGCTTCAGCGAGGACTATCGGATTATCATTCATCGATTTAATCCATTCCTTCTTAATGACTCCTGGGCCTGGGGTTGAAAGGCCTATGACGACGTCAACGCCCTTCATAGCCTCCGGTATACCTCCTGTCCTACCCTCCTCATTAGTTATATCCGCCATCTCCTTCTTCCACCTAACGCTGAAGTCACCGGTCTTTAGGTCAGGTCTCTCCCTATATAGTATTCCCTTAGTATCAACTAAGTAGATGTTACCTGCTTTAACGCCGGCAGCTATTAAGTACTTAGCAGTCGCTATGCCAGCGGCTCCAGCACCTATTATGGCTACCCTAACATCACTTAACTTCTTACCAACTATCTTTAAGGCGTTGATGACGGCTGCTAAATTAACTACGGCGGTTCCCTGCTGATCATCATGCCATACCGGGATCTCAAGTAATTCCCTCAACCTCTCGAGGATGTAGAAGCATTTAGGTTGCTCTATATCCTCTAAGTTAATGCCGCCGAAGCTAGGTTCAAGGAGCTTAACGACCTCAACGAACTTGTCCGCATCAGTAGTCCCTAAGGCGATGGGTACGGCATCAACGCCTCCTAAGTACTTAAATAATAATGACTTACCCTCCATAACTGGTAATCCGGCCTCAGGACCTATTTTACCCAATCCTAGAACACGTGTGCCATCGGTGACGACAGCTATGAAGTTCCACCTAAACGTATACTCAAACGATAAGTCCTTACCGCCTGATTTAATCCTCCTACATGGCTCAGCAACACCCGGCGTATACCATATTGAGAAGTCCTCAAAGCCCTTAATAGGTACCTTAGGTACTACCTCTAACTTGCCTCTATATAGTCGATGTAATTCCTCCGAAATTGAGTACCAATCCTTGCTTGAGGACATATAGATTAACACCACTATAGTTGTTGAAAAAAATAATATATATTTAATAGCATCGATGTAAGTTAAGTATTTGAGGTCTTAAGTTATGGCATTAAGTGATGAAGTAATTAATGAATTAATTAGGAAGTTGTTGGATGCTGAGGCAACGGCTAAGCCGATAGAAGCACTTACCGCTCAGTACCCAGACTTAACTGAAGCAGATGCCCGTAAGGTAAATCTCGGAATACTACGTGAGAGACTAAGGAGGGGTGAGAAGGTAATCGGCTTTAAGGTTGCCTTCACTAGTAGGGCAGCACAGCAGTCATTCGGGATTAATAGGCCTGACTGGGGATTCTTAACTAGCGGCATGGCTGTCCCAGACGGCGGTGAAATAATCTACGATAGGTTAATCCAACCTAGGATTGAAGCTGAGATAGCGTTCCTATTTAAGGACGATATAAGAGGTCCGGGGGTGACAGTAGCTGACGTCCTAAGGAGTACTGAGGGGGTGCTCCCCGCTATAGAGGTAGTTGATAGTAGGTTGAGCGGTAAACGTAGGGTTGAGGACTTTATAGCGGATAGCTCAGGCGCCGCTAAGGTGGTTTTAGGCGGTAGTATAACAAGCATTAATGGATTAGATCTAAGGTTAATTGGTTGTGTGGTGGAGATCAACGGAGAAGTCATAGGTACTTCGGCTGGGGCGGCGGCATTAGGTAATCCAGTTAACTCAGTTGTATTCCTAGCTAACGCCTTAAGTGGGGTTGGCGAGTACATTAGGGCAGGCCATATAGTAATTACTGGATCATTAATTGCTGCAACGCCTGTTAGGAAAGGCGATTACGTAAAGGTGACATTCGATAGGATAGGGTCTGTGTCAGTTAAATTTATATAAACTCCCTTTTTAAGCAACCCACTTAAGTACTTAAATCCTTCAGTACTAAGCATAATATCTAGTAGTATTAGTGAAGCACCTAAGATCTGGATGATGGTCATAATCTCAGATAGTATTAAGTAGGCCATTATTGATGCTGAAGCAGGCTCAAGGAGAAATACTAGTGAAGCATTATCAGGTGTTACATGCCTCTGTCCGATGATCTGTAGGGCGAATGCGATATCACTGCACATGAAGGCCAAGTATGTGAGTAGAAACAATGAAGTAGGACTTAAATTCAAGTCGAGGAATCCGCTACTTAAGTGGTCAGGGATTATAAATGCTACCATAGGCTGTTGCAGATTTAGCAATAAATTTGAATACTTTTGTTCACATACGAATACTTGATGGTGAGAAGAAAAGCTACGTAAGCGCATCTCTGCGACCCGCCATGCAGTGATGGATCCTCAGATGGGAGCTCCATGGCGTTTGGCTCGAGGGGATCCCATGAAGTGCGGGCGAAGCTAGTGATCCTGCACCGGGGATCAACCCTGCTCAAGGAATTAAAGTTGTTTAAAAACAAATTAGAAGTTCCGTGAGCGGGAAACGCACCATCTAGAAGTACGTAAATGCTGGCGAATCGCTGTTACTGAATTTACTAGCAAGCTATATTTCTTCCTAAATATGGCTGTATATACATGTACGAGTACGACGCTTAGTCCAGTAATAAACGCTGAGTTAGATGCCGTAGTATATTTGGTTTCCTATGCCTGAAGCCACAGACCCAGGGCATACGTAGCTCCAGTAATTAAACCTCTCTTAACGTCCCTAGTAGTAATGACCTAGTAGCATACCTATATAGGACATACGGCGTCAGGAAAGACATGGCGATAAGCCCCTAACCCATGTATACGTGTATTCATTAACCTCGTACATAATGAGCTTGATTGCAGGAAATGATGAGTCCCAAATAACTGAAACTACGGTAAGGGTAGCAATGCCCTTAAGTAAATCATATGCGGCCACGTCATCCACCATATACACTGCTACAACGCCAAAAGCTGAATATAATTGTTTTAAGTTCCCATGTATGAAAAGCTTCACTTAAGCGGCTATTGAATGGTAGCTAATTTAGTTAATATGTAATTTATTTGAATTAAACCATATCCTACAGCATCCTCTCTCCAGCAATGTATCTCAGTTCCTAAGGGAGTTAATACCTCTGCACAACCATGCCCTAATCCAAGCGCGGATTCTTTAAGCAGGGATTCAACTGAACTCTGATTAACGCCTACCTTACCATCAACTAGGTCGGCTTGAAGGATTAAAGCTATCGCTCCGCTGATATGCGGTGCAGCGAATGAAGTACCGCTTAAGTAGTAGTACTGCCCTATGCTACTTTTTGATTGAAGGGGTGGATGCGCAGTACCGTATGGTGTGTACGGCAGCACCACGTAGGCTCCAGGGGCTAATACGTCTAATTCCTGACCGCTTAACTCCCTACTACTGAAGTTAGGTACATATATCTGGCTCGTTAGCTCCTCAGGTACGTCTAAATTACGCCACCATCCTGGGGCATTGAACTGCCTAACCCAACCTACTGCTCCAACCGATATTACTTCGGGATATGCTGCCGGGTATAACATTCCAGCATCGCCCTCATTCCCTGCCGCAGCGACTATGAAGACCCCCTTATTTATTGCATAGTTAATTACTTCCCTAAGGAGCTCTGAGTGAGGCCCGCCTACGCTTAGGCTTATTATTATTGGGTTTATGATGCCTGGGGGGTCAAGTACGTTCCCACCAGTATTCACCTCATATTCATAGAGCTTAGCTATGTAGAGAATCCCGGCGGCTAGATCCGAGGTGAAGCCCCATCCCTGATTGCCTATGACTTTAACTGGTATTACCTTAGCTGCCGGGGCCGTTCCATCGACTCTGTAGATGCCATAGACCTTAAATCCTAGGATAACGGCTGTTACAGCTGTCCCATGCCCATCGCTATCGGCTTCCCATGCATTCTTATTTAAGACCTCGTTGGTTATTCCGTAAGCAGCTGCTTGAGCTCCTAGAAATGCCGCTGCGTACTCAGCTACTATGCTTTCCTCATCGAAGTAGTCCCTCCACTGAGGCTCTAACCCGGTATCCAATACAGCTATATAAACCCCGGATCCATTAAATCCACTATCATGAGCTGTGGGTACGTTAATCATATCTAAGTTCCATGTTAGTACATAACCATCTGCAGTGCAGTTATTCGGTAGCTCCTCAACATCTAACGGCCTAATTACGCCTGCCTTACTATACCACCTAACACCTCCTAGCGAGTTAATTAATGAATTTACTAGACCTCCTCTAATACCTATCACTAACGCATTAACTTCATCAAATCTATAGATGACCTTACCACCTAATTTACTTACCTTAATTACATCGTCATCATTTGCCTTACGGTTAAGAATTAATTCAATAACATCAACACCTCCTCCAGAGGATATTGAGCTAGATGTAAAACATGCTGTTATTATTAGCATGATCAATGTTAGCGTGATTACCGAAAATGGGAATCTTAACTTAACTATAATACCATCCACCCTAGAATAAATTCGTGTAATTATTTTAAGCTTTAATGTAACACTAAGTTGGTGGCATCGTTATGAGTTCTGAATGCGTAGATAATAATGTCTATGTTGGAAGGAAGTTCTTCATGAGGTACGTATTGTCGGTATTAATGATGTTTACGCTCTTTAGGTGCAAGGACGTCGTTATCAGAGCTAGGGGTTCTAATATATCTAAGGCTGTGTTGGTTGCGGAGTCGTGCAGATATTTAATTGATGCTAAGTACACGTCAATCGATATAGGGTCCGCATATATTGACTTAGGTGGTCGTAGAAGGATATTAACAACTATTAAGATAGTCCTTTCAGCTCCGAGCAAATCTGGCGAGTAGATACTTTAAGCCGTCCTTAAGCCTAACAATTAGTTCATCCTCATCCCTCAAGTTTAAGGCTGTAATCCAAGCATCCACCTGCCTCTCGACAGGCACTACGGTAATTTCATTTTCCTCAAGCACCTTAACTTCATCGGGTGCCCGCTCATAATTCCATCTAGGCATTAAGAACTTCCTAACCTTAAGCCTCCTAGTCCTCACGGCAGCTAATATCTTACCTGAGCCACGCCATCCTAGACCGCCTACCGGTCCTACACCGCCCTTTATATCGCATTTACCTGTCATAACTACCTCAGGGCTTACTGGCACACCAGTTAACTCGGATACGGCGGCAACGCTTAATGCTAATCCTAGGCTGGGTCCGCTGACACCCATTCCAGGAACGCCCTCTAGGGGGCTTATGATCTGGTATTTAAAGTCGAAGCTGGATATATCTAACCCGCACTTAAGTAGAATGTAGTGTCTTAGGAATTCGATGGTATTTGATGCACTCTCAATAACGCTTAGGTCCTCAATCGATGTTCCAGGGCCTAGTACTATGGTCCTTGCTGCCCCTGTGACGCTTACCTTACCAGTACCGTATGGATTAACATTGCATTCGACTATTAACGGTATACCTTTCCTACCTTGCGCGTCAGTTCCTAGCCCGACAACCACCCCAGGCCTTAATTCACTGTTGATCATACCCTCCTGGATATCCATTAATTCCTTATCAGCTTCTTGCTCAAGTAGCTCTGCAGCCCTCTCGAAGTGATAAAGCCTTAACTTGTAGTCGTCTAGCGTTATGCTAGATATGTCCTTAATCTCTGAGATACCAGTTAATTCCTTAATCCTCTCTAGCTCCTCGCCATAGAACTTAATTAATTCACTTAATTTGACCTCATCACGTGCATCTAAGGCCTCCTTAATGTCCTTGATGGCTGCCACCTCTTGAACTCTCAATCTATTAGCCTCCCTAATGATTTCAGCGATAACCCTAGGAGATACGGTTCTAAACCTCTTTAGAACGCTTAACACCCTCTCCGGAGTTACCTCAGCATGTAGGTGGGGTAGGTACTGCCTTAAATGCACCTTAATTATGTCAATCCTCTCTGCATCATTCCTAGGCAGGGGTATTTCGATTACGTATGGCTCAAACCTATTAATTACTGCCTCATCGATGGCTTCAATCCTATTAGTTGCAGCTATGACTATAACTCCCTCAAGAGGTTGGAGGCCATCCAACTCAGTTAGCACTTGAGCTGTTAGCCTATCCCCTACGGGATCACCCCTCCTCTTACACGCTATTACGTCGAATTCATCAAAGAACACTATACTAGGTGCATGCCTCCTAGCGAGGGTGAATAAGTCCTTAACGTTCTTCTCCGGCTCACCAACCCACTTAGCATTAATTAATAGCTGGGAAGCCGGTACGTAGAAGAACGTTGCATTAGCCTCCCTGGCTATTGCCTTAGTTAGGTACGTCTTGCCGCATCCAGGCTCCCCGTATAGTAGTATCCCCTTAGGCGGTATCCAATTAAGCTTATTAGACAACTCAGGTCTTAAGCTAAGCATAACTAACTTAAATAGCTTATCCTTGATTCCGAATAGGCCGCCAACATCCGAGTAATTAACCGCTGGCTTAATTTGAAGTATTGTCCCTAAGACCTCAACGCTCTTCTCCTGCTCTACGTATCCCCTTAGTTCCCTGGAAATCGCCTTGAAGTCATCTAATGTAACGTTGCTTTTGATCATCTCATCGATCTTCGAAGCCCTAAATAACCTACCTAATAACTTACCTCTTAAAGGCTCTATCTTCTTCAGGTAGACCTTAGTACACGCGTCAATCACGTCGAAGGGCGTCAGTTGGGTCTGCCTATATACACTAACAGATTTCTCCAGGACCTTCATGACCTCCTCGGGATTGAGGTGAGTCCATCCGTATTTCCTTAATTGGGACTCAAGTACGGCGAGTAGCATCTCCCTAGTTATGTTCTGGTCTAGGTCTATTACGTAGGCCCTCCTCCTAATATCCTCCCTAATGCTCTCGAACTTATTCGTGGCAGCTATTATAACTATCCTCTTAGCGCTATCTATGACTTTATTTATGTTCTCTATGAATACATCTTGAACTTTAACGTCCTCCCTCTCAGCGCCGTACATAGGCTTCTCAACCCTCATACCGATCGAATGGAATTCGTCTAGGAACATAACGGTTGGGGTCTCTTCAGCCCTCTTAAATATTGCCGTAAGGTTCTTAAGCGACTGACCGTAGAGCGGATGGAATATCTCATCGCATTGGACAACCATGGGCTGTACGTTAACCCCATGTTTAAGCCCGTAGAGGACTGCCTCCCTTAAACATACCTCAGCGAGTAAGGTCTTACCTGTACCTGTAGATCCCTTAAGTATGAAGAACTTCGGCGGTTCCATGCCCTTAAGTAAGTTTATGATCGCCTCATCCCTAATTACATGGTAGGCTATTGAGCTCATTATCAGCTCGAATTCCCTATTCCTACCAACTAACTCCTCCCTCTTCCTGGGGAATAACTTATCGAGTTCACGTATTTTCCTCCTAACCTTACTTGGGGTTAGCCTGGCATTCCTCCACTTCCTGAAGTCCTTATTAACGAGTACTAAAGGGATGTATAAGAGCGTTCTAAGTAAGCTATGCCTTAACCACCAGTAACTATAATCACTCCTCATCGATGACATCATACCATCCCTTCCACTTGCATATACCGTAAGCTATGGCTGAAGCTATTAGGAGCGTTAATGGTATTACAACTGATGATGGGTTAAATGAATGTGAGCCGTATACCATATTTGAGTAAGCAGTTATGGCTAGGGAGGTAATTGATGATGCGATGAATGAGATTAAACTACCGTATAGCAAATATCTAGCAGTAAGTGCTATGGACTCCTGAATACTCCACCTATCCCTCTTAATCCTTGAATAATCCCTTACATCGAGGAATGCAGTAACCATGAATAGTGAAGTAAAAGTAGCCATTATCACAAGGCTCCAAATGGTAGGAGTAATGTAAGCCGGCACCTCTCTAAATATTGGTTGAGGCTCTTGAATCGATGAATTGCTAAGCAACTTAAATATTAATTGAAGGGTTATATTTGCAGGGCAGTTTAAGGACTCGCTTAAGTAGCTGCCCCCCTTAATTAACGATATATTAACTACGTAAGAATTGATGGAGTAGAATGCAATTACGTAATCATAACTTCCCTGAACAGCTTTAATAAGCTTAACATATATTAACCCTCCATACCCCCCACTACCTGAGCTATTTTGAACAGATGTTACGAATACGTCCTGAGGTAGATTCGAAGTAAGGACATATACCTCGCTGCTGCCTGCATAGCTAATCCTTAGTTCATCGTTTAATGATAAATCAATCGCCCTCTGTATGGTCATGGCATTAGCTGGTCCTGTAAATATAAGTAGGTATGTAAGCATTGCAAGAGCCTTAACTATACTTAGATGCATCCTAGACCTCTAAGTAATTACTTGCAATAAAGATTTTATGCTTAAGTATTAATCCATAGCCAGCGATATAGATCCTATGACGACATGTGGTACTAGGGAAGTAATGATTAATAACATCATAATTATGATTAAGCTTAACTTCATGGCTATGGGAATGTCGTCGCTAAAGGTAGTAAGAGGCGGCCCAAAAACTACCCTCCTAACGGCTCTAATTCCATATAGTAAAGTAAGTATCGTTGATGCTAAGGCGAATAGGGTCATCAAATGTATCTCGACATAACCGTATTCAATAGATGACTTAAGCAGCATTGATGCTACAATTAACTTCGAGTTGAATCCAGCGAAGGGCGGTAGTCCGGCAAGGCTTAAGAACCCGCTTATGAACGCTATTGAGACCAATTTATGTTTACTTAAAAGTCCGTGAATAGATCTTATATCCCTATTATTCAATGAATATATTAGAGCGCCGGCAGCAAGGAATAATAATGCCTTAGCATAGGCGTGTGCTAAGTAGTGATACGAGAAAGCAATTGTAGATAGGGTTATACTGCACGAAGAGAGAGTTAATAGTAAGTAACCAACTTGGCTTATGCTTGAATAAGCCAACAACCTCTTTATGTCGTTCTCTATTAATGCTGCAAGGCCTCCGTAAATTATTGATGCGGTACCCCATATCAGTAGGATTAGGCTGAAGTCGTAGCAGGTAAAGAAAGGCTTTAAGACACGTAAGATGCCGTAACCACCTAATCCTATGATTATAGGGCTTAAAACGGAGCTGAAGGGGGTTGGCGCTTCCGAATGCGCTGGCGGTAACCATAGATGCAGTCCTACAGCCCCCATCTTAATCCCGAAGCCGATCAATGTTATATAGCAAACCCAACTCGGTAATACGTAACTAGGTGTGAAGTTGATGAAGTCAAAGCTACCGATATATCCGTAAATTGATGCTAGACCTATTAAGATTATTAAGGACCCGATTAATGACCAAGCCAAGTAAGTTAATGATATCTTACCGCGGTTGCCGTATCCGAAGAAGTAGATTAAAGTACATGACGTAAGGACTAGGAACTCATAGAAGCTCATGAATGTTATCATGTTATGAGCTAGTAATACACCTAAGATCCCGGACGTATTGATCAACATAAGGATGTAGTACAACTTTATAGATCCCTCACCTAATTCCCTAATTCTATGCTTCATGTAGTCATACGAATACAGATAGATCGATGGCATTAGGGTAGTTACCGTGATTAGCGGAACCACATTTAACGAATCTATGCCTAAGATGAAAGCGTACTCTACATGCCCATGTATAGAAACTTCAATGAACCTCTCAGTAAATGGTACATTGCAATATAACAGAATAATTAGTAGATATGGGGTTAGTGTAGATATCGCTGAAGTACTGATTATGGCCCCCCATCTTTCATCCCTTATTAGTGTTATTAATATGGCTGATACCAATGGAATAGCTATTAATTCCACCACCATTGCCAAGCACCTGCAACTATTAAGTAAGTTAGTAGCACAGCAAGCGTTATTACATATGTCATTAAATATGAGTAAATGTCAGCGTACCCAACAACGTTAAAGAGCTTAGATAGGTACTTATATGCATTACTCCCTAAGATGCCTACCAGCCTATCTAAGGAACATTCTATTATTGTAACTATTAGTGGTATCGACTGAAAATATTTTACGTAATCCCTTAGCGCTGTGTTGAGGTTATTAATAATGCCCACAATAGTTGACTTATTTGCGAATACTTTTAATGTAGCAGAATGGAGGATGATACGCACGTAGCCAATGATGCTATATGTTGCCCTTTCGATTATTTTATGTATTGATGATTTGTTAGGACGGTTAGTTAAAGCAATAATAAAGTCGAATGATTTATTAAATACCAACCTATGGATTAACGTCCCCTCATGCCGTAGGATACAGGCTAAAATACCGGCGATGGTAGCTAATAATAGCACTATACTTGGCATAGGGTTTGCAGCGATAGTACTTAACTCTATCTCAATGCCGTGAAGTAAATTAAGTACTAATCCCTTAATATCACCTCCCCTAAAACCGGCTATTAATGTGAATAGCGCAAGAGCCATTATTGGGTACTCCACTAACTTACTTAAATCATGGTCACCTATTATCTGCTTATTACTACCGCTGAACATGAAGATCAACATCCTCGTTACGTAGTATGCAGTGAGGAATGAGGTCATTATGATAACAACCATCAATGGATATAGCTGGAAAATGAGCAAGATCTCAGCTATAAAGTCCTTACTCCAGTAACCAAGTAATGGCGGTATGCCTAATAAGCTTAAGCTAGGTATTAAGGTGGTGATGAAGAACCTAGCGTTACGTAGTCCTAAGCCAACTTCGCTTAAGTACTTGCTATTACTTATGTGTATGACTACACCCGCTATAAGAAATAAAGCGGACTTAAATACGGCGTGGTTGATCAGGTGGTAGAGGCCTGCTGATGAGGCCTCAGCCAATGTTTCGCTAAATCCAGCAACACCTAATATGATGAACATAAAGCCTATCTGGCTTATAGTTGAATATGCTAGCATCCTCTTTAACTCTATGGAGACCCCAGCGTTTAGGGCACCTAAAACAGCTGATATAGCGCCTATTGCGGAGATCGCGTAGAAAAGCATATATAGATCTGCGTAGTATTCCCTAATACCTATTAAAGCAGGCATCAACCGCAACATTAAGTAAACCCCGGCCTTAACCAACGTAGCTGAATGAAGTAACGCTGAAACTGGAGTAGGTCCTGCCATTGCATAAGGCAGCCAGAAGTAAAATGGAAACTGAGCGGACTTAGATATAATTCCTACGGTTATTAATGATAGTGATGTAATAACCATGAACCTATCGCTGTTTAATATCCACCCATCAACATTTATTATGTCGCTATAGTATGGCGATCCGCTAAGATATATTAGCGTGATGATACCTAGGAGCATCAAAGCATCTGCTGAGCCTGTGGTCATAAGCACTAGTGATGCACAACTCGATGGAGGATGTAGAGGCTTCTTACCTTCCGGACCTCCGATCCAGTATTCTGGCTCATCGCGGTAGTAGTAGCCTATTAGTAAGTAACTACATATGCTAATGCATTCCCAGCCGATGAACATGAGTATCAAATTACTTGCATTAATTACGACCGACATGCTTGTGACGAACATGAGCATTAGGAAGTAAAAACGTCGTATGTCATAATTATGGCCCTTCATATAATCTATAGAGTATATTAGAATTAACGTTGCTAAGCCATAAAGTAAAGTACTCATTAATGCATTTAGACTATCTACTGTGAACGATATATCTACGGACTTAATGCCGGGAATGATCAACCAATCACTAAGGTAGTTAATTAAGTGACTTCCTCCATTGTTATTAACTTCCATGAGGATTAACAATGACGCTATAAATGAGGATCCAACAGCTAAAGATGCTATCAATCCATTGAGTAGCCTATTACGGCTGAAAGTGATTACAACCGCAGCTACCAGCGGCAATATCAGCGCTACAGTAAATAACTCATTAATCATAACGCTCCAAAATAGTACTCAAACTTTTGGGTTAAAACCTTAACTTAGTTAATCATGATTAAGAATAATTAATCATTTTAATATTAAACACAAAATGAAATTATAACAAATCAATGGAATCCCCAGCAACATCCAATTTAAATTGATGCACTCACCTTATAGCCTCCAGCTCATTGATCTTAGCAATATTAGCTAACTCTGATCGGTCTGGCTCTTGAATCGAGAACCAAGCGTCTATTATCTCCTTAGCTAACTCCTCTGAAAGCAATCTAGCGCTAAGTGCGAGCACATTAGCATCATTCCATAATCTTGCACCTTGGGCTGTTCTAGCATCAACGCATAGAGCGGCTCTAATCCCTTTAACCTTATTTGCCGCTATTGAGACGCCTGTGCCAGTGTAACATATTACTATACCGTATTTAGCAGCACCTGACGAAACCAAATTACCTACTTCAAGACCTACATCGGGCCACGGCTCTGGCTTACCTGTCCTTAAGCTACCTGCCAGGATCACCTCATAGCCCTTGGATTTAAGGTAATTAACTACGAAGTTGGCTATGCTGTAATTATCATCCGAGCCTACAGCTACCTTAATCCTGCCTTCACCCACTATAGTTCACCAGTTAGATGCCTAATTATTGAATCATAGGTGGCGAAGTCCATAAACAGCAAGTAAGTTACCTCCCTTAAATCGCTTACTATATCCCCAGGTATTAATAAGTGGTGATTGCTTAATGATATGTTAGGTAACTCACTTAGATCTACGTCGGCACGTAATATTGCTTGAGTTCTACACATGTCATTGCTAAGTAATCCACTGCTAATTAACTTAGCCTTAAGTGTCGCAATCGCCGAGTACTCTCTATCAATGCCAGCAATAGTATACACTCCTTCATGTAACTTACAGGTAACTGCATATGGATTCCCTGACTCGAAGTGGGGTACAAGCATACAATTAACTCCTAATGTAGGTGCTATTGTACAGTGCGCTAGAGTGATAGTGCGGCCGTCAACCGAAGCTATATTAGCGATCCAAGAGCTCTTAATGTCTAACGACCTAGCTATAAGCATTAGTGCGAGGGACCTCAAATCACCTTCACATGCTGTTGGAACGCCCTCAGCGTTAAGTAAGGCGACGGCTAGGCAAGGTGTTACACCAAATCTCATGAGGTAGGGGAAGCAATCTATCGCTAATGCGTTTAGTCCCTTACTTGCGACTAACTTCTTCATAGCTATGTATATCTTAATTACCTTTCTTAACGCCTCATAACTTAATCCCTCTAACTTAATGCTACGGTTAATTACATTGATGGCGTTGCCAACTTCCTCTTCGGTAGTTTCATTAATTAACTCACTTAACTCATCGTACGTAATTAATACCACCTTAGCACTAAGTACTTCCTCGAAGTGCTTAACTTCCTCACCCAATTCACTAGCGATTACGCCTACGTTAACGCCTAGCAACCTTATTAGAGCTCTACCGACCTTAATGGCTCTCTCTACGACTTGCGAGCACCTGCTTAAATTGTTGCAGAAATAGTTCCTTACCGCAATACCTTCTAACTCTAATTTACTCCTCACCGATATTGCGGATGCGAGGCTATTATGCTGTGGGTGCGATACTATTAAAACCCTCTTTACGTTGCATCTGCTGATTAATTCCACCGCTAATTTACTACATCCACCCGTGAGAATTAAAAGTATCGGTATGGAGTTGCTTACGATGTTAATTAGCTCGTCATTAATTGCTTCATCCGAATCAGCTACGTCGAGTACTTTAACGTTATAGCTAGAGAATATGTTTGAGAACTCCTTTAGTAGATTTAAGTAGTATTCAGTCCCGTGGATTCTAGACGCTAGGGGAACTACGACTAGATCCATAATTATATGCCTAGAGATTATAAAATAAGGAAGTTAAATCCTTTAATGAGGTTAATATAGCTCTAGAGATTGAGTGATTCGCCAGGCTTTAAAACGATTACATTAGTAGGTATTTTAGCTAATCTAACGCCTTCAACTAGCTCCTGCACATCGACCTTAATTAAGTCGAAGGTGTTGTAATGTATTGGTATTACGTACTTTGGCTTAATTAATTCCACAGCCTTAAGTGCTTCTCTAACACCCATGGTAAAGTGCCCTCCAACAGGTAATAATGCGACCTTAACGTCATATAATTCGGCGATTAGCGACATCTCACTAAATAACCCTGTATCACCTGCATGGTATATAGCCCCCTCTCTGCTAATTAAGACCACGCCAACGGGGTCGCCGATGGTGGATGAGTGATGCGCGGGAGTTAACACTGCTGTTAAATCCCTACTTAACCTTATGGGGCCCCCAACATTAGCTCCAATGACCCTATCTAAAGCACCAGCCTTAGATCCCAACTCATTCGCTAATTCATAAACTCCAACCAACATAGCTCCTTTAAACCTACGCATTAAGTCTATAGCATCACCGACGTGGTCTCCATGGTCGTGGGTTACCACTATGAAGTCAACCGATTTAACCTCATTAACGAAGTCTTCAACAGACTTATACGGCGATAGTGGATTAGTAATCCAAGGATCCACGAGCACCTTATGGCCTGATAACTCGATCAAGGCGCATGCGTGACCAAGCCAGGTTACCCTAGTCGTAATGGTTCCCTTAGTAAACTACATGTTAAAGGATTTAAAGGTTAAGTAGAAATTATTATCCATTATAAACCTTAGAACCACCTACGTATGTCTCTAGAGAGGCTTCTCAAGCAGTTCACGTTTGAGGAGCCGATCTTCACAATTCAGTACGACTCCCTCGTCGAGAAGGCTGAGCAGGAGGGACTGGGAATAAAGGAGGCGTCTGGAGGGCGGTTCTGGATGGACGCTAAGCTTTTAGCCGAGTATGTAGCATTTCTATACAAGATACAAGACAAGGGGTGAGAGAAGTGTGTGAAAGCAAAGTAACGATCCGCGTAGGAAGCGAGGAGAGTGTTTATGAAGAAGTAGCCTACCTTTCACTTGAGAACGGCGCCTTAACCCTGTTGCCTCAGCTATCATTGGAACGCCCTGCGTGAAGAACCACTGTATGATG
>ERZ1669248.500-NODE-500-length-18866-cov-48.555792_pt1 | contig 18866 bp, 21 predicted proteins | sample MGYA00579296_ERZ1669248 | MGnify/ENA primary metagenome ERZ1669248 (study PRJEB41166, sample SAMN08046057) | hot springs metagenome | biome: hot spring; feature: neutral hot spring; material: thermophilic sediment; isolation source: thermophilic sediment from...
GAAAGCTTTCGCCTCGCGCATTTCCAAATTTTCTGACGCCCAGGACCGCATGGGGGTGGTACCACATCGTTGGGCTTGCAGCCGACCACCTCAAGGAGCTTGGCCGCATGCTTGCCTAGGGCCTCCAAGCTTTTTACAATTTATCGTAATGAGGGCCAAGTTTCTCCTTGTGGCGCTAGTGGTTGGTATCACAGCGGCTGGAAGCAAAACGGCGCTGGCGGAAGTCATAGAGGTTCCCTCTGTATGCTACTCGACCTCGGTCCCCACGATTAGTCGCACGTTTGTGTGGCAATGCGAAGGAAAAACTTTCCGATGGACCGTCCAAATTCCGCGGGTTTTGCTGGAGTATAGCAAAAACGCAAAGCCGCTCGACACTCTGAGATCGCTTTGCGATTTGACGGCATACCTCAAAGACCGAGCTAATCGCGCTTTCGTTCAACTTCTAGCCGGACGCTTAGCCGTTGCTGCCCGCCAGGCAGGTTTTGAGCGCATTGGAACCGCCCAATTGGTGATCTCCTTTGTCCAAGCAATTCGTTATCAGGAGAAAGGGGCACAGTTTCCTATCCAGACTCTAGCCGAAGGTGGCGATTGTGATTGTAAGGCCATCCTTGCGGCGGCCCTCCTCGAGGCTTTGGGCTACAAAGTAGCCCTCCTTATCTTTGCAGATCATACGCATGCGGCCGTGGGCATCTCCTTTTATCCCTGGGAGAGTCCGCGGGTTTCGCCTGCTTGGTATTGGGAATGGCAAGGCCGGCGCTATTACTACGCGGAGACCACTGCCCCAGGGTGGCGAATAGGAGAGCTGCCAGAAAAATATCGCTCAAGAGGAGCCTATGTTTGCCCGATCAATTGAAGAAGATGGGTTTCTGGAAGGGCACGAAACGCGCTCAAAGGTGGTGATCATCAAAGGGCTCGGCTGTAAGCAGCGCGGCCTTTTGGAAACCTTCAGGAAAAACCCCGCCTGAGCGATTGAACCATCTTTTCCCTTCGGACTTCGGCATTCAAAACCGGCCAAGAAGTGGATGGCCGACCCCAGGGGAAGAATTAAGATCAAAAGGCTGTGAACTGGGAGTGGGAGGAACTAGCGCGCAGGGTTCGGGCGGAAATGGCTCGCCGGTATCAAGAGGGCCTGAGCCACCCCCAATCGTTCCTTTCTGCCTGGTCGTCCCTCACCCCCGCGGCTTACGAGGAAGCAAAGCACTTGAAAAGGATCCTCCTGCGGGAATGCGCCGGCCGCTCCCTCCTTGAGCTCTATCCGGGCGAGGTTCGGGAAACGGAGTATGGCCCCGTCCTGATCTTGCGGGAAAGGAGGCCCTCCCCAGGGTTTGCCCCAAAACCCGAGCTCGGGGAGGCTTGGATCCTCCGCACCCTTCGCCTCCTTTACGGGATTGGGGAGAGCACGGAGATGCGCCTAAAACTTTTGGGCTACATCACCTTGCGGGACCTCCTTTCCCATCCCCGCTGGGCCTGGCAGGTGGAGCGGATCCTTCAAGCGGTGGAGAGGCGGGACCTGCGGGCCCTGAACCAACTTGTGGCCCGCTGGTTCCCCGTCTCCCACCCCATCGCCCTTTCCCTCCTTGGGTTCGTCCGGCCCGAGGAGCTCCTTTTCCTGGACATCGAGACCCTTGGGCTCTATACGGAGGCGATCATCCTCATCGGGCTTATCCGGCCCAAAGAGGGGGAGCTCGAGGTGACCCACCTCGTTGTGCGGGAGATCGCCGAGGAGCTCCCGGCCTTGGCCCTCCTTTCTGAGGAGCTTGGGCGTACAAAAGCCCTCGTCACCTACAACGGGAAAGCCTTCGACCTGAACTTCATCGAGGGGCGCTTCCGCTACTATGGCCTTCCCCATGAGGTGGATCAGCCAAATTTCGACCTCCTCCCCTTTGCCCGCCGCTATTTCCGGGAGTTCCTCCCCGACTGCCGCCTGGAAACCGTGGAAAAGGCCCTTTCCGTGAGGCGTACCATCAACATCCCAAGCGCCTTGGTTCCCGAGTTCTACATGGAGTACCTCCGGGAGAAGAACGTGGGCCCTCTTGTGGCCATCATCGAGCACAACCGCCAGGACCTCCTCTCCTTGGTCCTCCTTTTGGGGAAACTTTGGGAGGAGTTGGTCGTCCGTGGCCTTTGAGGGGATTCTTAGGGAACTTTCCGCCCAGCCCTGGTACAGCGGGCAGATCGTGGCCACCTTCACTCTTCCTGGGAAGCCCGCAGCCTACGCCGAACCAAAGGTCCCCTTCCATCCCGCTATCCGACGCTATCTCGAGCGAGAGGGGCTTCGCCTCTACTCCCATCAGGCCCGGGCGGCGGAGCTCATCCTCGCCGGCGAGAACGTGTTCATCACCACCCCCACCGCCTCGGGAAAAACCTTGGCCTTCAATCTCCCTGTGCTATCCAGGCTCCTTGCGGACGAAGAGGGAACGGCCCTCTACCTCTACCCCCTCAAGGCCCTCACCCAGGATCAGCTCGTGAAGCTCAGGGAACTCGAGGCGAAAGTAGGCGTGGGTTTTCAGCCAGCGATCTACGATGGTGACACCCCCACGGGGATCCGGCCAAAAATCCGGGCCCAAGCGAGGATCCTCCTCACCAACCCCTACGCTTTGCACCAATACCTCCCTTGGCACCACAAGTGGTCCCGTTTCCTCAAGAACCTTCGTTTCGTCGTGATCGACGAGGCCCATCATTACCGCGGGGTATTTGGGTCCCATGTGGCCCTCCTCCTTCGTCGCCTAAAGAGGATCACTTCCCGCTACGGGGCCAAGCCCCAGTTCATCCTGGCTTCGGCCACCATCGCCAACCCCGCGGAGCACGGGGAAAAGCTCGTCGGCGAACGCATGGCCGTGGTGGACGAGGACGGCGCCCCACGGGGCGAAAAAACCTTCGTCTTTTGGAACCCTTTTTTGGATCTGGGGATGTCCTGGACAGAGCAGGTCTCCTCCCTCATGGCCTTTCTCATCGCGGAGGGCCTCCAGACCCTGTGTTTTGCCACCTCCCGTCGGCTCGCCGAAGTCCTCGCCGCCTACGCCCAGGCCAAGGTTCCCGGGAAGAAGGTCATGGCCTACCGGGCCGGGTACCTCCCGGAAGAGAGGCGGGCCATCGAGCGGGGGATTAGGGAGGGCGAGATCCGCGGGGTGGTGTCCACGAGTGCCTTGGAGCTCGGGGTGGATATCGGCGGCTTGGATGCTGTGATAATCGGGGGCTATCCGGGCTCGATCATCTCCGTCTGGCAGCAGGCCGGCCGGGCCGGCCGCGGGGCAAAGCCCGCCCTCGTGTTCGTCGTGGGCCAAGGCGACCCTTTGGACCAGTATTTCCTGCGCCACCCTGAGGAACTCCTCACCCGGCCCCACGAGCACGCCCTCATCAACCCCCAAAACGAAGCCATCGTTCTGCGCCAGCTCCTCTGCGCCGCCGGGGAATTCCCCCTCACCCCTGAAGACCTCGAGCTCTTCGGGGTGGGCAAGGAAGTGGTTCAGACCCTTCATCGCACTGGGCTCGTCGCGGGGACGCCGGTGGGTCTGGTCTACGCCGGGATGGTGGCACCCGTGGAGCTTGTGCCCCTGAACAACCTCTCCAACCGCACGATCCGGATCGAGGTCTCGGGCGAGACCCTGGAGACCATGGACTACGAGCGGGCCCTTAGGGAGGCCTATCCCGGCGCGGTCCTCCTCCACCAGGGCGAGACCTACCTCGTGCGGGAGCTGGACCTTGAGGCTGGGGTGGCCCGCTGCACAAAAGAGGAGTTGGACTACTACACCGAGCCCCTCATCCGGGAGGACGTGCGGATCCTTCGTGCCCGGGAAGAAGAAAGGTTCGGGGAGATCCGGGTGGGGTTTGGGGAGGTGCGGGTGAGCGAGGAGATCGCCGCTTTCCGCAGGCGCCGGGCTGGGGTCACCTTGGGGGTGGAGGAGCTCTCCCTACCCAGGCTGGAGTTCGACACGGAAGGGGTGTGGATCGCCGTTCCTGCTGGGCTTGCCAAGGAGTTTGGCCCCAGGCTCGGCGGAGCCCTTCATGGGGCGGAGCACGCCCTTGTGGCCATGGCTCCCCTTTACGCTCTGGCCGACCGCTGGGACTTCGGGGGCATCTCCGCCTCCTTCCATCCGGACCTCGCCGCTTCGGGGATCTTCGTCCACGAGGCTTTCCCAAACGGGGTGGGCCTGGCCCGGAAACTCTTCGCCATCCTTCCTGATTGGATTGGGGCCGCGGCGGACCTCGTCCGTACTTGCCCTTGCGAGGACGGCTGCCCCTCTTGTGTCCTTTCCCCGCGCTGCGGGAACGAAAACGAACCCATGGATAAAGCCGGCGCCGCCGAACTCCTGGAAAAACTCCGCCTTGTGCTCAGCAAAGCTGCCCGTCATGCAACATGATTTTCCTCCAAGGATTTCCTCGAACGAGGCGCGAATTTTCTTATCCAGGAGAACTGGATCTTCAGGGCTTCGAGCAGTTTCTCGTGTGGCTGAGAGCGTAGAAGTAAGGGTTTCGTTCCTGAGGGAAAAGGCTTCCCCATCCTATAGGGGATCAGGAAGATGAACGGCCGACGGATCTCGCTTCTGTAGGAGCGGGCTTCTGGCCCATTACCCCGAGGGCATCCCGCCCGTCCCCTCCAAGATTTTGCCGCGCACAGGGACCCTAGCTATGATAGGATGCATTACAATGTGTTTTGGAGTCGGAGGAGGTTCTCGATGAAGAGGAGTTTATGGGTGGTGTTAGGGATCGTAGTTTTGAGCGCCATCCTCGCCGGGTGTGCTCGGCTCTTCGCCCCTGAAAACCCCTCAAGCAGCCTCGCGCCATCCGCCCCGTCGCCGCGCGTTCCGGAGCAGGCCGCTTCGTACGCTCCCGACCAGATCCTCGTGAAATTCAAGCCGGGCGCGACCCCAGAGGCTGTGGCGGAAGTACACCGCCGCCTGGGCGGCCAAGTGCTCCAAGTCATCCCGGGGATCGATGTCCAAGTGGTGCGGGTCCCCTTGGGGCGCGTCCCAGAGATGGTCCGAGCTTATTCCCTGGAGAAGCTCGTGGAATTCGCTGAGCCGGATTACGTGGCCGTGGCCTTCGATGTTGTCCCAAACGATCCGGGCTACGTCAACCAATGGGCCCTGCCGAAGATCCAGGCTCCCAAGGCCTGGGACATCACCAAAGGCTCCCCGGATATCCCCATCGCCATCTTGGACACTGGGATCGACCAAGACCACGAGGATCTGGCCACAAAGATCGTGGCCAACGTGAACTTCACCACGAGCCGGACAGTGGATGACCGTTACGGCCACGGAACCCATGTGGCGGGCATCGCTGCTGCCATCACCAATAATGCCAAGGGTGTCGCCGGCGTGAGCTTTTCCTGCTCCCTCATGAACGTGAAAGTCCTCGGCGACAACGGAAGCGGCCAATATAGCTGGATCGCCAACGGCATCATCTGGGCTGCCGACCACGGGGCCCAGGTGATCAACATGAGCCTGGGCGGGAGCTCCACCTCCAGCACCCTGGAGTCGGCGGTGAAGTACGCCTATGGAAAGGGCTTGGTGCTCGTGGCCGCCGCCGGGAACAGCAATACCGATGCCCCTAGCTATCCGGCCTATTACCCGGAGTGCATCGCTGTGGCTGCCACCGACCAAAACGACGCCAAAGCCAGCTTCTCCAATTACGGGGATTGGGTGGACATCGCTGCCCCAGGGGTGGATATTTACTCCACTCTCCCCAACCACAATAATCGGCTCCGCACTCGAAATTATGGCTATCTAAGCGGGACCTCCATGGCCGCGCCGCATGTGGCCGGGGTGGCCGCGCTCATCAAGGCCCAAAACCCAAGCCTTACAAACGCCGAAATCGCGAATAAACTGATTTCTAGTGGTGATCCCACAACCGGCTTTACCACAACCATCCCCCGGGTCAACGCTTACAAGGCGGTGCAATAGCAAAAGCCACTTAATACTTTTCCGTAAGGCTAAGGAGGACTTCCGGCTCCTTCGTTTGTTTGAGCTGGGCATCGTCAGCAAGAAAGCGGGTGGCCCCCGCATGGATAGCGGAAGCCACTTGCAAGGCGTCTGGGGTGCGCGGGCCATATTTCGCTCTCAGGCGCGTGGCCAATTTTGCCACCGCGAGGTCAACCGGGACCAGGGGGGTTCCCTCCCTTTTGGGCCGGACCAGGATCGCAAGGAGGGTGATCACCGAGGGCACCCCCCAGACCTCCCCTTCCTCCCAAAGCCAAAAAGATGGGCTCCAAAAGCGGGGCGTAAACGGGATGGTTCTCCACGTTGGGAGACGAAGACCATTTTGTCCACACCGATGACCTTGTGCGGGGAAAGAGGGGCTCCAACCCTAAGTTTTCCGTTCCTTCCGTATGTATTCTTTTGCAGAACAAAAGCAAATTAACTAAGCAATCGGGGGAAACGAAGATGCTCGGGTATTGAATGGGAAAACCGACTCAGGCCCCGGGGCAACTTAGCCGATTGGTGATGGTGGCTGGCACCAAAGCGTGGGAGTACGTAGTGGCTGAAGTGATCTCCCCTAGCGTCGTTACAGCTACACAATGGATGCTTATTCTGATTGTGGGCTTATATGAAAGTCTCTCTTTCCCTCTGCCCCTGGTATAGGCGCACGTGCAGGGATAGCGCTCGCCACCTGGCTAGCAGGTTTAGTCTTGCGGACTACCTGCTTACACATTGTGCCGCTGCCCTGAGGATAAGCATGTACGGTGATCCTGTAGGGGCCTTATGGAGGACGGGAGTGCTAGTGGGGCTTGCGAGCATGTTTGCCGCAATGTGCCTCCGGGCCGTCCATACCACACTACTCATTCGGACCACAGGATGAAGTGATCTATGCATTATAACTCAAAAAATTTCGGTTGATCAGGAGCCATCTTAGCCACTGTTCCTCTTTTGCATTGTTTGAAATTTGTGCCAGCGCCGATGGTACTGGGGCGAATGCCCCGGGAGAGTAAGTCGCCGCCTGGATTTTCATTCGCTTGACCCAGGCCGCCCCCCCTCCCGGTATCTTAGGCCAGAAGATGGGAGCAAAGCCTGATCTTTCGGTGGGTCAAGGTTCTTGTGTCGCTTGCCTCGCAAAATCCCCTTGTGTTCTTGGCCCCCTGGGGGAAGACGAGCTCCGGGGGATCGGGCATTTCCTCCAAGTTGAGCCGAAGGGCCAAATCTTTCACCAGGGGATGCCGATCCTGGGCTGGTACATCTTCTGTCGCGGCAAAGCCAAACTTGTCCGGCACACTGTCCGAGGAAAGAGGCTTATCCTTCGGTTCTGTAAGTCCGGAGACATGCTCAACCCTGGGATATTTGGTTCACATCCTTATTCAGCCGAGGCCGTCGATAGGTGTAACATCAGCTTTATCGAGAGGTCTTATGTTCTCTCCCTCCTTCGGCATCCTGGCCTTCGGGAAGAAGTGTATCGCCATCTCTCTTTGTGGGAGGAACGCCTTGCCCGGCGGCTTGAGGACATGGTAGCCTTTGGAGTGCGGGAGCGCCTGGTTCGGGTTCTCCTCGAGCTTGGGGAGGAGCACGGGGTTCGGGAGGGCAATGGTCTGCGGATCGACCTTCCCCTTTCCCAACAGGACCTGGCCGATCTCGTTGGGGCAAGCCGCCAAAAGACCAACCTGAACCTGCGGAAGTTAGCGAACCAAGGTTTAATCCGAGCCGAACGCGGTCGGATCACCATACTTGACGAAGAAAGCCTGCAGAAGCTAGGGTTACGAATTTCCCTTTAGTCGTAATCCTTTGCCCAACAGGCTTTTAGCCGTTATGTCACTTAAGTGACGCTTTTTCTGTCACTTAGATGATAAACAAAGTAAGGGATGATCGTCATATTTGTATAGTTGGAGGTGATGTTTATGCTACTGTGTAAAGGTCAAGGGGTGGTTATGTTGAGCATTTCTAAAGTCTACAAAGACTTAAATGCTTCTATCCAGAATGTTGAAGTCCCAGTGTTGGATGAATGGGAAGACAGCTTCCGCGAATACGAAAAACCTTACGTCACGAACTTGGCTGCTTTAGCCTGGTTAAAAAGAGGATGGGCTAAGACGACTTTAGCAGGTTGATCTGTAGGAATGGGTAGTCCCCCTGCTGGGTGCAGACGAGGTGGAGGGGAGCTAAGATGTCTAGGGTGATCACTCATGCGGACAATCAAGAAGCAGCCTTGTCCCCATCCCAATTGCCCAGACTATGGCTCCGTCACACAGGTCATCAAAGCCGGCAAGGACAAACGAAGGCGGCAGCGTTTCTTCTGCAAGAGTTGCAGCCGCTACTTCTCCCACACCAAGGGGACCCCCTTCTACCGCCTGCGCAAGCCAAAGAAGGACTTCCTAGAGGTACTGGCTATGCTCGCCGAGCGGAACAGCCTCGCTGCAGTCGCCCGGATCAAGGGGGTCAAGGGGGAGACGGTCGCCCGCTGGCTGGAGAAGGCCGGGCCCACGTCCAAGAGGTGGAGGAGGCCCTACTGCGGGACTTCTGTGTATCCCAGGTCCAATTAGACGAGCTGTGGACCTATGTGGGGAACAAGGGTGGAAAGGGGGGTATCCCGAGACCCTCAAGACAGGAGCGTTCTGGAAGGCCACGGCCTTTGATCCAAAGAGCAAGTTCTAGGAAAGGCAGCCCACGCCGTGGGCAAGCGGGATCAAGGGCTTCTGGAAGCCCTGTTGACCCGGGTAGCGCGGCGAGCTGGCAGCGGGGAGCCACCGGTGCTCTTAAGCGATCAAACGCCGGGCTACGAGGAGGCGATCGTGGAGGTCTTCGGGGGTCCCGCCTACCGCGGGCTGGGGCGGCCGCTGACGAAGAAGCGAGTTACACCTTAGTTGCGCTATGGCCAAGTGGTCAAGCGGCTCAAAAGGGGCGCGTGGTGGCCGTGACAGAAAGGATCGTCTTTGGGGAGGCCAAGTTCTCGGTGAGCACCTCCGGGGTGGAGCGGACACACTTGACGAGCCGCCAGAGCAATGGGCGCTTGGTGCGCAAGACACTCTCCTTCTCCAAGGGGTTGGAGATGTTGGAGTGGGCCTGCGCCCGGGAGGATTTTGTCTACAACTTCGCTAAGCTGGTGAAGACGCTGCGGATTCTCCTCCCTGAGGGGAGGCACAAAGAGTGTGAAGCGGACGCCGGCGATGGCGGCGGGGTTGACGGATCATGTCTGGACAGTTAGAGAGTTGCTGGAATTCAGAGCGGCAGCGTTGCCTAGAGGCTAACAGCACCGAAGGGGGTGATTACCTAGGAATGGATTATATACCATTTCTTGTGGACTTGTATATTACATCATCATGTAACTTGAGATGTATTCATTGTAATGCCGATGCTGTGAAAAAAGGAACGAAGCTTCCAGTGAGAAGAGTTTTTTCTTTAATCGATGAGCTTTACGAAATAGGCACTACAAATTTAGCAATCACTGGTGGGGAACCTTTCTTGCATGAGCAATGCTTACAGATTATTAAATATGCATGCAATAAAGAAGGATGGTTGGTAAGTGTTAATACTAATGGAACATGTTTGGACAAAAGCTTGATAGAGAAGTTGGCGGCTGACTGCAAAACAGTCCAGCTTGTTATAAGTCTGGACGGCCATAATCCGGAAACATATGGCATCTTGAGGAGGTTGCCCTCCGGTGCTCCCGCTGAAAGTTACTTCCTGATTATTCTCAAAAACATTGAGTACGCTATAAAACACGAGTTAAACGTGACTATCAACTACGTCTTAACAAAACCGACACTCCTGCACTTTTTTCAGACTGCGGAGCTGGTTTGCAAAAATTGGGGATTGAAGCTGTTGGGAATTAAGTTCTTTCCTCACGGTCGGGGTCTTGAGAATTATGAAAGCCTTGAAATCCCGTATGAACAGTGGCATCACTTTCTCGTGCAAGTTACGAAGAAAGCACAAGAGGATAAGTCTTTTGATGAATTAGTCCAAATATCTGTAACGTGTCCATGGGAATTATACTTACCTCTGTTAAGTGAAGGTTATGAGAAAGAAATAATCGAAAGAATTTGGGACTATAAATCTCCATTGGCATGGGAAAGATATTCTGCGTCCAGAAATCTTGGATGCGATGCGGGTGTCACCCATTGTGCTATAAATTCTGATGGATACGTGACAATATGTGGGACTGTTCCTACTCTGAAGAGTTTGTATGTTGGTAACGTATTGAATAGACCTTTTTTTGACATATGGTTTAATTCCGAAGTGTTGGAAAAAGTAAGAAAACAGCGCCTTGAAAACATTGGACCCCCATGTATCACCTGTACCCAGAAGGGTATCTGTGGAGGAGGATGTAGAATGAGAGCTTTTGTTCTTTCGGGTAATCTTGATGGCTTAGACCTTGCTTGTCCGATAGCAAAGACCTATCTACAAAAAAGAGGGAGATTAAATGCCAATTATACTCGTGAAAGCCGACAATGATGTACTGCTGAGGCTCAGACCAACACGGTTTGGGAGTGTCGCCTTTGTGAGTCCGTTTGCACGAGTAATCGAGCTGAACAAAACTGCCACCGTGTTCCTCCTTATGCTAGGAATGGGTTACACCGAAGATCAGATTATTGGATCCATTGCCCAAAAATTTAAAATGGACAAATGTAAGGTAAAAGAGGATTTTCACAGTTTTATGAAGCTTCTAGAAGGAAATGGGATCTCAGTGAAGGAGTGTTGAGATGGACCTGTTTAGCTCTGTACTAAGCGCCCCAATGCAAGTGGGTCTTGAAGTCACCCACAGGTGTAACTTGCGGTGTGATTTCTGTTTACTAGATTGTGGTTCAACTGGCGATGATATGCCTATTGAAATGATTAAGAAAGCGATAGACTTGCTGTACAAAGCGGGCATATTCGGTGTGATTCTCACAGGTGGAGAACCACTCCTTATAGACCGCTTCGAAGAAGTGGTTGATCATATGGCGAAATATGGGGATTCCATAGAATTCTCCCTGAACACCAATGGGGTGCTGCTTACTGAAAAACTTGTCTCTCATTTGGCAGCCAAGATGGGCAAAACCTTCAAACTTAATTTCGGAATGGAAGGATATGACGCAAAAACTTATGGTATCTCCAGAGGGGAACCTAAAGTTTGGAACACAATAGTAGAAAATGTGAAGCTAGCGAAGGACTATGGACTTAATGTGGGCTTTATGTATTGTCTAACAAAAAAAAGTTTACCCTTCATGTTGCCTTCTATCATATACTATTTTGAAGAGTTGAAAATGCAATCGGGAGCTGTTCTCTTTTTCATGCCTATTGGCAGGGGAAAGCGATATGCCGGGGAATTGCAAATTCCTTTAAGTGAACTAGAAGTCTTCTTTAAAACTATAGACAGGCTCCGCCCGTACGTGCCCTGGTTTACAGCGAGGCTGGTCTGGGGTATTTACGCCAGGTGGAGAGTGTATCTTGCATACATGCGGGAAGGTGTTAATGTGGAGGAACTTAAAGATGAGGTAAAGAAGCGGTGGGGTTACTACCCGATCGCGGAAGCGTACGGGGAACCCTTAGGGACAGCTTGTTGCCATGCGGGAGTTACCGATCTAGTGATAGACCCGAAGGGGGATGTGCGGCCGTGCTTCATGCTGAGAGGTAGCCCCTTCGTGGTCGGCAACATATTCACGGAATCTCTGGATAAAATTTGGATTTCCTCTCCAATTTTAAGAAAAATAAGATGCTTAGAGATCAAAGAAATTGGGACTCCGTGTAGTAGTTGCGACATAAACGTTTTGTGTTGTGCAACTTGCCGAGCTTGTGCCTATGAGTGGACCGGTAATCTCTATGCTCCTGACCCAAACTGCCCTTTAGTGTCGAAGGAGACATACCTAAAGGATGAGAATCCCGCTCGATGATCACTGATCCTGTGCGAAAATTGTTTGTTCTGGTTTTTGTCCTGTCTATTGGACTTGGTTATTCCAGAGGGTGGGCTACCCTGCTCGCCCGTAACGCTGGAATAGATTTAGTGTACATAGGTCTCATGGAAACAGTGGCAATTGCCGTAGCCCTTGGCCTACGATATCCTATAGGAATTTTGATAGACCATTTGGGAGCTAAGCCGTTTATCCTAGGAGGGTGTATGCTCTCTGGGGTGGCATGCATCCTCTATCTGGCGCGAATCGGACCAAGTTCTTTCCTCGCTGGTTCTGCGATCGAAAACATTAGCTTGCTTATCATCCATATTTCCCTCTTTTCGGCCGCGCTTACTCTTGTCAGAGAGCACCAGAAAGGCCTCTTCTTCAGCCGATACAACATTGCAGATCAGTCCGGTGGCGTGATCCTTCCCCTTGTTGCCGGTTTCTTGGCAGCTTGCTTCAGTTTAGAGCTGCTTTTCATCATTGATTTAATAGCTAGTTTCATTTTGTTAATTTTATTTGCGTTACTCTTTCCAACCAGCAAGCAAAAAATCAATAAATCTCTTAAATTTACATTATCAAAGTTTTTTGATTTCCGGGAAGCACAAAAGCATATTCTGGTCCTTTTGGTAAGCATCGAAATTCTGCTTGGAGCCGCTACAGGACTATTTTCGCCGTATCTGGCCGTATATGCACATGAGTACCTGGGGATGGAGTACTCAGGTGTGGGAACAGTTTTTTCGCTTTCCTTAATAGCTTTTATATTCGGGTCATATAAATTAGGTAGGAAGATCGATGCATGGGGCCCCCTAAAATCTTGGATAATTTCCTCTATTGCGTACAGTTTGCTACTCATTGGATTGGGCTTTTGCAAATCCATATGGGTCTTTATAATCACTTACTGCTTAACACAAGTGGCCCAATCAGTCCAAATCCCCGCCTATCAAAGTATTTTGCCCTTCATTCTACCAGGCGGTCGAGAAGGCCAGATAGCGGGCCTTGCTGGTAATGCCATGAAGATCTCGACGCTTTTAGTAACACCACTTGGAGCTGTGGTATGGAAACAATTTGGTGCGAGTCTTATCTTTGTGCTGGCTGGAGTCCTTATGTTCTTAAGCACCGTCCCTTGCTGGCTTTTTCTAAGGTACGGTTCAGAAGGCGAACTGATACGATGATTAGACATTACAAGCTTTCGCTGAAGGGGCACAGTACCTTTGATTTCTGGGCCACCGTATGGAGCCACGGGTGGTGCGAGTTGAAACCATTTTCTGTTGATCCTGAGGCAAAGACTCTACAGAGAGTTTTGGAATTACCCAATCGCAAGCTGACAAAATTGGTAATGAAGGGCACCGGAAACAAAGTCGAGGTCAGCATAGAAACAGATACAAAATTGTTTAATAAAGATTTAATGTATGTTGAAAGAAAGGTGCGATATATGCTTTCAATGGATTTAGATCTATCGCAGCTATATCGGTGTGTCAAAACCAAAAAGGAATTTAGTTGGATTGCGAAGCATAAAGCAGGCAGGTTACTGAAGAGCCCCACAGTGTTTGAGGATCTTGTGAAGACCATCTGTACAACCAATTGTAAGTGGGAGCAAACCAAGCGTATGGTTCAACGACTTTGTGAGCTCTTAGGTAAAAAAACATGGGAGGGTGATAGTTCTTTTCCTCGACCATCGCGTATAGCAAACTCTTCAATAGAATTTTTAAGATTAGCAGGGCTTGGATACAGAGCAAACTACATACATGATATTGCTATTAAAGTGGCAGAAAACAAAATCAAACTAGAACGCTGGGTCAATCCTAAACTTCCTCTAGATGAAATTCGAAAGATGATAGAAAGCATCAAAGGAATCGGTGCTTACGGATCTGCCAACATGTTAAGACTGCTTGGTAGAACTGATAATCTGTATATAGAACCCTGGATGATCAAAACCTTCTCTGCAAAACGGAATGCTGACAAGCCAGCGACCAAAGCAGATATAGAAAGGTATTACTCGGTATTCGGGCAGTGGAAAGGGCTTATTCTTTGGCTAGATATGATTACAAATCAGGTTTAAACCATGGGCTGTGTGCTCGTGTAAGATTAAAATTCCGGACACCACATAGCGGCGGGGAAACACCCGGTCCCATCCCGAACCCGGCAGTTAAGCCCGCCAGCGCCGATGGTACTGGGGCGAATGCCCCGGGAGAGTAAGTCGCCGCCTGGATTTTCATTCGCTTGACCCAGGCCGCCCCCCCTCCCGGTATCTTAGGCCAGAAGATGGGAGCAAAGCCTGATCTTTCGGTGGGTCAAGGTTCTTGTGTCGCTTGCCTCGCAAAATCCCCTTGTGTTCTTGGCCCCCTGGGGGAAGACGAGCTCCGGGGGATCGGGCATTTCCTCCAAGTTGAGCCGAAGGGCCAAATCTTTCACCAGGGGATGCCGATCCTGGGCTGGTACATCTTCTGTCGCGGCAAAGCCAAACTTGTCCGGCACACTGTCCGAGGAAAGAGGCTTATCCTTCGGTTCGCAAGGCCTGGGGTCCTTCTTAACCTTATGATCCTCGGGCTCCATCCCTTTTCGGCCGAGGCTGTCGACCATTGCCGCGTTGGTTTTGTGGAGCGGGAGATGGTCCTTCCCCTTCTGCGGGAACATCCCGAGCTTTTGAGGGAAGCGCTTCGGCGCTTTTCCTTCTGGGAGGAGCGGCTTTTGCAACGCCTCGAGGGCTTGGCCACTTTGGGCGTGCGTGAGCGCCTGATTCAAGTACTTCTCGAGCTTGGGGAGGAGCACGGGGTTCGGGAGGGCAATGGTCTGCGGATCGACCTTCCCCTTTCATTGCGAGACGTGGCGGAGATGATTGGAGCGAGCCCTCAAACCACGTGTAACGAATTCTGGGCCCTTGCCCGACAGGGGACTATAAAGATTTCCTGGCCTACGTTGCTCATCTTCGATCAAGAGGCCCTGCGCTTCCATAGGTGACGAATGTCTTCTTTGGCTAAAAAGTTACGTTCCTGTCGGGGTTATTACCTGCTCCTTCGCCTAGACGAAGCCATCCCTTCAGGAAGCCAAAGGCTTTCCTTCAGCTAGCTGATTGACTGCAACGGGTGTTCATTGCTTTTATTTAACAGGAGGTGGTGAAACATGCGCGAAGAGCTCCAGGTTCTCGAGCCTCAGGAGAGAGACGTGTCTACCACGTGGTCTCGGCCAGAGATCAAGGAACTCGCGGTGTGGACTAACCCGAGCGCTGCGCACTGCTGTTGCACCTGTGCTTGTACAGGACCTACATAAGCCTATAGGGAGGCAGCTGGTCATCCGGCTGCCTCCTGCATAATCGAGATGGATCACGATATGAGGGCAATGGTATTTCAGTTGCCAATTGAAGAAGATGTGGTGGTGATTGACAGAGTGCTCAGTAAGGGTTTGCACTTGCTGGCTCATATGATTTATACAGAACTGGATGTGCTACACCTCGAAGAAAGCCACGAGTATGCAATTTGTTCCCAGATAGCTGCGGCTATCGAGTGTGGGATTGTTATCCCTGAACGGCTTATGTTGACGCTAAAAGATCGTGTATTATTAAACATTTTGCACTCGGGCCGGCACCTTCCGTTGCGCGAAGCTACTCGGGCAACTCAGTTCCTTACTCTCCTGGAGCGGGATGAGGAGGCTTTGCGCGCGCTCTCCGTCCTGGCTTCAGCCGTTCAGGGGGCCCAGAACAGAGACGGAGGCTGGGGCTTCTATCGTACTGACCACTCCCGTATACCTGGGACTTCGGCCGCGCTCCAGGTCCTGGCGAGGTGTAGGACGAAGGGACTCGATGTGGACCAGTCGGTACTTGATAGGGGATACGCTTTCCTCACAGAGGCCTACTATAAAGACCTCGCACGAGATCGAGTGCTAAGTTTCAAAGCTGCCCAAGTGTTAAGCGCATACCTTGTGCGGGTTCCCGAGATTCCTGAGTTGTTGCGTGACATCGCTGGAAGCGTGATTCGAGTTTTGCACGAAAGCCAGTCGGAAAACGGTTCTTGGACGTTTCTGGTTCGCGCTACCCCTAGGATGCGTGAGGATCTGGGCTCGGTCGCCGTGACATCGATTAACGTTGACGCCCTCACAGCCGTTCTGGCCAGGGAGGAGGTGTTGACCGATGAACAGTGGGCCACCGCGTTGACGATGGCCTTGAAAGGTGCGCGATTCCTGTGCGCGACCCAGATGGGGGACGGGTACTGGCCAGCTCAATATAGTGACGAGTACATCATCCGTACTGCCGAATGTGTCCAGACCCTCTTCCGGGTGCGACGATTAATTTCCGATGCTTAGGAACGAAGAGCAGCAAGCAACACCGGAGTTCTTTGAAGCTCTCAATGCCAAGTTGATGTCTACTCTTCCGACGCTTGAGGGTGCATGGAAGCCGCGATTTGTTTTCGGACTGCAATGGCACATCACGGATCGGTGTAACCTTCGCTGCAAGCATTGTTACATTGATAGGGCACCACGTCGTGACCTGTCGCTGCAGGACCTGCTCGTCATTCTGGACAAGTTCTGCGCTGCATTGCGGGGCTGGCAGGCAGCGGGCCGAATCGTGCTCGGCGGCGGTGAACCATTTATGCGCCCCGACCTCTGGGAACTCGTCGAGGCCATATCGGCGTATCACCAACGCGGCTATCCGCTGCGGGTTGACTTTATGACCAACGGCAGCTTTGTCACCGACCAGGTCATACAGCAACTACGTACATACCGCGGGATATTGGGGGTCGTCCAAGTAAGCCTCGACGGCAGCCATGAAGAGGTTCATGATTCCATTAGGGGGCCGGGCTCCTTCGTTGCTGCCTGCTCTGCGCTTAAGCGGTTGAGGGACGCGGGGGTGCCAACGGCCATCCACTTCGTGCTGACCCGCAGGAATCTTTCGGACGTAGATGGCCTTCTAGAGCTATCGGCTGAGTTGGGCGCTTCCCGGGTGACCGTCTCGCGACTTGTCCCCCTGGGGCGGGCAGAGGCGAGCGACATGGTGACAACGGATGAGTTGCGAGAGTGTTGGACCCGCCTAGCCGCAATGGCTTACGTATACCGCCGTCGCGGTGTATTCCTCGCGACGGGGCGCTGTGATCTTTGGCATCTGGCAGACTTGGAAGGGGCTCTCATAACGTTGCGATTGCGCAAAAAGGGATTCCTCTCTCCCTTGCTTGCGGTCGGTCAGCGCTGCCCGGCCGGTATTAACGGCCTCACTGTCGACGTCGACGGCACTGTATACCCCTGTCGTCGCCTTCCGATTCCTATCGGGAACCTCCTTCAAGACGAGTTCTTTACTGTCTGGCTTAACCCCCTGTTAAACGATCTACGGCGACGGGGCCAGCTGTTGAAGGGGAAGTGCAGGAAGTGCGTCTTCGCCACGGAAGAGGACTTATCAGTGCTCTGTCTTGGAGGCAGCCCGTGCCAGGCTTACGCCACGGGGGGCGATCTTTTTGCCCCTGATCCAAACTGTTGGTTTGATCCGTCTGAGGGAAACGAGAAGGTGATTGTTAAATGGCGCCAAAATTCATTCTGAAGGACAAATGTTTCATCATACCGGACCCCGCTCGCACCAAGCGCAAGGTCCTTTACGATGCATTGGTTGGTACTGTCTGGGAACTGAACCCGTCGGCGGAGTTTCTTGTGGGCAAGCTGCTCGGCTCAGCCTGGTCAGAAGATGAACTCGTATCGGAAGTCGTGAAAGTTTTTCAGTGTTCGGAAGAAGAAGCCCGCGCCGACGTACGCGCGTTCCTCATAGTCCTGAAGAACCTGAACTTAGTGAACGAAGTAACCGAGACTTTACCTTAAGTATAATCTGAAACAACAACATGTGGTTGACTTGGCAGCTGATAGCGGTCTCTAAAGTTGTCACCCTTGCGGAGTCCATGACAGGAGTCTACTTCCCCGTCTTATTCCGGGAGAGCGGGTGGTCGGTGAGGATGCTGTCGTGGCTGCTTACCTTAGATTCCGTTGTCACACTTGTTTTCACACCCCCCGCTGGGTACATTTCAGACCGCGTCCCTGTTCGCTTACTGATGCCAGTGGGATTGGCTGGGATAGCGACTGCCTACATTTGTCTTGCCACATCTAAAAGTCTTTCTTCGTTCATTGTTTACGTCGCGTTGAAAAGTATCTTCTCGGCTATATTTCAGGTCGTCTTCCTCTACTCCCTGGCGCAGGTAATCCCCCGACATCGAGAAGGTACCTACTTGGGGCTCAATCGTGCTCTGGGCCAGGGTGCGGAGACGTTGGGGGTTATGCTTGGAGGATTCCAGTATGCTGCAAATCAATCATTACCTTTTGTGGTCAGCGCGGGGATCACCTTTGCCGCGGTCATAGGAACGCTAATAATAACGCGCCATCCGGCGTTTGCCTCGCCAGCCAAGCGCATAGAGAGACGACAACCACCAGGGGCACCTGTTATTGGACCGTGGGTCTTTGGCCTATTGTTTACAGCGGCATTGTTTATGGGAGCCTCCTTTCAGGCCGCCAGATTCATATCGCTGTATGTGACAGAGGTAGCCAAGCGGAGCACTGTTGAATTGGGAACCTTCTTTTCCCTGCTCACGGGTCTTTATGCGCTTACCCTCCCGCTTTTCGGAAGGCTTCTCGATCGCACCAGGCGTCCGCTTGCGCTGCTGGGAATCGGTTACGCTGGTAGACTATTCTTCTATGGAGCTCTTCCCCTTGCCTTTGCATCCCCGTATCCACACGTACTCGTAGTGGCGACGCTGCCCTACAGCATGGTGGTCTTAGCCCAGCAAAAGGCGCTGTTCTACCTCGCTCCGGCAGCATGGCGGGGGCGGATCTTCTCGCTACAGCATGTGGCTTTCTTGTTAGCTCCAATGATAGCCTTTCCAGTTTACGGGGCCATTTGGGAGGCCTTAGGCCCAACCTCAGTGTTCCGCGTTGCTTGTGTTTTCTTGGTAGCTAGTGCTCCTGCACTCTGTTACGCCTATCTTGTGGCAGTGCGACATATGAAGGGAAAAGAGCCGACACAGAGCGAACTTCAATGAGGGGAGCGTCCTACGGTACAGTGTAAAGCGGTAGCCATGAGCCTATCTGACAAAGCTGTCAACCGGGCGGC
>ERZ1669248.501-NODE-501-length-18865-cov-4.559702_pt1 | contig 18865 bp, 15 predicted proteins | sample MGYA00579296_ERZ1669248 | MGnify/ENA primary metagenome ERZ1669248 (study PRJEB41166, sample SAMN08046057) | hot springs metagenome | biome: hot spring; feature: neutral hot spring; material: thermophilic sediment; isolation source: thermophilic sediment from...
GCGGGCCGGCGGCGAGCAGCAAGACCAGCCAGCGAAAGCGGAGCGCCCCGCGCAGCGAGCGCACATAGCCTTGGGTGATAACGCTTAAAAGCCGGCTCATGAGATTAGGCTTGTGCGCTACGGCAATACCGCCCACCGTGCGGGGCGCACGCGCGCGCAAGCGCGCAAGCAGCATGGGGGTGAGCGAGAGTGCCACCACGCCGGACATTAAAATCACAATGCCAATGGTGGCGCCAAACTCTAAAAACAACCGTCCCAGCAAGCCGCCCATTAAAATCAGCGGTAAAAACACGGCGGCGAGCGAGAGCGTCATCGATAAAATCGTAAAACCAATTTCGCGGCTGCCAATCAGCGCGGCTGCCATTGGGCTTTTGCCCATTTCGCGGTGGCGGGCGATGTTTTCCAGCATCACCACCGCATCATCCACCACAAAGCCCACCGCCAAGGTGAGCGCAAGCAGGGTGAGGATATTCAGGCTGTAGCCTAAAAGATGCATCACCGCGAAGGTGCCTAAAATCGAAACCGGGATGGAGATCACCGCCACCAAGGTTTGACGCCACTCGCCCAAAAAGAGCCAAATAACCGCTGCCACCAGCAAGCTTGCAAGAATCAGGGTGAACTCAACTTCATCGACCGCATCCTGCACATAGGTAGATTTATCGTAAATGATGCGCATTTGCGCGCCGCCGGGCAGGGTGGCATTCAATGCAGGCAAGGCTTTGCGTATGGCTTTGGCAATAGCCACCGTGTTGCTATCGGGCTGGCGGACAATCGCCAAAATAATGCCGCGTTCGTTGTTAATCCATGTGGCGCGGGTATCTTGCTGCACGCCATCTTGCGCGGTGCCGATTTGATTGAGTTCAATCGGCGCGCCGTTGTTATAGGCCACAATTAAATTGCTAAACGCCTTGGCATTGGTGAGCTGGCCATCCACATTCAGGGTGTAAGCGCGGCTGGGGCTTTGCAGCGTGCCTTGGGGCAAATTGGCATTGCTGTTGTTGATGGCTGTTACAAGGCTTGATAACGATAAATTGCGCGCCTGTAAAGCATAAGGGTTGAGCAGCAAGCGCACGGCGTAGGTTTGGCCGCCAAATACCCGCACCTCCGAGACACCGGGAATGGCTTGCAGTTTCACGGCCAGTTGCTGCTCGGCAAACGCATCGAGCTGATACAGGGGCATATTCGGTGCCGATAAGCCAATATAAACAATCGGGCTATCGGTTGGGTTTTGTTGGCGCACCAAAGGTTGCTGGGTCATGGTGCTGGGGAAAAACCTTGCCGCTTGGGTGACGGCCGCTTGGGTATCTTGGGTGGCGGCATTAATGTCGCGATTCAAATCAAATTGAAGCGTGATGCGCGTGGTGCCGGTACTGTTCACCGAGTTCACCGACAGCAAACCTGTTATGCCTGAAAACGCCTGTTCCATGGGCGAGGCAACGGCGCTGGCCATGAGTTCGGCGCTGGCGCCCGGCAAGGTGGCAGTCACGGTCACGGTGGGGAATGACACATCGGGCAGCATGGCGACTGGCAGGGCGCGCCAAGCAAACACGCCAAAAATAATTAAGGCGATAAAGAGCACCGTGGTCATCACGGGGCGTTGGATAAATGGCGCGGCGAGATTTTGGCCAAGCGAACTCATGCGGGATTACCACTCGGCGCGCCGGATTTTGGATGAGCGGGCGGGGTGGCCTCATTTGGGGCATGGGACGCGGGGGCATGGCCATTTGAGTGCTCGTCCGCCGATCCGCCCGCTTGTCCGCTTACCGGAGATTCCGCGTGCGTGCCTTGGGTAGATGGGGCGGCGGGTGCCCGCGCGACCGCCATGCCGGGTGCGATTCGGGCGGGTAAGGGGTAGATGATCTCGGCATCGGTCGGCAAGCTGCCCGAAGCCAGCGCGACCTCGGTGGCCAGGGTGCGCAGCGGGGTGATGGGCTGCATTTGCGCTTTGTTGTTTTTTAAAACATAAACAAACGCGCCCTGATCGCCCAACTGCACGGCACCGGCGGGGATAATTTGGGCGTTAGGAATGGTGCCGAGGGTGAGGCGCGCGGTCACAAATTGCCCCGGCCACAAGGCATCTTCGGGGTTTTCAACCACGCCTTGCAGCCGAATGGTGCCGGTGGTGGCGCTGATGCTGTTGTCGATAAAATTCAAAACCCCATCGGCCAGTACGTTTTTGGCGTGCTCATCGAGCACTTCCACCCGAGGCGCTGTCGGGGCGGTTTGTCCAGCGGCAACCGGCTGGCCCAAACTTGGCCATTCGGTGCGTAAATCGTTTAACACCGATTGCGGCAGGCTGAAATTAACCAGCAATTTTTGGGTTGAAACTAAGGTGGTAAGCGCGGTGCTGTTGGCCACGACCAAATTGCCGGCTTGCAAGCTGATTTGCCCTAATCGCCCGGTAATGGGCGCGCGGATTTGGGTATAGGAGAGATTGATTTTTGCGGTTTGAATGGCGGCTTGGTCTTGCGCAATGAGGGCATGGGCGGCCATCGCGGTGGCAACGGCTTGGTCGAAGGATTGCCGGGTTACATATTCTTTTTGCACCAAGGGCGTGAGCTGTTTGACTTGCTGATCGGCATAGTTGGCTTGCGCGCGATCACCTGCGAGCTTAGCTTCTGCAGAATTGAGCGCGGTGCGAAAGGGTTCGGCATCTAGCGTAAATAACAGTGTGCCTTGCGTGACTTTTTGCCCCGATTGCACCGGTACCGATTGGATTGTGCCGCTCACCTGTGGGGTGAGAGTGACGGCGTTCGGGCTGGATAAGGTTCCTGCGGCCGTCATGGTAATCGGCTCGGTGCGGATGGTGGGCTTTACCACCGTGACTTGAGTAGGCCCCATCATTCCCATCATCGCAGCGCGGTTATTTACGGCCGGTTTTGCAGTTTTTTCGGTGCTTTTCGCTGCGTCTTTGCCCTCTGGGGCGGGCTGGCTTTGACAGCCCCACAGGGCAATGAAAACTAAGCTTAATAAAATGGCGCGCCAAAGCGCGGGTCGGGGGTGATGAATCATCATGGTCGAGTAGATTCCACGGGCACATTTTTAGGGGCGATAAAAGCCGGCGGTTCGGCCAGCGTCTTGAGCAAAGTGTCGGTCTCGGCCGCGCCTTGGCGGCTCACTGCCGGTGGCGCGGGTTGTTGGGTGGGGTCTAGAAGATGGCTCACCGAAAAATCAGGCGTGCCTAATTGCCCCACCGCCGCGCCTAATTTGGCGAGTGCGGTATAGGCATTTAAGGCATCTTGCGCCAAGGTGACTTGCGCGGTAGCTAAGGTGGATTGTGCGGTAAGCAGGTCTTGAATGGTGGTGTACCCCACCGCGTATTGTGCTTGCAGAGCTTTTAAGGCTTCGGTGGCGTTTTCAACCTGTGCGCGGGCGCTGGGTATGCCGGCAGCGGCACCGCGAAACGCATAGTAGGCCTGCCATACTGCAAGCTCGGTGGTTTGATAGGTATTGTCTCGGGTTGCCTCGGCCTGAGTGAGCTTGGCGCGGGCTTGGGCGGTTTGATATTGCTGATTAAAGCCGGTAAACAAAGGCACCGTAAGGGTTAAGCCTATGCTGTTGGTTTGGCTATTGCCCAAGCCTTGTTGAAAGCGAATGCCTTGGCTGGCATTGAGCGAAATGCTTGGCAAGCCCGCCCGCTCGGTTTGATCGAGCGTGGCGCGTGCTTGTTGGGTGAGCGCCTCGGCATTTTGTAAATTAGGGTTTTTCACGATGGCCTGATCCAAAAACGTGTGCACTTGGGTTTGCAACATCGGTACCGCCAAGGTTTCCAGCGGTGCTAAGGTAATGGGGGTGTTGACCGGCAAGCCTAGGCTGCTGGCCAGCGTGCCTTCATTTTGTCGGCGGGTTTGCTCGGCGGTGGCCAGCGTGCCTTGGGCTTGGGCTAGTGCGGCGCGGGCTTGGTATAAATCGCTCACGGTGGCTTGTCCTGCGCGGTAGCGAGCTTGGGCGGAATCCAACGCACTTTGCGCCGTTTTTACCGACTGGGTGTTAACCAAAATCAGCACTCGATCGGCCAGCGATTGGTAATAAGCATTTGCGACGCCAGCTAACACGGTTTGAATGGCTTGGTCATTGGCGAATCGGGCGGCAATTTTTGCGGCTTGGGCGGCGTTGATACTGGCATCGCGCTGGCCAAAATCCCACAGTAACCACGATAAACTCACATTGGGTGAGGCGGTTTTTTGTACCGGAATGGCAAAGCCTGAGGTGCTTGTGATTTGCGCCTGCTGGGCGGTCACACTCGCATTAATTTTGGGCAGCCACGCCGATTCTGCTATGCCCACCGCCGCCGCTTGGGCTTGCAGCCCGGCCCAAGCGATGCGGGTTTGCGGGTTATTTTGCAAGGCCAATGCGGAAAGCTCGGCCAAAGTGTAGGCGTGTTGGGCATCTGGCAAAGTGGTTGGTTGATTTTTTGGGCGAGCAATTGCGGCAAAGTCGCTGGGCTTTGCTGCCATTACGCCGGGGTGAGTAGGGTTACTCGCATTCACGCCGAACGGGTCTGCCAAGCTAGCGGCTTGGCTGGTTGGCGATGCCAGTAAAACCATCAGAATCAACAGGCCGCGCGCCCTTAATTGGGGTAATAACGGCTTTTTTGCGCTTAAAACAATAGGGTGCTGGTTATCAGGCGGGCGCTTATAACTCAAAAAAAAGTCCTCATCATTAATTCTATTGTTGCCAAGCGTGCTGGCCGATTCGGTTTGACCCAATTTTACAATCTGCGTTTCATCCCCGCGCCTATAAGCAAAGTATCAAGGCTTATGATTGCCACCTTTGAAGTTTAGTCTGAAAAGAGCGGACTTGGGCGCCGCCGCGGTTATCCGATCATAAAAACAAAAATCCCCCGCACCGAGAGCCAATCTCGGTGCGGGGGATTAAAAACTATTTAATCATCATCGTCATGATGATGATGATGTCCTCGGTCATATTCACGGCGATCATCGCGATCATGATGTCGGCCGCGATCATCCCCCCACCTGTAGTAGCCATAACCAGGATACCGCGGCGGCGGGGCATAACCCCAACCGGGGCCGTTGTAATAGCCTGGCGCCTCATAGTAACGGGGTCCGGCTGGCCGTCCACCCCAATACCCCCGGTGCCAAACCCAGCGATCGCGCCAAATCCATTGACCGGGCATCCAAATGGCGCCAAAAAACGGCGCAATGCCAATCACCTCATAAGGCGGTGGCGGTGGCGGGCCGCGCCGGCCATAATCAACGCCCACGATCACAGAGCCTCGGCTCTCATAGCCATCGGCATAACCATTGGGGTACGCCACCGCGCAGCCCGACAAGCCCAACCCGCCGAGCAGCAGGCCACCGAGCAACAGGCTGGAATAAAACTTGGCGCGCGCAGATTTTTTAGGCCGCGTGCCCTCTATGTGTGCTGTGACGAGTGAGTGAATTTTGTTCATGATATGTCCTGACCTGAATCGATAATACAACGCAACTTAACGCCAACGGCCATCATGCCAGCGCCAGTTATCCCGCCCATCGTGATCCCAGCGGCCGGGCGCCCAGCGGGCGTTTGGGTGGGGTGGGTTGCCCCAGTGGCCTTCATTCCACACCCAACGATCGCGCCACACCCAGTTTCCCGGTAGCCAAACTGCCCCGAAGAATGGCGCAACCCCCACCACTTCAACCCGAGGGGGCGGGGGTGCATAGCGCACGACCGAGCCTGCCACCACCGTTTCGTTGCCATAGCCGTACCCGGTGGGATACACCGCGCAGGCACTGAGCCCGAGGGTGGCCATGAGTGCGCCGCCCAGCAACATGCGGCGAAATAGTGGGTGGGTGGTTTGGGTGTTCATGCTCGGCTCTCCCCGTTTGGTATGAGCGAAGATTAGGGGATAGTGCGCCGCAAAAGTAGAAACATTTGGTAAATAGGATGTTACCAAAGCGTACAGAACAAACCGCCTGCCCCTTGAGGCAGGCGGTTTGATGGGATGGGGTGCCGCTCGGCAGTGTTTAGTCTGCGGTAAACGCATGGGGCTCATGCGGGCGGCCATCCCGCACGAGCAAGGCATCAATGGTTAAGCGGGTTTTTTTCGGCCAGTTGCCGGCGGCGTTATAGCCTACGGTGAGCATGATAACGGGCAGATAGCGTTCTGCAATTGCGAAAGTTTCTTTGAATTTAGCTTGATCGAACCCAATCATGGGGCCGGTTACCAACCCCAAGGCGGTGGCGGCATTCATGATGTTCATGGCGGCAAGCGCGCCGGAGCGTAGGGCTTCATCGTGCGCGCGAACCGGGTCGCTGTAGCCACTTTGTACGGCTTGTATGAAGTAATTGGCCAAGTCTTCATCAAAAATCCCCGCCTTTTGATCGGCGCGGGCTATCTCGGCAAAATGAGTGTGGGCTTGCAGGTCGCCCAAGACCACGATGACAAGCGGGGCTTCTTCGACCTTGGCTTGGTTATAGGCAATGGCGCGTAGCGTTTGCCTTGCGCTTAAATCTTGCACGGCAAAATAGCGGGCATGTTGTTGATTAAATGAGCTGGGTGCTTGGCGTGCGGCATCAATCAGCTGATCGAGCAGCTCGGGCGATACCGGCCGGCTCGTATCAAAATGATTAGCAGAAAAACGTTGATGCAGTGCGGTGAGTGTGTCCATGGTTCAGTCCTCGGTGGGTGGTAAATTAAGCGTCAAGTCGCCCCATGGCGCCACTTTGGTAATCGTGAATGGCTTGGGTAATTTCGGCCTCGGTATTCATCACAAAGGGGCCTCGATGGGCGATGGGTTCGTGCAAGGGCTTGCCTGAAAGCAGTAATAGCCCCGCCCCGCTTTCGCTGTGCAAGTCGATTTTTTCCGTACCGATAGGAAAGCTCAATAATGCGCCAGATTCATAGTGTTGGCTTGGTTGGGTTTGGCTTGGGTGGGTTGCGCGCACGCTGCCTTCAAACACATAGGCCAGCAGCCGATACCCCGAGGGGAGTTGCACGCGAACAGCCGCTCCGGCATCAATTTGGAGCTGCGCCATGCCTGCGCCATCCCCGAGCGTGGGTAAAGCACCCTGCGCTTCAACCCCGTTGAACTGCCAGTGGTCGGCGATGATTCGGGCATGGCCGCCTTTGAAATTAATAGTCGGTATTTCATCGGTTTGCACATCACGATAGGCGGGTTTGCTCATTTTTAAGCGGGCGGGTAAATTAATCCACACCTGAAAGCCGTGCAGCCCATCGCTATCTGTGGTGGGCATTTCTGAGTGCAGCACACCACTTCCGGCGCGCATCCATTGGGCACCACCGCGCGCCACGCCGCCGTGATGGCCTTCAGAATCCCGATGATTTAAACCGCCATGCAAAAGGTAGGTTAAGGTTTCAAAGCCGCGATGGGGATGCGGCGGAAAGCCGCCAATATAGTCATCTTTGAGGTCGGATTTGAGTTCATCCACCATGAGGAAGGGATCCAGCGCACCGGTAAATTCATTGATGCGGCGAATTTTTACGCCAGCGCCATCTTCGGTGGGGCGGGCAAAGCGAACGTGGGCTTGTGTCATGACGATCTCCTGTTTTTTGTAGGGCGCCTCGAAAAACCGTCGCGAGCCTATTCGAGTGCAAGGAGCCGCGCAGTAAGCAACGAGACATATTAAGTAGATAGGCGAGGTGCGAACGAGCACGCGACACCGCAATCGAATAGCGCAGTAGGTTTTTCGACATGCTTTGAAGTTTATGCGCGTTTTATTTGCGTTAATATCGAAATAAATTGCAATTAAATTTCGAATTTTTCACATTAAATGGCGGGGCTTTAACCCATGGATGATTTGAAAGCGTGGCGCTGGCTTACTCTGGTGATTGATTTAGGCGGGCTGCAAGCCGCAGCAGATCGGGTGTATCGCACACCCTCCACCTTGAGCCATGCCATAAAGCAGCTTGAGGTACAGGTGGGTTTACCCTTGGTAGCCTACCAAGGGCGCCGATTGATTTTGACGGAAGTAGGGCTGCTACTCACCCAGCGCATTCGCCCGGTGTTGCGCGATTTAGAGGGCGCGCAGGCCTTGGTTGCCCAATTGGCGCGCGGCGTGGAGCCCGTGTTGGCGGTGGCGATAGATCAAATCATTCCCATGACGTTGATTTCTCCCGCACTTTTGATGCTGGCGAAAAAATACCCGCAAACGCGGCTTGAGCTGTATGAAACGGTGCTGGGGGGTGGGCCTTTGCTTTTGCAAAGTGGGGCGGTGGGGTTGTATTTAGGCACGCAGCCTGTGGCGGGGTTGCCGGCGCGGCGTTTAGATCGGCTGCATTTGGTGCCTTGCGCGGCTAAAACCCATCCCCTTGTGATGATCGACGGCGTGACAGAGGCGGATTTGCGTATCCATCGGCAAATTGTGATTCGTGATTCTGCCCCCAGCCGCATGGCCAATGGCAGCTGGCTCTCAGCCGAGCAGCGGTTTACGGTCGATCACTTGCACACGGCGCTGGGTTTGATTGAAGCGGGGATGGGTTTTGCTTGGTTGCCCCAAACACTGGTCGGCAGCCACCCGAGGTTGGCTGTGATTGCTTTAGCGGAACCGATGAGCGATGAGGCGCCCATTCATTTGGTTAGCCAGCCAGCGTTTTCGGCGGGGCCGGCGGGGGCGGTTTTAATTTCGGCTATAACGGCGCAATTCGCGGTTAATAAGGCATGCTCCGCCCCATAAGGCGAATAAAATCAAGCAGGTAGAAAATATCCACCAGGCGGCGATAAGCCCAAATAAATTGGGCGCTTGCATAAAGGTCGTCATCAGCGAATCTTGATAATAAAAAAACCACGGATGATTGGCGGGAAACACGCTGCGATGGAATGCATTAAACACCTGCATAGGGCCAATCAGGGCGACGGCAATGCCTGCGACACCGAGCGTTGTGACCGTGCCGATGCTCAACGCCCGAAGGCTCGGCAGCGGGATGCGCCGCCAAACACTAAAAGCCGCCAAGCTTAACCACGCAATGAGTGCGGCCAAACCCACGTCTTGACCCACATCCACCACTTTGGATACATCGGTTAAATGCATGACTTCATCCGGCGTTAAAAACACGCCTAAATCAACCCCTTGCGGATTGGCGTAATGCAAGGCCTGCAGCCCCGCCCCTTGGTGATTAATGGCGCGGGTAATTTCGGCAAATAATCGGGCCTGTTCGGCGGCATCGGTTTGCACAAAATTTTGCTTGCCATGCCGGTTTTGCGGCGCGTATTGCGCGATGGTGGCTGGGATATTCAGCCAGCGATAATCTAGCGGATAAAAAAAGTTGCACTGCGAGAGCGCAAGCCAAGCCAGCATCAGTGCCGCCGGCCATAACAGCAAAAGATGCAAGAAGGTGCCTGCGATTGTGCCAAGCGATAAGGGACGTTTCATAAGGGCTCGATAAAGAGGATTTGAGGGCGGTTTAACGTGGCTTCGTGGGGGCGTTTTGACGGATTAAACGGCGCTCTTTAAGCACAAGGCTTGTAAAAATGCCCAGCATCAGCACGCTCACGCCCCCAGCTGACCACCACAATATAATCGGTAAACCAAAAATCCTATCCACTAGCACGATGCCCAATGCGGGGCCCACCATAAATAGGCTCATCCAGCGCAGGTTCCATACGGCTTGCATGAGCGGGCTCTTGTCCATTTTTATACCTTGATTTGCTGCTAAATAAAAAAAGCCGAGGCGAACTCGGCTCAATTGGGCGGGCGGCATAAAAATTTAATGCCCGTACGCAGAAAATTCTGCCAGCCGCGCGCGGAACACCCACGCCTGATAAAAATTATAGGCCAGCATCACCGGCACAAAACCCGTCATGGCGAGCGCGAAGGCGGTGAGCGAGTTCGAGGGGTTGGCCGCATCATAAATCGTCAGGGTGCCGGGCACAAACCAAGGGTAGAGGGTGGCCATCATGGCGCCAAAATTAAGCACCACAATCAGCCCAAGCCACAGCATTGCGGCCATATCGCGTTGCTGGCGTGAGGCGCGGCGCATTTCCCAAGCGGCAAACACCACGATGGCGCCGGTTAAAATAAACGCCCACCAGTAGGGGCCGATCCATTTGCTCATCGCCCAAGGGAATTTGAAGAAGGTCCACACTACGGTGCCCATAATGGCTATGAGCGCCAAATAGAACATGCGGTCGGTCCAGACCATGGCTTTGCGATAAATGACCGTGTCGCGATCAAATCGAGCGCGTAAGTACACCCCACCGGCTAAGGCGGCAGCGATAACGGCGGTGACACCGGTCCAAAAACTAAAGGGGGTTAAAAAATCCATCGCCCCGCCATTGAACGTGGGCACAGGACCGCTCGATAAGCTAAACCCTTGCATGGTGGCGCCCAAACACACGCCGGCTGAAAAGGCGGTCACAAGGCTGCCAATACCAAAACCCCAATCCCAAAGCTTGGTGCTGCGTTTGGCATGGTGGTGAAACTCAAGCGATACGGCACGAACGATAATCCCCCAAAGGGTGACCATGAGCGGAATCATTAAATAATGAAACAACGAGCCATAAGCCAAGGGGAAGGTGCCAAAAATAGAGCCGCCGGCCACCACGAGCCAGGTTTCATTGGCATCCCATGTGCCGGCCATCGAGGCCATGATGGCACCGCGTTCGTTGGAGTTAGAATCAAACAGCGAGAAAATACCCGCGCCTAAATCTGAGCCATCCAAAATAATGTAGAGCATCAGAAAAAACCCAATCAACAGCCACCAAACCACGGTAAGCCATTGGTAGGGGTGGGTGATGGTCATGATATGTTCCATGATAGTTCCTTATTTTTAGGCGGTTGGGCGAATCAGAATGGTTTCATGATGATCAATTTTGTCGGTCATCAGTGAGCCTACGGGGATATTTTCCGATTGATGTACCACCTCGGCCTGCATGTCCGGACCATGACGCACCACTTTGGCAAAAAAGTACCAAGCGCCGACCCAAACCAGCAGATCGAACACCACAAACCCAACAAACCACACAATTTCTGCCGTGATGCTCATTTGGCTTACCCCTTCAGAGGTGCGCATTAAGCCGTGCACAATCCACGGTTGGCGCGCCACTTCGCGCGTCCACCAACCAGTCCAAATGGCGATATAGGGCAAAATGGCACTAAAAATCACCAAGCGTAAAAACCAAGGGCGACGTTGCAAGCCCTCTGCCGTGAATTGACCGCGATATTTTAAATACAATGCCCAGAAGGCAATCAGCATCAGCAATCCGCCCGCAGCCACCATGATGCGAAACGCATAAAATGGCAGCAAAACGGGTGGGCGGTCCTCAATTTTAAATTCCTCTAAACCTTTCACCGTACTGACCCATTTGTGATCTTCCAGCAAGCTCAGCATATGCGGAATGCCGATTTGGAAATCGTTGGTGCCTTTGGCTTCATTTGGCCAGGCAATCACATTCCAACTGGTGTTCGGCGTGCCATCCTTGTTATAGGTGTGCCAATGGCCTTCCATCGCAGCCAAGGCGGCCGGATCATGTTCGGCGACTGTACGCCCCAGCTCATCGCCCACATAAATTTGCAAGGGGGCTACAATCACGAGCGCCATGAGTGAGGCGGTGAGGGTGCGCATAAACATTTTGCCGTTGCGGTTCTTAAAGACCATCCACGCCGATACGCCGGCGACAAAGAACAGGCCTATTTCAAACGAGGCAATCGCCATGTGCGGGAAGCCGGTTAAGAAATTCGGGTTCAAAATGGCGGCTTTCCAACTATCGACCAAAAACAAGCCGTTTTCTAAATGCACGCCGGTTGGGGTTTGCATCCATGAGTTGGCCACCAAAATCCACATGGCCGATAACATGGATGAAAACGCGACGTTAAACGTGGCAAATAAGTGCATTTTTTTGCTGATTTTGCCCCAGCCAAAAATCATCAATCCGATAAAGCCCGCCTCATACATAAAGGCGGTAATGGTCTCATAGCCCAAAATATTGCCGAAAAATGGCCCCGCTGCTTGCGAGAAGGGGCCAAACAAAATGCCAAATGACATTTCCATGGTGATGCCGGTGGCCACCCCGGCACCGAAGTTAATTACAAACAACTTTTCAAAAAAGCGCGTTAAGCGATACCACTCATCGTTATTGGTGCGCAGCCATTTCACTTCGCTGTAAAACAAAAACGCCGCCAAGCCAATGGTTAGCGGCGGATAAATGATGTGCATGGTGGTAATCCAGGCAAAATCGAGTCTGGCTAAATCCAGCATTAAGGTAGGGTCGGTCATTTTATTTCTCCCAATAGTGTTTCCGGGAATTTGTAAAAAACCCAGCGAGCCGGGCAGTTGATGTCCTTATCGATGGCGGCGCCCTGCGCGAACCATCGGATTGAAACCAGATTAGCTAGAACCTGTTTACGGTTCGTGAAGGTTAGAATCATGCGTGAAATGTTAGGTTACTTTGTCTGTATTTGCAAAACTTATTAGTATGGAAATCTAATATTGCAACAGTATGTTTTGTATGGTTTTTGGCGAATTTATTGGTTTTCTAATGAGTTAGAAATAATAAGCCATGAAACTTAATTGAAATCTAGCTGCCCCATGATGGCAGTGCGACGCTGAGGGTTTTTTGTCCAAGAACGCACAAAATTCTCACCGTTATTTATAGATGAATTTCTTATTTTTGCGCGAATCGCGCCCAAGGAGTTTTTGATGAATTCGTTGAAAAATAAACCCCATGTCGTTGTTTTAGGTGGCAACTTTGCAGGCTTAGGCAGCGCGCAAAAAATTCGCCAATATGCCAAAGATGCGGTCAACATCACGGTGGTTGATCGCAAAGATTTTTTATTGTTTGTGCCGAATATCCCGGCGGATGTGTTCGAGAACCGAGATCCGGCCTTGCATCAGCGCATGGAATTGCGCTCGGTGCTGGCGGATGATGCGATAAAATTCATTCAAGGAGAAGTGCAAGCCATTGATGTTGAATCAAAAACTATTGAAATTTTACCCAATGAGCGCCCGGGCGCAGCCTTGCAGCGCTTAACGTATGACTATCTTGTGGTGGCGCTGGGTAATCGCCTAGCCTTTGATGACATTGAAGGCTTTGCCGAATTTGGCGATAGCGTGTCTGATTTGTATTTGGGTGAAAAATTACGGCAAAAACTCCATTTTGGCGGCTACAAAGGCGGGCCGATTGCGATTGGTTCGGCGCGGTTTAGCCAAGGTGATGGCGCGGTGGGTTTGGAGCCATATCCCGGTGGGCGCATCCCGATGGCGCTGGCGGCCTGCGAAGGCCCGCCGGTGGAGCTGATGATGGCGGCGGCCACGTATTTGAAAGAAACCCACCAAGGCGACCCAAGTAAAATCACGGTGTTTACGCCCGCCGAGATGATTGCAGAAGATGCGGGGGTCACGGTGGTCAATCAGCTGCTCGGTTTAGCCACGAAAATGGGCTTTAATTATCTGAATAACACGCAAGATATTAAGCGCTTAACGGTTGACGGCATTGAGTTTGCCGATGGCCGCTCGGTGGCAGCCGAATTGAAAATTGTGTTCCCCAATTGGCAAGCGCACCCGTTTATGCGTGGTTTGCCCATTTCCGATAGCGAAGGCTTTGTGATTACCGATTTATTAATGCGCAATCCCAAATACCCTTCGGTGTTTGCGGCGGGTGATGCGGCAGCGGTGACGATGCCTAAACTCGGCGCCATTGGCCATCAAGAGTGCGACATTGTGGGCCGGCAAATTGCCAAAGATGTCGGCATGATGAGCGCGGGCGAGGCGGATCAACCCTTAAAGCCGGTGGTGTATTGTTTGGGCGATATGGGCGGCGGCAAGGCGTTTTATATCCGCTCAAACACTTGGTTTGGTGGTGATACGGCGGTGCTTAAAATGGGGCATGTGCCGTATATGCTGAAAATGCAATACCGCACGATGTTCATGCAGTTAAAAGGCAAAGTGCCGGGCTGGGGCTTAGATTTAGCCGAGATGGCGGTGGAGCATCATCTGCCGAGCTAATATCATCACCAAGCCCGCGCAGAGCGGGGCTTGCAACCGAGCCTGTCGGCATTGATGTTTCACTCACATCGGTGGCTTATTGCCGCCGGGCGGCCTCGGCTTCATCCACACTTAAAAACTGCAATGGTTTGGCGGGCTTGAAGTCTTTGAGCGCATTGCCTGAGTACACTTCGTGTTGTTCCAGCGGAAGGCGCAGCACTGGCGCGCCGAGTTTCAAGTTCGCTTGGTTTAGATCGACCCAAAACGCACTGGGCGTGTGCACATCGTGGTAGTAGTAGCGCAGAGTGGTTTGATCGGCCACCGTGCGCCAACGGGTATTGGAAATATTGGGATGCCCCGGCGTGGTGATACCCATTGGCACCGAGACATTGTTTAACACGCTTAACACTTGAGCATCCGCCAAGTCTGGATTAGCCGTTTTCGGAATGGCATCAATATAAAAACTCGCGCGGGCAAAGCGATCCGCCGCCCGATTGGTGCCCGGCAAAAACACGGTGCCGCCGATGCCTTCCCAGTATTTTTGGATGGCAAGCTGCTCATCATAAGTGGGATCGTTGGTCATGACCTGATACTGCGTGCCGTGATGAATCACCAGTTTGCCGTCAATGTATTCAAAAATAGCACTATCCCCTTTTGCATCGGAAAGCGATAAATGCAAGGTGGCGAATCGATCCGTGCCGGGAATATGGCTTGAGACCACGGTCACAGGTTCTGTTTGCATGGCGCGAACAGCCTCGTCGACGGTCGCGAAGTTATCGAGAAAATACTGCACCCAAGCTGCAACGCTCAATAAACGCTTTGTGTCGTTGGTAGCGGCATAATGCGTGCCGGCGAGCCATAGCATATTGGCGACTAACCCTTTTTCATTCATGCCATCGACGGTGCTAAAGCCAAATGAGCTCGTGGCAATGCTGCCGTATTTTGAGGTCCAACGCACCGAGTCTGCCCCGGCAGCCTCATCGTGCGCAAGACCCCGCGGCATAATCCACAAGCTCGCAGGGATTTCATCGCGCCAATCCATGGTTCGCCCGGTCACAACCAACCCATCTTCGCCGTGATAAACCACCCGGGTACAGGCATCGGCTGTGGAAAGCCCAAAGCTTAGCGCGGCCAGCATGACAAGATATCGCTTCATTGTTACCTTCCTTTTATTTTCATCACGTCTTAACAAAACAAGCGACGCCTTGTTTATGCCGTGCGTGCTACGAGCGCAGCAGCTTGAGCGTTACAGCTTGCTTTGGTTAATGTGCTTGATTACGCGTCCGCAATCAAGCGTAAGAATTTGATCGGCAAGGGTAAGTAATTTGGGGCGGTGGGTAATGATGATGGCGGTGCGGCCAATGAGCAGGCGCCCAAGTGCAGTGGTGACGATCTCTTCGGTTACGGCATCGAGCCCTTCGGTGGGTTCATCGAGAATCACAATAGGAGCGTTTTTCAAGAGCGCGCGGGCAATACCAATGCGACGCGCTTGGCCGCCAGAGAGCCGGGTTGCCGCCTCACCGACGAGGGTGTTAAAGCCATCGGGCAGGGCGAGAATGTCATCTAAAATGGCCGCCGCGCGGCAGGCCTCAAAGAGTTCTTCTTGGCTGGCATTGGGCTTGGCAAGCGCTAAATTGGCGGCAATGCTGGTGTTAAATAAGTGCACTTGTTGGCTGACTACCGCGCACAGGCCGCGCACGGTATCGCCACTTAAATCGCGCAGATTTTGCCCGCCCAATGAGATGGTGCCGGCATCAAAATCCCAAAATTTAAGCAAAATTTGGGTGATGCTGGTTTTGCCGGAACCGCTGGCACCGCGCAGTGCGAGCTTTTGCCCTTGGGGTAGGCTGAAACTGACGTCGTTTAAAGCGTTATTCATCGCCCCCGGGTAGCGCAGGCGCACTTCAGTAAATTGAATATCAAAGCGCAGTGGGGCGGGTTGGGGTGCGCTGGGTTCGGTCACCGAAGGCTTGGCATCCACTAAATCCAGAATGCGGTTGGCCGCACTGAGGGTTTCACCCCAGGCGCGAAACGCCAGCGGCAAGGCGGCTGTGGCCTCAAAACTTGCCATGGCAAAAAAAGTCAGCATAACCAGCGAAGGCCCATCGAGCACGCCGCTTTGCACCAAACCTATGGCCAGCACAACCACGCCAAGCCAGGTGAGCTGGCTGATGAGGCCAATGGCGGCGCTGCTTATTGCATCGATGCGGTTTTGCTGGCGCTGCGGGGTAATAAGGGCGGTGTTTTCTGTTTGAATTGCCAAGATGCGCTGGCTTGGGTTGCCATAAAGAGTGAGCTCGGCCATGCCGCGCAGGGTTTCACTGGTGCGTTGGCGCAAATCGGCGCGCGCTTCCACCATGGCTTTGCCGGAATGAAGGCCGAGTTTCAGGGTTGCAAGCGGCAGCACCACGCCGGCTAACATCAAACCCATAAGATTGGTGAACGCGATGGCCGGGCTCCAAAATAATAAAAAAATCACCATAACTAAGCTCGCTATTAGGGCGGCTAAGCTTGGGGAGAATATGCGCAGGTACGCATTTTCTAGGCTGTCGATATCGGCACGAATGCGGCTGAGTAAATCGCCGCCCCGCAGGTATTGCAAGCGGGCAGGCGCGAGCGGTTCTAGCTGCTCAAAAAACCATTGGCGCAAGCCGGCTAAAAGTTTGAAGGTGGCCTCGTGGGTCACTAATCGCTCAAGATAGCGCCCCACGGTGCGGCTAATGGCTAAGCCCCGAATGGCGGCAGCGGGGGTGAAATAATTAATGACTGCGCCCGTTAAGCCACTTAAGGCCATGGCGGTGATAAACCAGCCGGATACGGCGAGCAGTGCCACATTGGAGAGAATCACCAAGGCCGCCAAGCCTACCCCGGCCAGCATCCAGCCCAAATAAGGGCGGGTGAGCGCCATTAACCATTTAAGCGCTCGGTGTCTGGCGGCGGGGCGAGCAATCCTCATAATCCGGCACTCCGATATTGGCGATAGAGCTCGGCATACGCGCCATGGCGCGCAATCAGCGCCGCGTGGGTGCCTTGCTCGGTAATGTGCCCGCGATCTAACACAGCAATGTGCGCGCTGTGTTCAATGGTGGCTAGGCGATGGGCAATCACCAACACGGTTCGGCCAACTGATAAGCGCGCGACCGCCTCGGTAATAAGCTGCTCGCTTTCTAAATCCAAACTCGCCGATGGCTCATCAAGAATCAGCACGGGGGCATTTTTATAAAACGCCCGCGCCAAGGCAATGCGCTGAATTTCACCACCCGATAACCCCTGGCCGCGATCACCTACCAGCGTATTAAAGCCCTGCGGCAAGCGCTCGATAAATTCAAGGGCATGCGCTGCCGCTGCCGCCTCGTGCAGAGCTTGTAGGTTGATGTCGGCGGGGTTCATGGCGATGTTTTCAGCCAAGGTGCCATGAAATAAGCTGGGGTTTTGCGGTAACCATGCCACATGGGCTTGCCATGCGGCGGGGGTGAGGCTGCTTAACGCGGTGTCGTTAATCCAAATTTCGCCACTTTGCAGCGGGATAAAGCCCATTAAAATTTGGCTTAAGGTGGTTTTGCCCGCGCCGCTGGCGCCCACGAGCGCGGTTTGCGTCTGCGCGGTGAGGGTTAAATTCAGCCCTTGCAGTACCGGCGTGGGCGGGGCGGATGAACCGGTGGGGGCGGGATAGGCAAAATGGATATGCTCGAGGCGAATCGTGGGTGCAGCGTTTAAACTTAAGGTGTTTAAACCGCTGCGTTGCGGCGGCAGTGGGGTATTGAGTAAATCTATAATCGGTTCAACCGCGCCCAGCGCATCCATGCGGGCGTGAAATTGGGTGCCCATGCTTCTGAGCGGCAAATAAAACTCGGGCGCGAGCAGCAGCACAAAAATGCCGTTCAAATAGTGAATATCGCCATACATCAGCCGAAACCCAACATAAACGGCCACCATGGCAATACTGAGCGCGGCGAGAAACTCCAGCACCATGGAGGAGAGAAAGGCGACCCGCAGCACTTTCATGGTTTGCAGGCGGTAATCATCGGCAATTTTGCCAATAAATTGCGCTTCACGGCGCGCGGCGCCAAAGAGCTTGAGCGTGGTTAAGCCTTCAATCATGTCGAAAAAATGGGCGCCCATGCGGGCTAAACTTTGCCATTGTTCTTGATTGAGTTTTTCGGTTTGCTTACCGATGATCATCATAAAGACCGGCAACAAGGGGGCGGTAATGGCCAAAATAAGCCCCGATACCCAATCAAATGGGAACACAAATACCAAAATGGCGGCAGGAATAATGATGGCGAGCTGCATTTGCGGCAAATACAGGCTGAAATATTTCTCTAGAGCTTCAACCCCATCTACCACCTCCGTTGCAATGGCGCCGGAGCGCTGCGCACGGCTAAAGGCCGGGCCAAGATTATTGATGTGTTCAAACAGCTGGCTGCGCAGATCTGAGCGCAGGCGCGCACCCGCCTCGAAGGTAAATCTAAGTTGCGCAAAATTGAGCCCCGCGCGGAAGAGAAATAACCCAACGATGCCCGCGATATAACCCCAAACGCTGGCTAAGGGGTGATGGTTAATGGCCGTATCGTTCAGCACGTGGGCTAATAGCCAGCACTGCGCGATAAGAAAAAACCCATTCATGCCGCCGAGTGCGACGGCGATGTTCAGCGGGCTTTTAACGGATTTTCCGCGCGCGCGCAGCCACAAATCAAGCGTTCGGGTATGGGCTTTATCTTGGGGGGCGGGGGAGTTGGCCATAAGCGCGGTGGCATCCGACTCAAGTGAAATTAATTAGCCAGAGTATGCACTATAAAGGCCGATTAATCTGAGCAAATGCGTTTTTTGATCCTGATTTTGCTCCAGAGCGAGGGTGCCAAATTCTGGTTGCAGGTCGTGACCGAACTCAAGAATCGGGGCGTCGCTGACATCTTCATCGCCTGCGTGGGTAATCCCCCCGAAAACTAGCGGTATTCAGAAGTGGAATTTTCTCGTAATCTA
>ERZ1669248.504-NODE-504-length-18783-cov-40.068454_pt1 | contig 18783 bp, 22 predicted proteins | sample MGYA00579296_ERZ1669248 | MGnify/ENA primary metagenome ERZ1669248 (study PRJEB41166, sample SAMN08046057) | hot springs metagenome | biome: hot spring; feature: neutral hot spring; material: thermophilic sediment; isolation source: thermophilic sediment from...
TTGTTTTTTTGATTTCTAACCTTCCACTTTCTATCATTTCTAAGAAAAACTTTGCTTTCTCTTCAAACTCTTTTGTGTCAAACTCTTTACTGTTAAAAACAGTTTTTAAAGAGTTTAAGAATGCGTTAAATCTATCTTCAGGTGATAAGTTCCCTTCTAATCCATACTCGTAAAGTCCATAACTGCCTCTATCTACATCTAATCCAACAAGCACTTTAAGTTTAATACTTGGATTTTGCTTTAAACCTTCGTATATTGCATCTAATCCAGAAAAGTAAAAGTATCCTACCAGTATCTTAAACTCTTGGATTTTTGGGATTAACTCGTTTAACCTATCTTGTAGAGTGGTTTCATGTTGATTGTTCCATACGTACATCGTTTACCTCTCTGACTTTTAACTCCACTATTCTTCTTTTTTCTATCTTTAAGATTTCAAACTCGTAGTTTCCTATTCTTACCTTCTCGTTTTTCTTTGGCATTCTTCCAAGAATGTATATTATCATTCCGTTTACCGTTTCGTAATTTCCGGCTGGTGGGTCTATATCTATGTATGTTTTTAGTTCTCTGACTTCCATAAGTCCATCTATAATCATTTCATTGACAGACTGTTTTTTTACTTTTATCTTCTCTCTTTTAACAAAATCGTCTTTTATCTCTCCAACTATCTCTTCTAAAACGTCTCTAAGGGTTATTATTCCCATGGTTGCTCCTCTTTCATCAACAACTACCGCTATATGGTCTCTGTAATGTTTAAATCCTGCTAAAACGTTTGGAAGGCTTGTAAACTCTGGAATGTATCTGATACCTTTCATATATTTGGTTATAGGGTCGTTTGGTTTTGCAAACAGAAGGTCGTAAGACCTTATAAAACCTATTATCTGGTCTATTCTTTTTCTGTAAACAGGTATCCTTGTATAGCCAGACTCTTTGAATACTGGCACAACTTCCATAACTTTTTTGTCGTCTGATACTGCCGTAACGTCGGAAAGGGGTATAACAATCTCTGATATTCTTCTTTGGCTAAAAATCAATATGTTCCCTATGATTTTTTTCTTTAGCTCATCTATGTTTTCTGTTTGAAGGACTATATCTAAAAGTTCTTCTTTTGAGTAAGATTTTTCGTTTTGTTTCTTTATTCTAAACAGGAAGAAGACCACTTTGTTTACTGCATTTGCAAACCATAAAAACGGTTTAAATACTTTTCTAAAAAATTCTAAAAACTCAACTACTAAGTGTATTATGTTGTCTGAGTAGTGCTGGAATATACTTTTTGGTATGATTTCTCCAAACAGTAATGTAATGATAACTATCGCTTCTGCAAAAAACTCTTCATTTTCTTTTAGTATTGGTAAGAAGACCGACATATCGTAAAGTAAGGCTACAAATGTAGAGGTGGCAAGGGTTATACTTAAAATCGTGCCTATTAAACCTACCGATATATACTGGTTGTAATACTTTTGGATAAGGTTGTAGGTTCTTTCGGCTTTTTTGTCTCCTTGGGAAGCTAAGTATTTTAACTTTGATTTATTTACAGAAAATAATGCAATCTCACTACCGGAGAATAAAGCTTCCAAAAACACGAAGAATACTATAAGTATTACATAACTAAGCATTTTCTACTCCGCTTTCTTCAGAAGGCTGATTTTCTAACTTTTCAATCTGAACTTTCTCTATTCTGTTAAAGGACATCTGTAAAACTGTAAACCTGTATCCTTGGTATTCGAAAGAGTCTCCCTCTTTTGGTAGGTCTTTTAACTGACTTAATACAAATCCTGCTACTGTATCGTAATCGTAATCTTCTGGTAAGGTTATGTTAAACTCTTCTGTTAAAAACTCTACGTCTGTTTTTCCTGACAGAATCCAAACGTTTTCTGAAAGCTGTTTTATAGAGGGCTCTACTACTTCAAACTCTTCTGGAATGTCTCCAACTATGGACTCTATAATATCTTTGTAGGTTAAGAGTCCTATCGTAGTTCCGTGTTCGTTTATCACTATCGCTAAGTGTTGCTGGGTTTCGTTAAATTTTTTCATCGCATCTAAAAGGGTTGTAAATTCTGGCATAAACAGGACAGGTTTGATAAAGTTGTCTATCTTTTCTTCTTTTCCTTCAAGGATTAGGAATATTATATCTTTAAGGTGTATAATTCCTACGATGTTATCTAAATCTCCTTGGTAAACAGGTATACGGCTGTAATCTTTGTCTTGGAGTAAGTTTGCAAGCTCTCTTACAGTTATACCTTTTTCTACTGCGAAAATATCTCTACGGGGAACCATTATTTCGATTACGGTTTTTTCTGAAAGCTCAAAGGTGTTTTCTATAAGCTTTTTCTCTTCTTCTGTTATGGTTTTTGTGTCTACTGCGTTATGAATGATAAACCTTAGGTCGTCTTCGGTGATTTTGTGCTCTTCTGAAAGTATCTGAATACCAAACTTGTTAAGTATCCACTCGGTAGTCTTTAAAAGAACTATTCTAAAAGGTGTTATCAGTATGTAAAACAGGTAAAAAGGTCTTGCAACTGTTAAGGCATACTTTTCTGGGTAGTTTGTTCCTATTATCTTTGGTGTAATATCTCCAAGGCTAAGAAGTAGTAAGGCACTTATAAATGAACCTATCAGAAGGTATTCTTTTCCAAAGTATGTTATCGTTATAGATGCTACCAGAGAAGTTGCCGCTACGTTTGCAAGCTCGTTTCCTATAAGGAAGGTTATAACAAGCTCTTTTGGACGGTTCCTTAAAAACTCTACAATCTTTGCAGATTTGTTATTTTTGTTTGCAAGTCTCTTAATTTTTAGTCTATCAAGAGAAAAAAACGAAGACTCAACGGCTGCAAAAAATCCTGCCATAAATACAAATAAAAATACAACGGTGAAATTTATAACTAAGTCAGACGAAATGGCAGTAAACCTCCCTTCCATCTAAAACTTTGTATGTTGGTTTTTGTTTACACTGCTGGGTTGCCATTGGGCATCTATCCATAAACTCGCATCCTTCTGGGTTGTTTATGCTTTCTTTTATTGGTATGAAAGTTTTTCTATGTTTTGGGTGGTCTGGTGGAATACTTTGTAAAAGTAGTTTTGTGTAGGGATGTATCGGGTTTTTTACTATATCTTCCTTTTTTCCTTTTTCCATAACTTTTCCTTTGTAAAGGACTATTATGTAGTCTGAAAGGTATCCTACAACGTTAAGGTCGTGGGATATGAATATGAAACTTATACCTTTTTCGTCTCTCAAACTTTTTATCAAATTTACGATTTGTAGCTGTAGGCTTACGTCTAAGGCTGAAGTTGGTTCGTCTGCCACTATTAGCATTGGGTTTAACACTATAGCCCTTGCAATGGCTACTCTCTGCCTTTGTCCCCCAGAAAGCTCGTGAGGATACCTGTCTAAGAAGGTCTCTTCAAGGCCAACGTCTTTTATAACTTTTTTTACTATAGCTTCCCTTTCTGACTTTGGATAACCGTGGACTGTAAGTGGTTCTTGTAGTATGTCTTTGATTTTGTATCGTGGGTTTAGAGATGTTCTTGGGTCTTGGAAGATGATGGATAATTTTTTTCTGTCTTCTTTAGAAAGACCGTTTGTAATGTCTTTATCGAGTAGATAAACTTTTCCTTCGTCTGGCTTTATAAGGTTTAATATTATCTTTCCTATCGTAGATTTTCCACTGCCAGACTCTCCAACTAAACCTACTATGCTACCTTTATCTACGGTGAAACTTACGTTTGATAAGGCGGTAAAGTAATCTTTTTTAAAGAACGTATTTTTTATCAAGTATCTTTTTGTTAAATTTTCAACTTTAAGCAGTTGCCTACTACTGCTGTCCATTTTTCATTATTCCAAAATTTTGATTTAAAGGTCGTTATGTTAAAATTATATCATACAAAATCACTTGGATTTTATGACGGAGGTTTGATGTTAGCAAGCAGATACTTTATGCCAACTCTGAAGGAAAATCCTTCTGAAGCACAGGTTCCTTCTCATATATACCTTATAAGGGCTGGTTTTATAAGAAGTTTAGCCGCTGGAATATACGAATACCTTCCACTTGGTCTAAAAGTTTTAAAAAAAATTGAAAATGTTATAAGAAATAGAATGGACGAAGCTGGAGCTTTAGAACTACTGCTACCGATACTAACTCCTGCCGAGCTTTGGAAAGAAACCGGTAGATGGGATGTATACGGAAAAGAACTTTTTAGATTAAAAGATAGAAAAGACGCAGATTTTGCACTTGGTCCTACACACGAAGAAACCATAACAGACTTGGTTAGAAAAAACGTTAGGTCTTACAAAGACTTACCACTTAACTTTTATCAGATACAAACGAAGTTTAGAGACGAAGCAAGACCAAGGTATGGTTTAATCAGAGGAAGAGAGTTTATAATGAAAGATGGCTACTCTTTTGATGTATCTGAAGAAGATGCCATCAAAACTTACGAAGTTATGAAGCAAGCTTACCATAAAATCTTTCAAGACTTAAAGCTTGATTACCTTATGGTAGAGGCAGACGTTGGAGCTATAGGTGGTAAGTTTTCACACGAGTTTGTAGTAAAAGTCCCTTCTGGAGAAGCTCATATAGTTTACTGTGAAAAGTGTGGCTACGCCGCAAACGTAGAAGCTGCAAAGTTTCATCATCATAAGCTACCGCCAGAAGAAGCCTTACCTTTGGAAAAGGTTTATACTCCTAACGTATCTTCTGTAGAAGAGGTTGCAAACTTTCTAAAGGTTCAACCACAGAAGGTAGTAAAAACATTGGTTTATAAAGCCGATGATAAATTCGTTGCCGTTTTAATAAGAGGAGACAGGGAAGTTAATGAGACAAAGCTTGCAAACCTTTTAAAAGCTTTAGACGTTAGACCTGCTACATCTGAAGAGTTGCAAAACCTTGGCTTAGTAGAAGGTTTTATAGGTCCGATTGGTCTAAACTTACCAATTTACGCAGATTACTCTATTCACGAGCTTTACAACTTTGTCGTAGGAGCCAACGAAAAAGATTACCACTACAAAAACGTAAATCTACAAAGAGATTTAAAAGTAGAACATTTTTACGACTTAGCAACTGCAAAGGAAGGAGACCCTTGTCCAGTTTGTAAAGAGCCTTTAAAAGAAACAACTGGTCTTGAAGTTGGTCATATATTCTTACTTGGAACCAAGTATTCTTCCGCTATGAAAGCTTACTTTACAGATAAAGATGGAAAAGAAAAACCTATTGTAATGGGCTGTTATGGTATAGGTGTTAGTAGACTTATGGCTGCCATAGTGGAACAGTATCACGACGATAAAGGAATAATCTGGCCTGATATCGTAGCTCCGTTTGATTTACATATCTTAATTCTTAATGTAAAAGATGAAAACAGTGTTAAGGTAGGTTTTGATATATACGAAAAAGCAAAAAGTTTAGGTATAGACGTCCTTCTTGACGATAGGGATATGTCTGCTGGAGCAAAGTTTAAAGATGCTGACCTTGTAGGTATACCAAACAGGATAGTAATAGGTAAATCCTTAAACGAAGGAAAAGTAGAGTATCAAAGAAGAGAAAGTCAGGATAAAACCCTTGTAGAACTTGAAAAAGTGGAAGAGTTGTTAAAATCTCTTGTAAAGAGATAGCTTGATGGACTTAAAGAGTTTTAGACTTAGAAAAACAACGGATTTTACGATAGGTATTCTCGGTGGTGGTCAACTTGCAAAGATGACCGCCGTTGAAGCCAGAAAGCTTGGTTTAAACGTTGTTTGTCTGGACCCCCACGAAGAAGCCCCCGCATCTATGGTAAGCCATCAGTTAGTAGGTAGTGTAAACGACAAGAAAAAACTTTTAAAGTTAAACGAGTTATCAGACATAATAACCTACGAGATAGAGCATATAAACACTGAGATACTAAAAGAAGTAATACCACAGGACAAAATCTACCCTTCGATAGAAGTTTTAGAAACTTTGCAAAACAAGTTTAACCAAAGGAAGTTTTTCCAAAAGTTTGGCATACCTATGCCATCGTTTAAAGAGATAGACAGTTTAGATTCTCTAAAAGACTGTATACCTTGCGTTCAGAAAGCTAAGGTCGGTGGTTACGATGGAAGGGGAGTTGTAGTAATTAAAACAGAAGATGATTTAAAAAAAGCCATAAAAGAGCCTTCCTACGTTGAAGAGCTTGTAGAGATAGAAAAAGAGCTTGCCGTTATCGTAGTCAGAAACATCGATGGAAATGTAAAAGTATATCCTGTTGTAGAGATGGTTTTTAATCCAGATGGTAACCTTCTTGATTACCTTATAGCGCCTGCAAATGTTGATGATTTTACTACAAAAGAGGTCCAAAGGATAGCCGTTTCTGCCGTTGAAGCCTTAAACGGTGTAGGTGTTTTTGGAGTAGAGCTTTTTTTAGACAAAAAAGGAAGAGTTTTACTTAACGAAATTGCCCCAAGGACCCACAACTCTGGACATTACACAATAGAAGCTTGCGAAACAAGTCAGTTTGAACAACTTGTAAGAGTTCTTACAAACCTTCCGCTTGGTTCCACTTACCAGTATTTACCTGCTGCAACCTTAAACCTTCTTGGAGAGGTAGGATACAAAGGTAAGCCTGTTTACGAAAACCTTGACAAAGTCCTTTCTATAGAAGGTGTTTATGTTCATATATACGGAAAAAAAGAGACGTTTCCTTTAAGAAAGATGGGACATATAACCATTATAGACTCAAACAAAGACAGACTTTTAGAAAAAGTGGTAAAAGTCAAAAACCTTATAAAAGTAAAAGGAGAAGTTAAAATATGATAGGTATAATAATGGGAAGCGACTCTGATTTACCAGTTATGAGTAAAGCCGCAGAACTTTTAGATAAGTTTGGTGTAAATTACGAGATAACGATAGTGTCTGCCCACAGAACACCAGACAGAATGTATAAGTATGCAAAAGAGGCAGAAAGTAGAGGCATAAAAGTTATAATAGCAGGAGCAGGTGGAGCAGCACATCTTCCCGGAATGGTTGCCTCTTTAACCCATCTACCAGTTATCGGAGTTCCCATTAAAACATCTTCTTTAAACGGTCTTGACTCTTTACTCTCAATAGTCCAGATGCCTGCTGGAATACCAGTTGCTACCGTTGCTATAAACAACGCTGAAAATGCTGCTTTGTTAGCCCTTTCAATCTTAGGAACTTCTAACCCAGATATAGCAAAAAAAGTTAAAGATTACAAAAACTCTTTAAAAGAGATGGTAGAGAAAAAAGCAGAAAAACTTGAAAATTTAGGCTACAGAGAATACCTTGAACAGATGAATGTATAAATTGGGAGGTTAGCTATGTTTGAACTGTTAACGGAAAAGTTTTCTTCTGTTATAGATAAACTAAGAAGAGCTAAAAAGATAGATGAAAAAACTTTAGACGAAGCTTTAAAGGATATAAGGACTGCTTTACTGGAAGCCGATGTAAACGTAGACGTAGTAAAACAGTTTATAGCAGATGTAAAACAGAAAGTATTAGGTCAAGAACTTATAAAAGGACTTTCAGCAGGAGAAACGGTAATAAAACTCATATACGATGAAACTATAAAAATCCTTGGTGGAGAAGAACCACCAACTTTAGCAAAGCCAGATAAACCACCTGCCATAATTATGTTAGTAGGACTTCAAGGAACAGGTAAAACAACCACTGCAGGTAAACTGGCAAAATACCTTAAATCAAAAGGATACAGAGTCGGTGTTGCATCAACAGACGTAAGGAGACCTGCCGCTGCAAAACAACTATGCACTTTAGCCCAGTCTATAAATGTTCCTTGCTACGTTGACGAAACAGAAACTGATGCTTTAAAACTCACAGAAAAAGTTATAGAAGATGCTAAAAAGCAAGGATTCTCTTACATAATTTTAGACACGGCAGGAAGACTACATATAGACCAAGAGTTAATGGAAGAGCTTAAGAAGATAAAAGAAAAAGTAAAACCTGCCGAAGTGCTTTACGTTGCAGACGCTATGCAAGGTCAAGATGCCATAACAACAGCCGAAGAGTTCCACAAAGCCGTAGGCTTAACTGGAGTTATTCTAACAAAACTTGATGGTGATGCAAAAGGTGGTATAGCCTTATCTGTAAGAAAAGTCCTTGGAGTGCCTATAAAGTTCATCGGAACAGGAGAAAAGATAGAAAACTTAGAACCTTTCTATCCAGACAGGATAGCCCAGAGAATACTCGGACTTGGAGATATTCAAAGTCTAATAGAAAAGATGCAAGCAGCTATAGACGAAGATAAAGCCAAACAGATGGCAGAAAAAGTCCTAAACGCAGAGTTTACTCTCGAAGATTTAAGAGAACAGATAAGAATGATAAGAAGTTTAGGACCTATGGAACAGATTTTAAAGATGATTCCCGGAGTTGGTAGTAAGATAAAAGATTTAAAAGTAGATGAGAAAAAGTTTATAAAGATAGAAGCAATCATAAACTCTATGACACCAGAAGAAAGAATGAAACCCCACATCATAAACGGCAGTAGAAAAAGAAGAATAGCAAAAGGTAGCGGAACGACAATCTTAGACGTAAACCAAGTGTTAAAACAGTATGAAGAAATGAAAAAGATGATGAAGAAGATGAAAAAGATGTCAAAAGGTGGAGGCCTTCCTTTCAGACTTCCATTTTAAACTTACAACTTAAAAAGCAGTTTTCACATTTTGGTGTTTTTGTGCAGATATCTTTACAGTGTTTTACTATAAGGGCATGAAACTCTTTGTAGATTTCAACATCTTTTGGAATGTTATCGGTTATGAACCTTTGCAGTTCTTCGTAAGATATATTTTCAGGTGTAAAACCAAGCCTGTAGAATAACCTTTTAGTGTATTTATCAACAACAAAGAAAGGCTTATCAAAAGCGTAGAGAAGTATAGAATCAGCCGTTTCTGGTCCAACACCTTTTACGGCTAAAAGTTCTTGCCTTGTAATTTCTTTTTTCTCTAAGAAAAGATTTGCTAAAAGCTTTAAAGTTTTTGCTTTTTGATTGTAAAATCCAGAAGGCTTTATTAACTTTTTCAACATTTCAATATCTATGTTTTTGATACACTCAAAACTTAAACATCCGTAAGATATTAAATTTTCCAAAGATTTTTCAACATTTTTCCAAGACGTGTTTTGAGTTAGCACCGCCCCAACGACAATCTCTACAACCTTATCCTGATTTTCATGGACAGGCCACCATTTTTGAAAACCGTATATATCTAAAAGTTTCTTATAAACTTTTAAAACATTCACAAACCAATTTTACCATATCCAGTTATGTTATAATTTTTCTAATATTTTCTAAATACTTGCAAAAACTTACAATTTCAATAAATTTGGTTGCTAAAACTAATAACTTTAAAAATTAAAGGAGGTTTTTGATGGCAGGACATAGTAGATGGCATAACATTAGAAACAAAAAAGCAAAAGCCGACGCTATAAAAGGTAGAATATTCACAAAAGTTATAAGAGAAATTACGATAGCAGCAAGGCTTGGTGGTGGAGACCCTGAAGCAAACCCAAGACTTAGAATGGCCATTGAAAAAGCCAAAGAAGTAAATATGCCTTCTGAAAACATCGAGAAAGCTATAAAGAGAGGAACAGGAGAACTTGAAGGTGTTAATTACGAAGAGGTTAGGTATGAAGGTTACGGTCCAGAAGGAGTTGCCATAATAGTAGAAGCAACAACAGACAACAGAAATAGAACCACGGCAGAAGTAAGGCATATATTCTCTAAATACGGTGGAAACCTTGGCTCTTCAGGATGTGTATCTTTCCTTTTTGAAGATAAAGGAATTATAAACGTAGAAAAATCAAAGTATTCTGAAGAAGAAATACTGGAAAAAGCACTGGAAGCCGGGGCAGAAGACGTAATCACGGAAGACGAAGACTACTACGAAATCAGAACGTCCGTTCAAGACTTTTACAAAGTAAAAGAAAATCTTGAAAAGATGGGAGTTGAAATCGTAAAAGCAGAGTTAACAAAAATACCTACAACGACAGTAAAAATAACAAACGAAGAAACGGCAGCAAAACTTATGAAACTTTTAGACGCTCTTGAAGAAAACGATGATGTGCAAAAAGTTTATGCAAACTTTGACATACCAGAAGAAATACTTGAAAAGTTAAGTTAGAAGGTTAAGTTTGATAGTGTTATCTGTAGACCCATCGGCATCAAAAACTGGATACGTTGTAGCAGATGTCCTTGAAGAAAAAGTAGATTTACTGGAGTATGGCACCATTAACTTAAAAGGTAAAAAAAACCATCTGGAAATTTTATACAGAGAGTTAGAAGAAAAAATTAAAAATTTTCAAGTTGATACAGTTTTGTTAGAGACGCCGTTTTACAGTATAAACGCCCAAACACTTATAAAACTTGGAGAAGTAAGGGGAGTTGTAATCCTTCTTACTCAAATTTACAAATTAAAACTTTTCCAATACACACCTGCCGAAGTTAAGATATCGGTTACAGGTTACGGTAGGTCTTCTAAAGAAGAAGTTATAAATATGGTCAACAGACTTTTTGACTTAAATTTAGATGATAGTGATATAGCAGACGCTTTAGCAATACTTTACTGCCACACTTTAAAGAGGATAGAAGTATGAAAAAAATTATTTTTACAACACTTTTTTTGTTTAGCTTTTCTTTAGCTCAAACCTGTGATGGTATGTTTGCAATATACGACAGTTGCTACGACGCCAACAACTGCGATGAAGCTTACAACGCCGTTTATAACCTTTCAACATCTGGAGGTTTATCTAAAAGTGTGTCTGAAAAACTGGCTAAAATTTGCAAATCTTCCTGTGAAAACAAAAAATCAAACGTAAAAAAACTATCAAAAGAAGATTTTCAATCCGTATTTTGCCCAAACGTAAATAAGAAGTAGAGGTAAAAATGAAAATTTTAATCGCCACAACGAACGAAGGAAAGTTAAGAGAGTTAAAAAATATCCTATCTGATTTAAACGTAGAGTTTTTGTCTTTAAAAGATGTTAAAGAAGTTGTAGAAGTTGAAGAAGATAAAGAAACGTTTTTAGAAAACGCTATAAAAAAAGCAGTTGAGTATTCAAAATTTTACAAACTACCTGTCATAGCGGAAGATGCAGGATTAGAAGTAGATACTCTAAACGGTTATCCCGGAGTGTACTCAGCAAGGTTTTACAGTATAGACTTTGGTGGTAAGTTTGAATATGAAAACCTTTCAAAAGATGAAAAGAACAATCTAAAACTATTAAAATTAATGGAAGGTAAGGAAAACAGAAAGGCAAGGTATAAAACGGTTGTAGCATACTACGACTACCAAAAAGGTATAGGCTTTTGGACTGAAGGTGTGTGTGAAGGTGTTATAGCAACTAAACCAGAAGGAACCGGAGGCTTTGGCTACGACCCTCTTTTCATACCAGAAGGTTATAACAAAACTATGGCTCAACTTACACCAGAAGAAAAAAACAGAATAAGCCACAGAGGAAAAGCCGTAGCAAAACTTAAAGAACTTTTAAAATGTGTCCTTTAAGGAGAAGAAAGTGGAGATAAAAGTCAGATACAGAGGAGAAGATAAAGTTTTAACCTTTGAAAAAGATAAAGTAAAAGCAAAAGATATACTCAAAGCCCTTGGCCTTTCAAAAGATTACGCCTTTGTAGTAAAAAACGGGGAGATTGTAGAAGAGAACGAACCTATAACCCAAAACGACGAAGTTAGAGTAGTAAATGCAATATCCGGAGGACTGCTTTGAGAAAATGCATAAAGTGTGGAGAAAAAGCCCAAGTATATTTACCACAGCATAGATTATCTCTCTGTAAACAACACTATCTTGAGTGGTTCGATAACAGAGTTGAAAAGACCATAAAAGAGTTTAAGATGTTTACCCGTAAAGATAAAGTTTTAGTTGCCGTATCGGGGGGAAAAGACAGCCTTTCTTTATGGAAATCTTTAATAAACCTTGGATACGATGCAGATGGATTTTATATAAATCTTGGCATAGGAGAATACTCTCAAAAATCTTACGAACTTGCTAAAAGTTTTTCAGAAAAAGTAGGAAAAACATTACACGTAGTAAGCCTATACAAAGAGATGGTGCCTATCCCTGAGATGAGAAAATACGACTCAAGACCTGCCTGTTCCGTGTGTGGCACTGTAAAAAGATACTATATGAATAAATTTGCAAAAGAAAACGGCTATAAAATAATCGCTACAGGTCATAACCTTGACGACGAAGCAGCAGTATTATTTTCAAACACTCTAAACTGGAGTGTAGAATACTTAAAAAGACAGTATCCAGTCTTACCTGAAGAAGATGGTTTTATAAGAAAAGTAAAACCACTGTGCAAAATATCTGAAAAAGAAAGTGCAATGTATGCAGTCTTATCTGGTATAGATTACATAGAGGAAGAGTGTCCTTTTTCAGAAGGGGCAACATCAATCGATTACAAAATGTTTTTAGCTCAACTTGAAGAAAAAAGTCCCGGAACAAAACTAAGATTCTACAGTGAATTTTTAAGAAAAATGTATCCAATACTCAAACAGTCTGAAGAAAAACCAAAACTTCAACCTTGCAAAATATGTGGTGAACCATCTACAAACGAAATTTGCGCAGTCTGTAATCTAAAGATGAAAATATCCCAAAAGGAGGCTAAAGCTTGAAACTACTTGCACCTTCTATCTTATCTGCAGATTTTTCAAAACTTGGAGAACAGATTAAAGAAGTTGAGGAAGCAGGGGCAGATATAATACATCTTGATATAATGGACGGAAGGTATGTGCCAAACATAACCTTTGGTATTCCCGTTGTAGAATCTATCAGACCTATTACAAAACTACCTTTTGACGCCCATCTGATGATAGTAGAGCCAGAAAAGTATGCCTTAGATTTTATAAAAGCTGGTGTAGATATGGTATCTTTTCATATGGACGCTACTATCCATTCCCATAGACTTGTTGACCTGATAAAGTCAAACGGAGCAAAGGCAGGAGTGGTTCTAAATCCAGCAACACCTGTAAACACACTTGAAGAGATAATACACTACATAGATTACGTCCTTATAATGTCTGTAAACCCGGGGTTTGGAGGTCAGAAATTTATACCACAGACAGCAGAAAAAGTAAAAAAACTAAAACTTTTAATGGAAGAAACAGGCAGGACTGATTTACTTATAGAGATAGACGGTGGAGTAAGTAAAGATAACATAAACTACCTTTCTCTCTTAGGAGTAAATATATTTGTAGCAGGTAGTGCAGTGTTTAAAGGAGATATAAAGGAAAATGTTAGAATATTAAAACAAGGAATGGAAATATGCATTTAAAGAGGTGATAAATATGGAGTATAGAATAAGAACTTGGCCTGATAAAATACTGAAGGAACCAACGAAAGAAGTAGATTTTTTCGATGAGAGACTGCAAGAGTATATAGACAAAATGTGGGAGTTTATGTATAAAGAGGAAGGTGTTGGACTTGCAGCCAACCAAATTGGTATACCCTACCAGATACTCGTTATAGACACAACCATAAGAGAGAAAAGACAGGAAAACGAAACAGAAGAACCCGTAAAAATGGTTTTAATAAACCCAAAGATTGTAGAGAAAGAAGGAGAGGTTATGTCTACGGAAGGTTGTCTTAGCTTTCCGGGAGTTCAGATAACCATTCCAAGAGCTAAAAGAGTAAAAGTAATCGGGAAAAACGAAAAAGGTGAAGATATAACAGTAGAAAGTAGTGAGTTTTTAGCAATCGTTCTTCAGCACGAAATAGACCACTTAAACGGCATACCTTTCATAAACTACCTATCTCCTCTAAAAAGAAAGCTTGTTTTAGATAAATATTTAAAATCTCTGAAAGAAGACCAATACGAGACAGCGTAAGGAGTTTAACGTGTTTCCAGATTTAATAACCATAGGAAATTTTACCATACACACTTACGGTCTTTTTACGGCAATCGGGCTACTGGCAGCGTTTTACATGGGCTTGTACTTTGCTAAAAAAGAAGGTATCCAAGAGAAACATTACGAAAACTTCTTTATACTTACAGTTTTAGGTGGATTAATCGGAGCAAGAATAGCTTACGTTATAGAGCATAAAGAAGATTTTAACTCTATTTTAGATATCTTTGCAATCTGGAACGGTGGAATAGACTGGTTTGGTGGTTTTATAGGTGGCTTAGCTGTAGCTATTACTTACATTAGAATGAAAAAACTACCTCTTTTGAAGATGGGAGATATAGCGGGAGTATCGATACCACTGGGACATTTCTTTGGAAGGCTTGGTTGCACTTCGGCAGGTTGTTGTTATGGTAAACCTGTTCCACCAGACTCACCTTTTAGAGATATAGCCATAATCTTTCCAAACAACCCTCACTGCCTTGCACCAAAAGGTATACCACTTTATCCAACTCAACCGGCTGAAGCAATCGGCAACCTTACAATATTCTTGATACTATTTTTCACTTACAGAAAAAAATTATTTGACGGTCAGATACTTGGAATGTATCTCATATTTTACGGAATTGAGAGATTTTTACTTGAATTTTGGAGAGGAGTAACACCACCATTACCTTACATAGGATTAACTTGGAACCAGATTATAACTCTCTTTATGGTTTTTGCAGGTATATTTATGATACTCTTTTTAAGAAGTAGAAGTGAGAAAGCTTAACCTTTTTGACTTTTTTCAGAAGAAAGTATTTAACATAGAGCCCGGTTTAGAAAGAATTAAAGCGGCTTTAGAAGATTTAGACAATCCACACAACAAATTTAAATCTATTCTCATAGCAGGAACTAACGGAAAAGGTTCAACGGCAGCATACCTTGAAAGCCTCTTTAGACACAGTGGTTTTAAAACGGGACTTTTCACATCACCACATCTTATAGAAGAAAACGAACGATGGCAGATTAACAGAAAAAATATGCCTCAAGACATTTTAGAAAGATATATAAACCAACTTCTTCCTGTCATTCAAAAGCATAACCTTACATACTTTGAAGCTTGCACGTTGATAGCTTTTAAATATTTTTACGACGAAAAAGTAGATATAGCAGTTGTAGAAGTTGGATTAGGGGGAAGATGGGACTCTACCAACGTTTTGTATCCAGACGTATCAGTTATAACAAACGTGTCCTTTGACCATATGAACCTTTTAGGAGATACGTTAGACAAAATAGCCTTTGAAAAAACTGGTATAACAAGACCAGATAGACCGGCAGTAATCGGTAGAAACCAAGCCGAAATTTTAAACTGGCTAAAAAAGAGAGAAATAAAAGAGTATTACGTAAAAGATATAGATTTTAAAACGTACGAAAAAAGCCATAACATCTTCGATTACCAGTTTAAAGACTTAAAAGTCGATAATATCCAACTTTCCATGATAGGAAAAAGACAGATAGAAAACGCAGCAACATCTTTAACATCTTACATCGTTTTCTGTGAAAAAAATAACATCAGTATAGATTTACAAACTGTAAAAAAAGCCCTGTTTAACACATTTTGGCTTGGTAGAATGCAGATACTGTCTCAAAAACCTTTAATCGTTATAGACGGTTCCCATAACGAAGAGGGACTTACAAAAAGCTTTGAAGAGCTTAAAGATATATTTAAAAACAAAAAAATAATAACCGTATACTCATTCTTAAAAGACAAAGACACACAAAAAATGTTTAAAATAATAAAAAACAACTCCTTTAAAACGATAGCTACCAAGATAAACATTTCCAGAGGAATGGATAAAGAAGATTTTTACAACTTAGGAGAAGAAAATTTTATAGAAAACTGGCAAGATGCCATAAATGAAGCAAAGAAATATTTAGATGAAGATAGCCTTTTGTTTATAACAGGTTCTTTATATCTGGTAGGAGAAGTTTTGAATGGATGGAGTGCTTTTAATAAATAAGCCTAAGTATATTACATCTAACGATTTAGTCTTAAAAGTAAAAAAACACATAAAGGAAAAAGTTGGTCATACTGGAACTCTCGATTACGCAGCATCTGGTCTAATGCTTTTAACTGTAGGAAAAGCAACCAGATTTACTCAATTCTTGCAAAAGTTAGACAAAGAATACATAGCAGAAGGAAAACTTGGAGAAATAACGGATACTTACGACTCACAAGGTAAAGTAATACAGACAAAACCATTAGAAGGTATAACTCAGGAGAACGTTATACAGGTAATAAACTCTTTTGTAGGAGAGTTTGACCAACTACCACCGCCTTACTCTGCAAAGAAAATACAAGGAAAAAGAGCCTACCAACTTGCCAAAAAAGGCATTCAACCAGACTTAAAACCCGTAAAAGTTAAGATATACAGCATAGAGATTTTAAGTATTGATTTACCATTTTTCAGAATAAAAGTAAGTTGTTCATCTGGAACTTACATAAGGTCTTTGATAAAGGATATAGGAGACAAACTTGGATGCGGAGCATACATGACCGACTTAACCAGAACGAAAGTAGGAAAGTTTGATTTAAAAGATGCCGTAGATTTAGAAAAATTTTTAAGTCTATCTTTAGAAGAAGTGGAAAAATTAATCATTCCTGTAAAAGAAGCCCTTTACTTTTTAAAAAGTGTAAAGTTGGACAACGATTTGGAAAGAAGGTTTAAACACGGTCAAAAGTTAAATCTATCCTTAGAAGAAGGTATCTATAAGGTTTTAAACCATCAAGATGAACTTTTAGGTATAGGAAAAGTAGAAAACGGAGTTTTAAAGCCAGATGTTGTTTTGAGTGTTAATGGATAGGATAGTAAGGTTTTAATTCATTATACAATTTACAATTGATATAATAATGCTAATTTATATTTTTACGAGGTATAAATTTTAATGTGGATATTGGGACAGCACGACGAAGGTTATAAAAAAACCAGAAAATCTATACTGGAACTTGTTGGAAATACGCCCTTGGTAGAACTAAACCGTTCTTTACCTGATGATATAAAGAAAAAAAACGTTAAAATATACGCAAAGCTTGAAAGTTATAACCCGGGAGGGTCTGTAAAGGACAGACCTGCTACAAGAATGATTTTAGAAGCCATAAACAGTGGCAAATTAACAAAAGATAAAGTAATAATAGATGCCACATCTGGAAACACAGGAATAGCCCTTGCAATGGTAGGAACTGCACTTGGTTATCAAGTTGAACTTGCTATGCCTGCCAACGTAAGCGAGGAAAGAAAACGAATAATCAAAGCTTTTGGAGCCAAGATTCACTTTACAAACCCACTTGAAAGCACGGACGGAGCCATAATTTACGTTAGAAAGCTTGTAGAGAAGTATCCAGATAAGTATTACTACATAGACCAGTATAACAACGATGCAAATTGGAGAGCCCATTTTGACTCTACGGCAGTTGAGATATGGAACCAAACAGAAGGTAAGATAACTCACTTTGTAGCAGGTATAGGCACAGGTGGAACCGTAATGGGGACAGGAAGAAGGTTAAAGATATTCAATCCAGACATACAAGTTATAGGAGTTCAACCAGACAGTCCATTCCACGGTATAGAAGGCTTAAAGTTCATAGAGACTTCTATAAAACCCGGTATATTTGACGAAAACAGATTAGACAGGACTATGTTTATAGGGACAGATATCGCTTACCAACGAGCCAGAGAGCTTTCAAGGTTAGAGGGAATATTCGTAGGACAGTCTTCTGGAGCAGCTTTCGAAGCAGCTATAAAAATAGCAAGAGAGATTGAAGAGGGAGTTATAGTTTTCATCTGTCCTGATGGTGGAGAAAAGTATCTAACGACAGCCCTTTACGATTATGATTAAACCTGTTTCGTGTGTTTTGCTTGCCGGTGGTCAAAGTAAAAGAATGGGAAAAGATAAAGCCTTTTTAACTTTAAACGGCAAGACATTTTTACAGATAATAACCGAAAAACTCTCAAAAAAGTGTAATGAGATTATCTTAAGCGTAAACAAAGATGAAGAAATTTACAGAGAACACTTGAAAGAGTTTAATTTTAAAATAGTAAAAGATTTAAACCCATACGAAGGACCTTTAAATGGGATTTCTTCAGTTTATTCTTATATATCTAACGATTTTGTTTTTATTGCAACCTGTGATACTCCTTTGATTAACGAAAACCTTGTAAATTTTTATCTGGAAAAGATAGGTAATTACGATGCCATAGTTCCAGTTATAGATGGAAAGATACAACCTTTAAATACACTTTATACAAAAAACGCCGTTTTAAAAGCTAAAGATTTGTATGGTAAAGTAAAGTCTCTGAAAGGTTGGATAGAAAATCTATCTGTTTTATTCTTAAATCAAAACGAACTGGAAAAAATAGATAAAGGTCTTTGGAGTTATAAAAGTATAAACACTCCTGACCAATACGAAGAGCTTTTAAGAAAGTTTCATCAAAAAATATGATATTACTTTTTGCTTCCACATAAATAACATACACCTGTGTCGGTTTTAGCCCAGTGTTTTGTGCCAGCTTTAACTTCTAAAATATCACCTTCTTTTAGATGATAAACCGTTTCTTCCGTGCCTATCGTTATAGAGCCTTTATAAACAAGTCTTACTTCGTCGTAGTTATGGGTGTGCCAGTTGTAGTAAGTTCCCGGTTCATCACACCAGGAGTATATATCCGTATAACCCATCTTTTCAAGCTTTTCTATTAAAGGTTTTAAGTCCATAAGTAAATTATAAGTTATACTGTGGATAGTTTTCAACTTTTTTAATAGCTTATTACTATAATATTTGACAGACAAAAGATGGAAAATTTAAAATTATTGCTGGAAAATTTTTTTGGAGGGGTTCTATGAAGCGTTTTTACGCCTTTGCCGTAGTTTTAGCTGTAGCAGTAGCTTCTGCCTTTGCATGGTTCCATC
>ERZ1669248.508-NODE-508-length-18529-cov-65.584930_pt1 | contig 18529 bp, 19 predicted proteins | sample MGYA00579296_ERZ1669248 | MGnify/ENA primary metagenome ERZ1669248 (study PRJEB41166, sample SAMN08046057) | hot springs metagenome | biome: hot spring; feature: neutral hot spring; material: thermophilic sediment; isolation source: thermophilic sediment from...
AGACTTAATTTGCAAGGAACAAAAAAAGTTTTATCAGGGGAGCTTTGGCTAACCTTAAAGGATACTCTTGAGGGAGAAAAGTTAAAAGGAAGAATTGAGCCTGGAAGTCTTGTAACTCTTTTAAGTGGGGAGGGACATTTTCTGGCTCAAGGCTATTTCAACCCTGAAGTCTACTTTTGCCTCAAAGTTATTTCAAAAGAAGAAATTCCTATAAATAAAAATTTTTTCAGAGATTCTTTCGAAAAGTCCTTGAAGATTCGAAAAAAATTATATCCTAATGAAAAAGTTTTTCGTTTGATTCATGGAGAGGGAGATTTTTTACCAGGGCTTATTATTGATATTTATGAGAAAGTAGCAGTGATACAATTTCATACCTTGGGTATGGAAAGACTTAAAGAAGAGATTATTCAAGGTCTAAAAGAGAGCTTACCTTTTTTAGAAGGCTTTGTCTTAAAAAATGATTTTGAAAAGAGAAAAGAGGAAAAGCTTCCTTTTTATGTGGAATTTATAGGTGAGGTAAGAGATCCCCTGCTAGTTGAAATAGATGAAATTAAATTTCTTATCCCTTTTGAAAAGGGGCAAAAAACGGGCTTTTTCCTTGATCAAAGAGAAAATAGAAGGTTTCTCTTAAGGATTTCTAAAGATAAAATTATTCTTGATGGATTTTCTTATATTGGAGGCTTTTCTTTTTATGCTTTAAAAGGTGGTGCTCAAAGGGCCTATCTAATTGATCGTTCAAGTTTAGCCCTTGATCTTGCCTTAGAGATTGCTAAACTAAATGGCTGGAAAGATAGACTTATTCCTGTTGAAGGAGATGTCTTTCATCTTCTCAAACATCCTTTTACCCAAGGAGATATTTTAATTCTTGATCCTCCCGCTTTTATAAAAACTAAAAAAGATAAAGAAAAAGGTCTTAGAAAATATGAGGAACTTTATCATCTGGGGTTAAGTTATTTTCAAGATAAAGAAGGTCTCCTTCTTCTTTTTTCTTGTTCTCATTTTTTAAATCTTGAAGAACAAAAATTGATGATAAAAAAACTTTTGTCTAAGAAAAATCAAAAGGCAAGGATTTTGAAATATTTCTTTCAAGCTCCTGATCACCCTGTAAATCCCATGGTGGAAGAGACTGAATATTTAAAAGGAGTTCTTTTAAAAATCAATTAAATCACAACTTCTTTGCTCTCTGAAAGATATCTAATTTCCTCTTCGTCATAATTAAGGCATTTATTTTTAAGAATTTCTAAAAATTCAAGTTGAGTTATTTCTTCTAATTTAAGGACCAATCCCTCAAGATAAACTTTTTGAGGATCCTTAGGATTGTACCAAAATAAATAGCTATCTGTCTTTATCTCTGGTTGTAAGTAGATCAATATCTCTCTTATAAAAGTTTCTTTGTTTAAATAATTCCTTAAAAAGATTTTTTCTTCTCCTATGGATTGAACAAGAAAATTCCAAGGTTCAAAATAACCTCTTTTAACAGTGCCCAAATATTTATAATTTTTAAGCTTTCGATATTTCTCTTGAAGCCCTTCTTTTTTTAAAACAAAATCTTCATTTGAAAAAATTATCTCTTTAAAAAATTGTTTTTTTCTTTTAAAACTAACATAATCTGAAAAATTTATATGGGAGACAATATCAAGAACTTTAATCTTTAACAAAAATCCTCTATCATAGATTTCTTTAAAAAAATCACCTCCCTTTTCGAGAAATTGCCAAAATCTTTCTTTTAGAAGTTCATTTAAATAAAAAAGTTTCCTATAATTATTTTCCAGCTCTTCAAGTTCCTTTCTCAAGGTTTTCCTTGAAAGTCTTTGAAGATAGGCTTTTTTGAAATGAGAAAAATTTTGGGGATTTTTATCATAGTTTAAGGCCTCAAAGGCAAGATTAAGTTCAAGAGCTTTTTTAGGATCCCCACCTCTGTCAGGATGATAATATAATTGAAGGGTTTTATAGATAGTTTTAATCAGCTTAAAAAGAGTTTCATCCTTAAGTTCTTTTACTAACTGAGGAGTAATTCCAAAAATCTCAAAGGGATTTCTTTTAAATTTTTTCATTATTTAAGTAAGTTAAATTTTCTCTTCAATAAAATCTCTTAAAAATGAAAGTAATTTTTCTCTTAAGAGTTTAAGTTTAGATTCAGGCCTAAAAGAAAAAGTTTTTCCGATTTCATCGGTAATAAAAAGTAAAGATAGAGCCTTTATATTATAATAAAAGCTTATAGCATAAAGTGCAGAGGTTTCCATATCCATAGCCTGAGCTTTTTCAAAAAATAATTTAAATTCTTTGAGTTTTTTTTCCACTATGTGAGGGACATCTACTGTTAGGATATTTCCCATTTTAAAGGGAATCTCATAGTTAGTCAAAGTTTTTTTGATTTTGAAAAAAAAATCTTTTTGAGGTGTAAAGACCTTCTTTTTTTTATAATAAAATTTACTTGTTCCTTCAAGAGAATAAGCCTTTTGTGGGATGAAAAGCTCCCCAACCTCAAGATCCCCATAAGGATTTTTTCCAGCCCATCCTATAAAGAGAATTTCTTTAAGTCCCTTTTCTTTAAGGGTTTCCATAAGTATGGCAAGAAGCGGAGAAGAAATTAATGGACCACATATTAAAATACCCTTTTTTAGTTCTCTAAAATTTATATTAAGCCAGTTTGTGATTTTGAGTGAAGGAAATCCTTTGGAAAAATAATTCCACTCAGGTATAGGAGAAAATAAAACTACCCTTTTTACCTCAGAAAAATTTATCGAAGGAAGAAACACATAAGTAATATAAAATTAATCTTCCTCTTCTTCAACTAAATCTTCGAAAATTTCATAACACTCTTTTACGAGGCATTCTTTATCGGGAAAATGACAGCCACCAACCTTCCTCTGAGGAATTGGATTTTCAGGTAGTTTAATCTTATTTAAAATATCTTCGGTATCTTTAATTTTGTTTTTGAAGATCTCTGGTACAGTTTCAAAATCAGTATTTTCTTTAAAAATTTTAAATTTTACAAGAATTTCCTCAGCAACTTCTTTTCTTGATTTACATACAGAGCATCTGGGATCAGTCTGCTGAAGTTTGAGTACTCCTGAGATGAAATAAAAGGCCCTAATCTTATTAATTAAAATTTTTTCTTGCTCCATTTTCGTTACCTCCCTAAATAACCTTATATTTTTTAAAAGTATTTATTCAAATAATCCCGCTTAGATCCCTTTTTTAGAGTTTGTGAAAAAAATCCTAAGTTCAATATATACATTTTCCCTTTTATTCTCTATAGATTCATCTTAGAATTTCTTTTAAGAGAAAAGAATTAAAATAATATAATTTTTCTACGTATTTCGTATTTTAACAGATGGTTACAGTTGGCATAAAGGTCTTTTCTAATTTTTCTACTGGCCTCTCCAGACGATAATAATTCAAAATCTTAATAAAGGACTCAAGATAAAGAGGATTTTCTTTAAAATAAAAGAGATGGGAAGGACATTCACAGTCTGAAGAGCCAAAGCTTAAAACCAAGTTATCAGCAATTTTTAAGAGATCCCTTGCTAAAAGACATTCAAGTTTTTCGCTACTAACTATAGTTATAGCTTTAAAAAGTTCAGCCTTTTCGGAGAAGTAATCAATATGCCACTTTTTCTTTTTATTCTTCTTTGTGAGATGTCTTTTTACCCGTTCTCTTAAATTTCTTCTCCCAGAACCAACATATATATAAAAACCCTTTTTAAATTCTATTTTCCCAAGACTTCCAATCTCTATAAGGGAATCTTCATTTAACTGAAAGATAATAAGATAAGCACCAGAGTTTCCAAATTCCTGTTTTAAAAATTCAATAGGAATAATTAATCTTTTAATCTCTTCAATTTCTTCAAGATCTGAGGAGAATCTTATAGAAAAGGCCTCAAATTGAATTTTCCCATAAGTTTCCAGAAAAGCCTTTGTGAAGTTAGGATCAATGTGATAGGCAGGAAGAAAATATTTCACTTCAGGACTCATAACTGCAAAGATACAAGCTGCCTCATACCCCATTTCTTTTAAATTTAAAAGTTCATAAAGATGCTTAGTTCCCCTTTGGGTTTCTGCATCTGGAAACATAGCAAGTTTCTCTCCAAAAAGGGTACAAGTTTTTATTTCGAGATAAAGCTTAGTCCCCCTTAAAGGATCTTCAAGAAGCAAATCGAGCCTTCCTTTACTTGCCATAGGCTCTTTTTTCAGAAGTTTAAAATTATTAAAAAAAGGAAGTTTTCGTTTTTCAAGAAGTTTTATAATATAATGATTAGTCAAATGAGTATGAAGTAAAACGGGATAATCGTTAAGTTTGCAGGCTATAACTGTATAAGGATATTTTCCCTTTAGATTTTTAGTCAAAAGTAAAGGTCTTCCTGGTAGGAGAAGCTCCCATAATCTTCCGGGATTAGGTAAATAGGCAAATTCGATTTTTTCATTAATTTTAACCTTTACTACAAATCTATTTAATCTTTCAAGAAATAGAGCTTCAAGAAGCTTCATAAAAAATAATTTTAAAGAACTTTTGAAGAACTTCCATAGCTTCTTCTTTAGTAAGAGGAAGCTTTCCCAGATATTTTTGATAGGGTTTAAAGATTTCGGTTGGAATAGGAGGTCTTAAGTTAAAGATTTCAAGACAATCATTCTTAACAAAAAAATCATAGGGAGATCCATAAAAGAGCATTTCACCTTGCTTTAAAACAACCACTTTATCAGCAAAATAGGGAACCAGATCTACATTATGAGTTGCCATAACAAAGGAATAACCTTTTTTCTTAAGATTTAAGAGCAATTCAAGGAAATTTTTTTCAAGTAAGGGATCAAGGCCAAGGGTTGGTTCGTCAAGAAGAAGAATTTCATGCCCCATAGCAAGTAGCCCAGCAAGGGCTACTCTCTTTTTTTCTCCAAAACTCAGATATTGGAGGGGCCTGTTTTCAAAATTAGATAGAGAAACCAGTTCAAGGGCCTTTCGTACAGATTCTCTTATATGCTCTTCAGAAAAACCCATATTTCTTGGACCAAAGGCTACATCCTCAAAGACGGTCTCAGCAAAAAGCTGCTCCTCGGGATTCTGAAAAAGAAGCCCCATTATAGAATAAATCTCTCGTGGCTTAAGATTTTTAATTTCCTTTCCATCAAGAAGGATCTCTCCTTCATAGTTCTTGTATAAGCCATCAATAACTTTTAAAAGGGTAGTTTTCCCTGCCCCACTTGGGCCAAGAAGAGCTATCCCCTCTCCCTTGAAGAGTTCAAAAGAAATATTCTTAAGAGTAAAGTTGTTTTCGTAGACAAACTTTTGAAGTTTAACCTTAAGTCTTAGAGATTTATCCAAAGTAGTATCCATAATAAAAGAACTAAAGAAAAATAAAAAAGATCAACTGGTCTAAAAGGTTCAAGATTGAAAGGTAGATTTTTAAAATCAAATCCTCGTTGTTCCATACTTTGAAGGACGGTCTGGGAATGTCTCAAAGCTTTAAAGAAAGAGGTAGAAACGAGGTATTTAAGAGAAGTAAGAGATCTTCTAAATCCCCAGAAACCAAGCCTATTTTTCTGAGAAAGATATATGAGAGTCATATCCTCTTTTAAAAGAGAAATAAATTTAAAACTTAAAAAAAACAATTCTGTAAAAAGTGAGGGAACTCTAAGCCACTTCATTAATTTAATAATTTCAAAAAAAGAAAGGGATCCATAGAAAAATAAAAAGAGAGTAAAGGCAGAAAGAATTCGAACACCTAAAAAAAAGTTTTCTTTAAGAGCAACTATAGTGTTATGAAAAGATGAAAGATCAAGACTTTTTATAAGCACTAAAAGCGAGGCTACAAAGATGGGTTCAGCATATACATGAAAGATTTCTCTTACTTCATTTTTTTTATTAATTAGAAATCCCAAATGGAATAGAAAAATAAGGCCTAAAAAAACCAGATTTTTTGAGATAAGAACTAATAAAAGGAGGCTACAGAAGTAAAGGAATCTTAGTCTTATATTAAACTTTGTGACAAAGGTTGGAAGTGTAATCCTGTGAAGATGCATTCTTTCCTTCACTTATGAGTTTTCTCCAATAATAGCCTGCTATAAATCCAGCAAGTCCTGAAAAAAGTGAAAAGGCAAATAGCTCTATGTCTCCTTCAAGGGCAATAAAACTTTTAGGAGCCCTTCCTCTTTCTTCTGCAACTTTTTCTATCACTGCTTCATCAAGCCCTTTCCAATTCTCTTCTGCCTTTACCACGCCTACTAAGATACTTATTATAAAAAAGATTCCAAGAATAAGGTTTCTCATTTTACCTCCTCTAACTTATAATTTTAGGCTAAATTACTTTTATATAAAGCAAGTCTTTTCTTTTTTTGGCTATAGCATAAGCCAAAGCCCCAGTTATTATACCCTCAATTATACCAATGGGAACTTGAGTGGGAATAAAGGCCAAAAGCACTTTTAAAAAAAGAGGATAAAAGCCTTCCTCTCCTTTTAAGGCTATAGCCAGTTGAAAAGCCGTTGTTAGGTAAGTAATCCAGTCTGCCAAAAGGCCCATAAAAAAGCCCTTTAAATAAAGAGAAATTCTAAAGGGTTGTAAAATTTTTAAAACTAAAAAAGCAGCAAGACTTCCCATAATAGCCATGGAAAAGGCATTAGCTCCAAGAGTTGAAAGTCCTCCATGAGCCAAAAAAAGGGCTTGTAAAAGAAGGACTATAAAACCAGAAACAATACTTCCTGAAAGACCAAGTAATAAGACTGAAATACCAATTCCAACAGGATGCGAACAAGTTCCAGAAAATGGTACAGGAATAGGCACTGCAGAGATGAGAAAAACTAAAGCTGTTACAAAGGCAAAAACTGCCTTTTTTTCTTGTTGATTTTCAAGGTCTCTTTTTAGATTTCTAAAACTCAATACTAAAATACAAGCTGTTCCAGCCCACCAAGTTCCTGCCCAAGAAAGTGGTAAAATCCCCTCTGAAATATGCATCTTACTCCTCCAAATGGTAATTTATTTTACCATAATATCTATTTAAAGTTTGTCAAGTCCTTTTGGAGTACTTCCTCTTTTTTATATAAATAATCCCTGATCTTTCAAAACTTGGCATAGCAAGTCTTTATTAAAAAGTGCTATACTTGGTAAATTGCTTGTTTAACTCTGCTATTTTCTCACTGTTCTTATCATTAAAAATTTCTTTTGGTAGTTTAGAGTCATTCACCCTGGGGAGTTACACGTATCAAAATCAAAGAAAAGATTTGCCTAGAAACAAATAGTTCCTAGATTATCCTATTGCAAAAAGTTTTCTACTATTTTTAATAATAAACTACCTTTAATCAGAATTAGTAAGTTTTTTCTGTAGAAAAGTATAGGAAAATCAAATTTTTAAAGTTAAGTCAAGACTGCTTGTTTAGATGCTCCTTAAGTAAATCCCTTATTTCTTGGAGAAGGAGCTCTTCTTTGGAAGGAGAAGGCACAACTTGCTCTTCTCTTCTTTTTAAGGAATTAACTAACTTTACCACTAAAAAAAGAGCCAAAACTATTATGATAAAATCTATAATAGTTTGCAAAAATTTACCATAATTGATCACTACAGGAGGAGATTCAGGGGTTCCCTCTCTTAGGATAATTGCTAAGTGAGTAATATCTGTTTTTCCAAAGAATAGAGTAATAGGTGGTAGAAGAATATCTGCTACAAAGGAAGATATAATTTTGCCAAAGGCAGAACCTATTAAAATTCCCACAGCTATTCCAAGAATATTCCCTCTTATGGCAAACTCTTTAAATTCTCTCCAAAACCCCATAACCACTCTCCCCTTTAAGATTAAAGATCATCATAAAGTTTTATTAATCGTTTTTAAACTATAGTCTAAGATCTTTAAATTAAAAGAGTTTAAATTAAAAGAGTTGAAAATGTTAAAAAGTAAGGTATATTTATGGTAATTTTAATTACCATTGAAAAGGCAGTTAAGGGTAATTTTTATGACTAAAGCCTGGCCTTATGATCTAAAAATAGAACCCCTAAAGGAGGAGTGGTTTAAAATAGCTTGGGAGAGGCTTGATAATCTAACTAAACCTAAAGGAAGTCTTGGAAGACTTGAAGAACTTGCAGCCCAGTTAGTGGCTATTTTTGAAAACCCTTTCCCCAGGATCAATAAAAAATTAAGTTTTGTCTTTGCAGGAGATCACGGAATTACAGAAGAGGGAGTCTCTGCTTTTCCCAAAGAAGTTACTGCTCAAATGGTATATAATTTTTTGAGAGGTGGAGCAGGGATCAATGTACTTGCAAGATTTGCTGGAGCTGAGGTTAAAGTAGTCGATGTGGGAGTAGACTACGAATTTGGAGAAATCGAGGGACTAATTAAAAGGAAAGTCTGTTACGGCACTAAAAATTTTCTCAAAGAGCCTGCTATGACAAAAGAGGAGGCCATCAAGTGCATAGAGGTTGGATATGAACTAGCTAAAGAGGCTATTTCTAAGGGATATAATTTAATTGGAATTGGAGATATGGGCATTGGAAACACCACTCCCTCTTCAGCTATAACTGCAGTAATTACTGGAAGACCAGTTGCGGAAGTGACAGGAAGAGGAACTGGAATAAATGACCATTTTTATAAGAAAAAGATTGAAGTTATCCAGAAAGCCCTTGAAATTCATAAGCCCAATCCAGAAGATCCTATAGATGTTCTCTCTAAAGTAGGAGGCACTGAAATTGGAGCTTGTGCTGGGGTAGTTCTTGCCTGTGCAGAGAGTAGAATCCCCGTAGTGATGGACGGCTTTATAACTGGAGCCGGTGTTCTTATTGCATACAAAGTCAATCCTATGATTAAAAATTATGTAATTGCCTCTCACAGATCTATGGAAAAAGGGCATCAGGCTCAGATTGAATATATGGGGCTTTCCCCTCTTCTTGATTTAAACCTAAGACTTGGCGAGGGAACGGGAGCAGCTCTTGCTATGCTCCTTATTGAAGCCTCTTTAAGAATTTATCATGAAATGGCAACCTTTGACTCAGCTAGAGTTTCTAAAAATTTTTATTGATTATGCTCAAAAGTTTTTTACTTTCAGCCTCCTTTCTTTGGCGATTTCCTATAAAAATTGACAATATATCTGAAGAAGACTTTAAGAAGGCTCTCATTTTTTTTCCGGCAATTGGAGCTATTGAAGGAATAATTCTTGCTTTTACTAGTAAATTTTTATCTTCTTACCTCACTGAAGAACTTTTAGCCTTTATTTTGCTCCTAATAATCTTATATCTTCGAGGAATCTTTCACCTAGATGGATTCTCAGATACCTTCGACGCCTTAGCTTATAAAGGTTGCAATGACCCTGAATTAGATAGAAAAAAACGCCTTGAAATTATGAAAGATAGCAGAGCCGGTGTTTCAGGAATCGTTGCTATTTTTATAAATCTCCTTGGAAAATTTATTTTTCTTAAAATTTTACTTCAAAAAAAACTTTTTGCCCTTATGTTTCTTCCTTTTTTTCTTTCAAGGACTTTTATTCTTCCTTTTATTTACCTTTCAAAGCCTGCTAAATCAGAAGGCCTTGGATTTTTAATGAAAAGAAGCCTAACCCAAAAAACTCTCACCCTGGCCACCCTTCTTAGTTCATTTATCCTCGGATTTTTCCTTTTTTTAGAAAATTTTTCTAAAATTTTTTTTATCATTTTGATCTTATGTATAAATTTTATAATGCTTTTATATTTCCAAAAGAAGTTCGAGAAAACTTTTGGTGGTCTTACTGGAGATAATTTTGGGGCTTTAATTGAGATTTCTGAGATTACAACCCTTTTTGGTGTTTTAATTCTATGGCCAAGGCTTTAATGATAACTGGAACTAATTCCTCAGCAGGAAAATCCTTTTTAGTAGCTGCTTTATGTAGATATTTCGCTAAAAGGGGAATAAGGGTTGCCCCCTTTAAAGCTCAAAATATGAGTCTTCAAAGTTTTGTTTGTAAAGATGGAAGTGAAATTGGTCTTGCTCAAGCTATACAGGCCTTTGCCTCAAGGATTGAACCAGAAAAATATTTTAACCCTATCCTTTTGAAACCTGAGGGCAATCAAAGGAGTCAAATACTTCTCTTAGGAAAACTTTATAAAACTCTTTCTGCCAAGGAGTATTATCAAGAGAAAAAAATTTTGTGGAAAAAAATTAGAGAGGTTTTAGACTTTCTAAGAGAGAAATATGAACTTTTACTTCTTGAAGGTGCTGGAAGTCCTGCAGAAATAAATCTTCTTGAATTTGATCTTGTAAATATAAAACCGGCTCTTTATCTTAACTGCCCTGTACTTCTTGTAGGAGATATTGACAAAGGTGGAGTTTTTGCCTCAATTTATGGGACCTTTGAACTCCTAAAAAAATTCAAACCAAGATATTCCCAACTTCTTAAGGGATACATCATAAACAAGTTCAGAGGAGACAAAGATCTTCTTCTTCCAGGAGTAGAACTTCTTAACAGCTTGACAGGGCTTGATTTTCTAGGAATACTTCCTTATCATGAAGAGCTAAGACTTTCTGACGAAGATGGTTTTTCCTTTTTTAATAAAAAAAGACCAATTAAAAGAGGAGATATCAAGGTTGTTATTCTTCCGCTACGCCACCTCTCTAATTTTTCAGACTTTGATCCCTTTTATCTTGAAGAGGATGTGGAAGTTATTTATTCCTTTCGGAAAGAGGATATTCTCTCTGCAGATATAATTATCTTGCCAGGCAGCAAAAATACATTTAATGATTTGCTTTTACTCCAAGACATGGGGATAAAAGACCTTTTAAAAGAGGCTATCAATAGGGGAGCAGAAGTAATTGGAATTTGCGGAGGCTATCAAATGCTTGGAAAGGTTCTAAAGAATCCCTACAAAGTTGAAGGAGAACTTAAAGAATTGAAAGGTTTAGGGTTTCTTGAAATAGAAACTATCTATTATCCAGAAAAGATCACTTCTCAAGTTGAAGCAAAGCCTTTATCTAATCTAGAGAAAAAATACACTCTCTGGGGCTTTGAAATTCATAAAGGAATTTCTTTGGGTGAAATCAATCTCTTTGAAATAAAAAGGCTAGCAACCGGAGAGAGACTTTATGATGGTTCCCAAAGAGGAATGGTCTGGGGGACCTATCTTCACGGAATTTTTACCAATGATGAGTTTAGAAGGGAGCTTTTAAATAGACATAGAGAAAAAAAAGGGCTTTCCTCTCTGCCTGTTAGAGCTCGTTATTGGGAAGTAGTTGAGATTAACCTTGAGCTTCTCTCTGAATTTGTGAAAGCCCATCTTAACTTTGGGAAAATAAATCAAATTATAGGTATTTAGATGGAGCTTTTTTCTGTAAAGGGTTATCAGATTTTATTAGCCTTTTTGCTAGATCTAATCATTGGAGACCCTTCATGGTTTCCTCATCCCATAAAAGGTATAGGGAAGATAATTAATCTCTGTGAAAATTTTATTAGAAAATGGCCCTATCTTAGTGATAGAATAAAGGGAGTGATATTTTTCTTTAGTGTTAATTTTTTAGTATTTGGAATTCTTTTTCTTGTACTCCTTTTTCTCATTTTTATCAAGAGATTTTCTCTTCTTTTGTATGAAGCTCTTTTTATTTTTATTTCCTCCCTTTTTCTTGCCACCAAAGGGTTAATTGAAGCTGGTTTAAAGGTAGAAAGGGCTCTCTCAGAGGGAAAAATTAATGAGGCAAGAGAATGGCTTAAAGCCCTTGTAGGTAGAGATACTGAAATTCTTCGAAAAGATGAAATAAGAAGGGCTGTTCTTGAGAGTTACGCGGAAAATTTAAACGATGGAATTATTGCCCCACTTTTTTGGTTTTTCTTTTTTGGATTTCCGGGGCTAGTTTTCTATAAAACAGTTAATACTCTTGATTCCATGGTAGGATATAAAAATGAAAGATATAGAGAATTTGGGTGGTTTTCTGCAAAAATGGATGACCTCTTAAATTATCTCCCAGCAAGGATTACAGCCTTTCTCCTTATTTTTTCTTCCTTTTTATATTTTGGAATTTCTAATGGACTTAGAGCCTTACAATGGACTTTTAAATATGCCTCTAAGCATCCCTCAGTAAACAGTGGCTACCCTGAGTCTGCTCTTGCAGGAGCTCTAGGAGTAAGGCTTCTTGGTCCAGCCTATTATGGCGGCCTTTTAGTAAAAAAGCCCTATCTAGGAGAAAATCTCCTAACCAATTTGTCAAACTCTATTTATATGGCTAAAAATTTAATATATTTAAGTAGCTTTTTAATGGTAATTTTAATTTTACTTCTTAAAGGATTCGGCTAAATGATTGCCCCTATTTCCTTTTTTGATTTTACAGAGCATGGTGGAAATATTTATTATTATGCTAAGAAACTTGGTCTCTCTCCTTTTGAGCTTATAGACTTGAGTTCCTCTGCTAATCCTCTTGTAAAAAATTTTATTGAAAATGAGCTAGAAAAGTTTTTAAAAATTCTTGAATTCTATCCTGATCCAGAGGGTGAAGAACTGAAAGAGGCCCTTTCACGGACTTATGGAGTAAAAACTGAACACCTTGTCCTTGGGAATGGTTCCTATGAACTTCTTCAATGGCTTATCTTGAGCTTGCCTTCTGAAACAGTCTTTTTCTTACTGGAACCAACCTTCGTAGGATATCGGAAAATTCTCCAAATAAGAAGGGATATTAAACTTACCTACCATATTTCTCTCGATCCAGAGGAGCATCTTGAGGCCCTTGAAAAATTTTTAAAAAGGGGGAATTACCCCAGAGCTGTGCTTATCTGTAATCCTGCTAATCCAACAGGAACCCTTTTTACCAAACGGGAACTTTCCACTTTAATTGAAACTTATGAGAAAACCTATTTTATAGTGGATGAGGCCTTTATTGAATTTGTGGAGGAAGAATCTCTTCTTGGAGAGGTTGAGGCTTATAAAAATCTCTTTGTTTTTAGGTCTTTTAGTAAATTTTATGGCCTTGCTGGGGCAAGAATTGGGTATTTAGGTAGCCAAAACCCATATATCAATCATCTCAAAAAAATTATACCAACCTGGAGTGCCAATTCCCTTTCTCAATATCTAGCTAAAAGCTTAATTCTCAATTCAGACTTTAAAAAAGTTAGCCTTGAACATTTTAAGAGACTAAAAAATCTCTTTGAAAAAACCTTAGATGATCTAAAAGTGAGTTATTTTAAAAGCTTTACTAATTTTTATCTTATAAGAGAGCTCCCCAGAGGCAAAGAGTTCTTTTTTTGGCTTTTGAAGGAGAAGCATATCTTGGTAAGGCCTTGTTATAATTTTTTAGGCCTCACTGAAAATGACCTTAGAGTCTCTCTAAAGGACGAAGAAAGTTTAAATCTTTTTCTTGAGGCCTTAAGAGAATGGGTAGAGGCTTTGTAATTTCTGCCTTAAGAAGTGGTGAAGGTAAGACCCTTATTACTCTTGGATTATTAAGGCTGCTATCTAAAAAGGGGTATAGAGTTCAAGGCTTTAAAATTGGGCCAGATTTTATAGATCCCAAATGGCATGCTCTTGCTTCAGGAAGACCTTCTTACAACCTTGATCTTTTCTCTATGGGGAAGCACCGTGTAAAAGCTCTTTTTTATCATCAAAGTAGAGATTGTGACTTTTCTCTTGTTGAGGGAGTTATGGGGCTTTTTGATGGAAAATATTCAACCTTTGAGGTAGCTAAGCTCCTTAAACTTCCTATTATTCTTGTGGTAGATGCCTTTGGTATGGCAGAAAGTCTCTCGTATATGATTGAAGGTTTTGCAGAAAGAATTAAGCGATTCTCTCTGCCTTTATACATTTTTCTAAATCGTCTCTCCTCAGAAAGACATCTTTTAAGATTAGAACGGGCCTTAAAAAAATATTCTATTATAGGTTATCTCTTCAGAAGTAAAGATTTAGAACTTCCCTCGAGACATCTTGGCTTATTTTTGCCAGAACACTTTCAAGAGGGAGAAAATCTTATCTCTTTCTTAGCGGAAAAACTTGAAAAAACCTTTAATTTTTCGATTTTAGAACTTCTCAAAAAAATCCCAGAAGATAGGGAAACTGAAAACGTTCCCCTACCCTCTTTTTTGCCTGACCTAAGATTTCAGAAAATTGGTATTGCCTTGGATGAAGCCTTTAACTTTTATTATCCCCATATCCTTGATGAACTCAAAAAGAAAGCTACAATCTTCTTCTTTAGCCCTCTTAGAGATAATGGACTTCCCTCTCAAATTGAGGCTCTTTTTTTTGGTGGGGGCTATCCTGAACTTTTTGCTGAAAGACTTAGTGAGAATAAATCTATAATAAAAGAGATAAAAGAATTTGTTGAAGCCGATAAACCTGTTTATGCAGAATGTGGAGGACTTATCTATCTCTCAAAAGGTCTTCATTGGGAAGATAAATTCTATCCTTTAATTGGGATTTTTCCCTTTGAGATCTACAAAAAGGGACTTACTCTTGGATATCGTAAGGTTAAACTTCTTACAAAACATCCTTTCTTTGGGAAAAAAAGAGTTTTTTATGCCCATGAATTTCACTACTCTAACTTAAAGTTTGATGCCAATCAGATCCCCCTTAAAAGGATTTTTAAAGTATCTACTCAAGAGGGAGAAAGTTTTCTTGAAGGCTTTAGCTATAAAAAGGCTCTTGCCACTTATATGCACTTAATTGCCTGTAAAGAGACCTAAAGAGTTAAAATTTTCAATGGAGGTGAAAGGATGGAAAAAATTCTTATTGTCCTTCACGGAAGTCCTAAAAAAGAGGCTAACGCTTGGGAACCCTTTCTAAGTCTTTTAGCAGGAGTTTTAAAAAGATCACGCGAAGATTTTGCTATAAGTTTTCTTCAATTTGGTAGACCTGGGGTAAAGGAAGCTTTGGAAGATCTTCTAAAAAAAGGAGCAAGAAGAATTATTGTTCATCCCTTATTTTTAAGCGCAGGCCATCATGTTAGCCAAGATATTCCAGCCATTCTTGATGAAATAAGAAATCTTTATCCCCAGGTGGAGATTTTTTATACACCACCTCTTGGTATTCACGAAAAATTAGCAGAAATTGTAAAGGAACGAATCGAGGAAATAGGTATAAAAAGTGGTAAAGAAATAGAGAAAAAAAGTCTCGAAATTATTGAAAGAGAAATTGATTTGAGTTCTTTTTCTCCTGAAGAAAAGGCCATTATAAAAAGAGTCATTCATGCTACTGCTGATTTTGAGTATAAAGACACCATGATTTTTCACAAAGAGGCCATTTCAAAGGCTATAGAAAATATTAAAAAGCAGAAGGATATTCTGGTTGATGTAGAAATGGTCAGAGCTGGGATTTCTAAAAAATTTTTGAAAGGAAATAGGGTTATCTCTTACCTTTCTGAAGTTTCTGAAGACCCTGAGGAGGGAACTCGCACAGAAAAGGCAATTTCTCTTGCCCTTGAAAAAGAGAAAAATATCGGCCTAATAGCCATTGGAAATTCACCCACTGCCCTTTTAAAAGTAATAGAGATTTTAAATCAAAATCAGATAAAGGACATAGTGGTTGTGGGGATGCCTGTTGGTTTTGTTAAGGCTTTTGAGGCAAAACTTCTTCTTACCCAACAAAATTTTCCTTTTATTACTAATTTGAGTAAAAAGGGAGGAAGTCCTGCCTGTTGTGCTGTAATTAATGCCCTTTTGAGACTTGCAGAAAAAGAGGAGGCTTAATGCTTAAAAAGTTATACCTCATTGGCATTGGTCCTGGAGATCCTAAATACTTGACTCTTGAAGCTAAAGAATTGCTTGAAAAATTAGAGGTCTTTCTCATTCCTGAGAAGATCGGAACAAAGAAAGAACTTACTCAAAAAAGATTAGAGATCCTTAATTTTGTAAAAAAGGGAAAGCCCTATCAATGCATCTATCTTCCCTTTCCCGAAAGACCACGGGGGCTAAATTATCAAGAGAAAGTAAAGGAATGGCGAAAGGAGAAGGCCAAAATCTTAAAAGAAACCTTAATGAAACTTGAGGAAGAGGAGGCTGGTTTTTTAGTTTGGGGAGATCCCACCCTTTATGACGGACATATTGAGATTGTTCATCACGTTACAGAAGAAACAGGGCTTTCCTTTGAGGTAATTCCGGGAATTTCCTCTTTTCAAGTGCTTGGAGCTAAATTTAAAATCTCTCTCACCGAACTTGCAACTCCCTTAACTTTTCATACTCCCCGAACCTTAAGAAAACTTAAAAGCCTTGATCATCCAGTCTTAGTTTTCCTTGACAACTATGAGACCTTCTCCCTCTTTAAAAAGGAGCCTTTAGAAATTTATTGGGGTGCTTACGTGGGCCAGAAAAGTGAAAAGTTTATCTCTGGTAAATTATCAGAGGTTTGTGAAAAAATTAAAACCATAAGAAAAAAACTAAAAGATGAAAAGGGCTATCTTATGGAAATTTATCTCTTAAAACCCCTTAAAGAAGATGAGTAAAATCATAAATATTATTGGAATTGGCTATAAAACTCTTTCCCAAGAAGAAGAAAGGATTCTCAAAAAAGTTTCAAAAATAGTTTTGTTTCGAACTACTGAAGAGCTCTTTAAAAGATATCCCATATATAGTGAAGTAAAAAATAAACTAAAAATTGTCAAAAAAATTGAAGAACTTTTTAAAGAAATTGAAGAAGAAAGAAATGAGTTGGTGCTTCTTTCTGGTGGCGATCCTCTCTTTTTTGGAATTGGTGAAACTTTATTGAAATATTTTAAAGAGTACGAAATAAAGATTTACCCAGATTTTACTACCCCTCAAATCCTCTCAAGTCGCTTGAAAATTCCTTTTTATAAAATGAACTTTTACTCTTTACATGGAAGAACCTTTAAAAGAGAGGAATTTCTTCAAAAGATTGCTCAAAGTTTATATCTTTTTGTGTATACCGATTCAAAAAATAACCCTTCATTTATAGCCTCTTTTCTAGAAAAGGAGGGGTTAAATCATCTGCGCCTCTATATTGGTGAAAGACTGGGCCTTCCTGAAGAGAGAATTATCATAGGATCTCCTTCAACCATAAAAACTTATTCCTTTGCTGAGCCTAACTCCCTTATAATCGAAAATCCATCCTGGGGAAAAGAGCCTATTTTTGGGCTTTCTGAGGCAGGGATTCTTCACGAGAAAGGAATGATTACTAAGGATGAGGCAAGAGCTATTATTATTCATAAACTTGAACCACCTCTAAAGGGGATTATTTGGGATATAGGAGCTGGCTCTGGTTCAATTAGTCTTGAATTAGCAAGGCTTTCTCCCCAGCTTGAAGTATATGCTATTGAAAAAGAAAAGAAATCTTTGGAACTTATTGAAGAAAATGTCAAAAAATTTTGGGTTCCTAACCTCAAGGTTGTTTATGGAGAGGCTCCAGAGGTCCTCTCTACTCTTCCCTCACCTCACAGAGTTTTCGTAGGTGGAACATCAGGGCGATTAAAGGAAATCTTAGAGTTTCTCTTAGATTTAAAAGAATTAAAAATTATAGTTTTTTCTTTTGTAACCTATGAAAATCTTAAAGAAACTCTAACTTTTTTTGAAAATAAACCTTATTCAAAGGAACTAATTCAAGTTCAGATTAATAAATTTTCTACTATTAAAGCCTATCATTATTTTAAGCCAGAAAATCCTCTTTTTATTCTCAAAGTTCAAATGAGAAATAAATAAATTATTCAATAGTTGAAAAGAAGGACTAAGGATTTTAAGTGTAAATTAAAGGGGGCTAAATTTGATAAGCTTCTGAAAAATTTTTAGTTTTTAAAGAAATAGAAAGCCCTGCTATAATAAAATATACCTCATCCGAAATTTTTGCTATCTCTTGATTAAAACTCCCAATAATTTCGCGAAATTCTCTTGCAAGCTTATTTTCTGGCACAAGTCCTAATCCCACTTCATTGGATACAATAATTAACCAGTCTATATCATTTCCCTGATAGAGATGAAGTATCTCTAAAAAACATTTAAATTCCTTAAAAAGATCCTTTTCATAATAGATTAAATTGGAGACCCACATAGTAAGACAATCAAGCAGGATAATGGAAAAAGACTTGGCCAAATTTTTAAGGTGGAAACTTATATTTACAGGTTCTTCAATGAGTTGCCAAAAAGGAGGCCTTTCTTTTTGATGTTTTTTAATTTTTTCTCTCATCTCATCATCAAAAGCCTCAGCAGTAGCAAGATAATAATAATTTTTAAAACCTTTTAATCTTTCAGCATAATTTAGGGCAAATTTTGTTTTTCCAGATTTGGCACCTCCAAGAATAAAGGTGATCATCTATATGCCTCTCGCCAGAGTGTAACAAGAACTCTCTCAAGAAGATTGATAAGAATTTTATAAAGCCCTCCATAACTCTTTTTATTATTTCCAAAGACCTCTTCTAAAAGTATTTCACTATTTTTAATCTTAATGCCTCTGTGAGAAAGATAATCGTATTTTAGGGCAAGTAAAACTTTTTCAATCATAGCCTGTGCTGAATGGCAAGTTTCAGAGAGAAAATCAAGAGTTTCTTTTCCAAGTTCAACATTATGGAGAACATATACAATTTCTTCAAAGATGTAAAGAAGATTCAAAAGTTCAAGCCCTCTTATACCTCTTTTCCATTGATAAAAAAAAGGATATCTTTTGTGAA
>ERZ1669248.509-NODE-509-length-18449-cov-17.602533_pt1 | contig 18449 bp, 19 predicted proteins | sample MGYA00579296_ERZ1669248 | MGnify/ENA primary metagenome ERZ1669248 (study PRJEB41166, sample SAMN08046057) | hot springs metagenome | biome: hot spring; feature: neutral hot spring; material: thermophilic sediment; isolation source: thermophilic sediment from...
TGGAGTTTGTGGATAGGGAGCTGGGGCTGAGGAGGGTGGAGGAGTGGGCGGAGCGCGGCACTAGGTTCGTGCAACTGGTCTACGGGCCTGAGGGGTGCGGCAAATCTGCGTGGCTTATTCAAGCCGCCGAGTTGTTAAAGTGGTTTGGATTTGACGTAATTTACATAAATCCTGTGGAGCGTGTATTTCTCGCAGAGGTTGAGGTGCCTGATGTGAGGCGGAGGTTTCTAGAGCTTGTGCGGGAGGCGTCGGAGGGCGTCTGGGGCAGAGTTGCTTGGGCGGCTTTAGATCTGGCGAGGGATTTAATTAGAGGTGGCAGGAGGCGCCTCGCCGTCTTAGCCGATGATGTTTTTCAAGCTATCGGCCTTGAGAAAGCCGCTGTTTATGTAAAGGGGATGTTGGGGCTTATAGAATACCCGCCCGGCGACTACGATGTTATTGTAGCGGTCGCCGCGACGAGCGAGGGCGTCTCACTGCGAGAAATCGCTAGGCACAGATGGGCAGATTTGAGGGTAATGTGGAATATGTCCGCCGAGGGATTTAGGCAACTGTACGACCGCGTGCCGGGGGAGAAGCCCGCCTTTGGCGACGTGTGGAGGCTAACTGGCGGCAATCCCTCAGCTCTTGCGAAGCTCTACGAGGTGGGGTGGAGCTCGCCAGCCGTTGTAGAAGACGTCTCGGCCCGGGGGAGGGTCACTAGGAGCTTTGTAGAGAAGTGGCGTAGCTGGCTGGAGCGCGCGGTGGAGGATCCAGACGTCCTCTGGAGCGGTGACGTGCCTGAGGAGCTTATAGATGAGCTCGTCGAGAGGAATCTTATTATATTCCACTTGGCGAATAGAGACTCCCGGCTCTGGATAGACGCCCCTCCGCCTGAGCGCGATCCGGAGATTGGCGTGGGGAGGCGGGTGGCGTGGCAGACACCACTGCACAGAGAGGCTGTTAAGAGGGCCTTGGAGGCGCAGGCCTTATAAATCTGGCGGGTGGCGGTGTCGTGGGCACGTTTACCGTAAGGGCTCGGGTGTGGAATATCCACAACCCTGCAAAAGCAGTGGAGGTTGACCTGTTAGTAGACGCAGGAGCGACCTATACGGTGATGCCAGCGGAGTTGCTGGAGAGCTTGGGGGTCTCTGCGGTGAGGGTGGCTAGGCTGAGGCTGGCGGACGGCAGAGTTGTGGAGAGGCGCGTGGGCGAGGTGGGGATAGATGTCGAGGGCTTCAGAGCCTCGGCCACTCCCGTGGTTTTCGGCGACCGTGATATATACCTACTGGGCTCCGTAACTATGGAACAGCTGGGCCTGGCGCCAGACCCCGCGGAGAAGAGGCTCAAACCGGTGGAGGCGTTACTAATGGGGATCTACAGAGGTTCGATACGTGTGGAGACAGTGAGGTAGGGCAACTTTGATACTTGACGATAGTGGGGACGTGGATAGCCTCACAGTGTTAACTAGCCCCCAGCACGCGCCTAAACCGCCGCCATACAATGGCGCTCAGACCCGCAGAGCTGTATTAAGGCGTATAGTCTAACAAATGGTTATAGGCACGCCAGATCTCCCAAGTCTCGGATAAACGTCTACATGTGGGCGTGGGGGGCATTAAGCTTATTAAAGCGCTTGGCGGATGTCCTCTGTGCAGATAGTTCATCCCTGGCGGGATCTGAGGCGCTATGTGGAGATTAGGCTTTCGGAGGCGCTGGCGGAGGCTGATTTGGCTCTGCGTTTTCTCGACGAGGGGTTGCATAGAAACGCGGCTGGGAAGGCCTTCCAGGCTTGGAAAGCCGCCCTCGCCGCGGCGGCCGCGCTGGCGAGAGATTTAATGACTGCGAAATACAGGGGGAGAGTAGCTACGCGCGAGGGCGCTGAGGTGGAGCTGGCAGATTGGGTAATAGCCCTGATGCCCACGGGGAGGATGTGGGAGGCGGCCCGTGTGTTGAGGAGGGCCTACGGCGACGAGGTGGTTCTCCTAACGGCTCTGGCGCTCAGCCTCCACGAGGTTCAGTACAACGGGCTAGATGAAAGCGGCGTTTTGAGCCGGTACTCCAGCCTCGAGCAGGTGGAGGAGGACATTAGGGAGGTTATCGAGCGGACCAGAAGATTCGTCGAGGAGTTGAGGAGGAGGCTATAACCTCCTTTTATAGGTGTAATACGTCCTCTGCCCGAAGTCGTGCAGCTCTACTCCGATCCCGGCGAGTCTCTCTCTCAGATAGTCCGCGAGCTGGTACTGCCTCTCCCGCCTCAGCCTGGCCCTCGCCTCTACAAGCGCCTTCACCACCTCGTCCACCTCCTTCGGCACTTCTCTCCGCTCCAGCACGCCGAGCACGTCGGCCATTTTGACGTACTGCGTGAGGAGGTCAAGCGCCGTCTGGCGCGAAACCTTGTCCACCCTGTGCAGGACAGTGGAGATTATGTAACGGGCCAGCCCATGTAGCTGTTGCACCGCCTGGGGGGTCGAGAAGTCGTCCTCCAGTGCGGCGTAGAACGCCTCCACATACCTCCCGTAGTCCAGCTTCTCCCTGTCCTCCTCGCCTGCGTCTGCCACGGCTTGGCTCAGCTCGTCGTAGGCGGTGTAGAGGGTCTTCACCATGTCCTCCGCTTGATCTAAGAGCTCAAAGGAGAATTCCATTGGCTTGCGGTAGTGGCTCATGGCGTAGGCCAGCCTCAGGGCCTCGCCGCTGTATCTAGACAGCACCTCCTTCAGCGTAATTACGTTGCCCAGAGACTTCGACATCTTTTCCCCCCTGACGGTGAGGTACCCCACGTGGATCCAGTACCGGGCGAAGTTGTCAACGCCGAAGTAGGCCTTGGCTATTGCTATTTCGTTTTCGTGGTGGGGGAATATGAGGTCGGCGCCTCCGCCGTGGAAGTCGAAGGGCACGCCGAGGTGCTTCGTGGACATCACGACGCACTCCAGATGCCAGCCCGGCCTGCCGGGGCACCACGGCGACTCCCACCAAGGCTCGCCGTGGCTCCAGCTTTTCCACAAGGCGAAGTCAAGGGGGTTTCTCTTGCCCGGCTCGGGCTCCACCCTGGCCCCGGCGATTAACTCCTCTATTTTCTGTCTGGAGAGGACGCCGTAGTTAGGCACTTTCCCCACCTCGAAATATACGGAGCCGTCGGGCGCCACGTATGCATAGCCCTTCTCCACGAGGGCGGAGATCCACGCCACCATATCCCCCACGTTTTCTGTGACTCTGGGGTAGGCAGACGCCGGCTTTATGTACAGCCTTTTTGACATTTCGAAAAACTCGGCTATGTACCTCTCCGGCACCTCCTTCCACCGCCTGTACGCCTCCTGTCCAAATTCCTCCCGCGCCCTGTTTATAATCTTGTCGTCTACATCGGTGAAGTTTATCACCAGCTTCACCTCGTAACCAACGGCCTCTAGATACCGCCTAAACATGTCGAAGAAGACGTATACCCGCCCGTGCCCCACGTGGACGTGGTCGTAGGGCGTGATTCCACAGACGTAGCCGCGGGCAAGGCGAGGGACGTACGTCGTGAATTCCTCCACTTGTCTGGTTGCTGTGTTGTAGATCCGCACGCCTTCTGGAACAGTCTGTTAAATATCTATATCTGCCTAGCCTCCAGCCCTGGGCCGTGTGTACGCATTATATTCATTTCGGCGCTGGTCTGCGGCTCGGCTCTCTAGGTAATGTTTATATATGTGGTAGTGATGCCGCTTGTGTCCTTTTTAGAGTTAGAAAACAAGGTAAAGGCTATTCTGTCGGGTGTTGATGTGGTTAGGGTAGCTTTTGAAGGTCCTAACCTCTGTATATATGTAAAGAAGCCTGCTGAAAGTGTGCTAGACATGATCGGCGAGGTGGCGAAGACGTTGAAGAAGCGTGTAGTTCTCAGAGCCGATGCAGGTAGCAGGATGTCTGAGAAAAGCGCGGCTAAGGTAATTAGGGAGGTTCTTGAAGACGTTGAAGATGTGGTTTTTGAAAGTAACGGCGATGTCTACATCTACCTCGCGCGTCCTCTGCGTGAGAGGGATATCAAGGGCGCGGCGCGTGAGATTTTTCTGAGGACTGGCTGGAGGGCTGTGATTGAGAGCGGGGTGCCTAGGGACAGGGTGAAGTTGCCTACGCATGAAATCGTGGGTGTGAGGCAGATTTTTCACAAGGCGTATGCGCAGAGGGCCGAGCTCATGGACTACCTCGCCAGGTATATCCACCAGGAGCCTGTGGTGAAGGAGGGGCCCATAACAGTGACTTTTCTCGGCGCAGCGATGGAGGTGGGGAGGAGCGCCGTTCTCGTGAGCACTACGGAGAGCAACGTCCTTCTCGACTGCGGCCTCAAGCCGGGGCAGTACGACGAGGACTTCCCGCTTCTCGACTTGGTGGATATCGACAAGCTCGACGCTGTTGTTCTTACCCACGCCCATATGGACCACGTGGGGTGCCTCCCGCTGTTGTTCAAATACGGCTACAGGGGGCCTGTCTACATGACTGACCCAACTAAGTACCAGGCCTTTATACTCCTCAGCGACTACGTGGAGCTCAAGGAGCGGGAGGGCCTCCAGCCCAGCTTCTCCATGGCCGACATAGAGGCTGTGATATACCACACCATTACGCTTGACTACGAGGAGGTGACTGACATAGCTCCCGACATTAAGCTGACTTTCTACGACGCTGGTCATGAAATAGGCTCGGCTATGGCCCACCTACACATAGGCAACGGCAGGTATAACATCCTCTACACTGGGGATTTCAAGTACGGGAAGACTAGGCTGTTGAACCGGGCGGTGAATAAGTTTAAGCGTGTGGAGATGCTCATAATGGAGTCTACCTACGGGGGGAAGGACGACGTGCAGCCCCCGAGGCTGGAGGCGGAAAATGCCTTGGCTAAACACGTCTCCGACACAGTCTCTAAGGGCGGCAAGGTGTTGATACCTGCCTTCAGCACCGGCAGGGGGCAGGAGATTCTATACATCCTGAACAAGATGATGGAGGGCGGGCTTGTGCCCCGGGTGCCTATCTACGTAGACGGCATGATTGTGGAGACGCTGAACGCGTACCTCATGTATCCGCACTACCTCAACCCCGAGGTTGCCGAGGAGATATACGGCGGCGTGAACCCCTTCACAACCTCGGGGAGTGTTGTCATCGTCGACCGCGCTAAGCGCGTCGAGGATAGGATAAACCAAGTGGCTAAGATCGCGCAGAGCGAGGAGCCTGCGGTTATAATAGCGCCGCACGGCATGTTAAACGGCGGGCCTGTGCTGGACTACTTCGCCCAGCTAGCCTACGACGAGAGGAATAAGCTGATCTTCGTCTCGTACCAGGCGGAGGGCACGCTGGGCCGGAGGATTCTAAATGGGGAGAGGGAGTTTGTCGTTAGGAGCTTGGTGGGGGGCGAGTCTAAAATTGACATGAGGATGGAGGTGGCTTCTATACCTGGGTTCTCGGGGCACAGCGATAGGAGGGAGCTTATGAAGTACGTCGAGCATATGGAGCCTAAGCCTAAGAAGATTGTGCTTATACATGGGGAGCCTTCTAAGATAATCAGCTTGGCCACATCTATAGAGTTGAAGTACAAAATCACCACTGTTATACCGAAGGTGGGGGAGAGGATCAGGGCGTTGTGACTCTTACCAAGAGAGTCGCCACGTTAGGCCCCTCCACCGACTCGCTACCGCCTAGCGAGTTTGAGAAACTCCTCGACTTGGTAGACGGCGTCAGGATTAACCTCGCCCACGCCACTCTCGACGAGGTTAAGACAAGGATAAACGCAGTGAGGACCTACGAGAGGAGCCGCAACCGGCCGCTTGCCATCATTGTGGATCTCAAAGGCCCAGGCGTGAGGGTGGGGAACACAGAACCTATTAACATAAAAGAGGGGGATAGGGTAGTTTTCAGATTTAGCCCAAAGTCGGACGGCTCTTACGTCCCCGTGGCGGTCAAGACATTTTTCCAGGTAGTCGAGCCTGGCGACGCCATCTTGATGCTAGATGGCAGGCTTAGGCTTAGGGTGGTTGAGGCGGGTCCGGACGTGGTGATCTCTGTGGCGGAGTCAAGCGGGGTTGTGACTAGTGGGAAGGCCGTGGTGGTTGAGGGGAAGGATTACGACATCCCCACCCCCGCGGAGGAGGATGTGGAGGTATTGAAGGCAATCTCCGTAGTTAGAGAGGATATCGACTATGTCTCTGCTAGCCTTGTGAGGAGCTGTGGAGATGTGCAACGTGTAAAATCCCTCCTCAGGGAGCTTGGGTTCGACAGCTACCTAGTGGTTAAGATAGAGACTAGGGGGGCAGTTGAAAAGTTGGGGGAGCTCGCGGAGTGTAGCGATTACGTAGTGGTGGCTAGAGGGGATTTAGGTCTGCATTATGGACTCGACGCCTTACCCATAATACAGAGGAGGGTAGTACACACATCGCTTAGACACGGCAAGCCGGTTGCCGTGGCTACCCAACTCCTAGACTCTGTGCAGTACTCGCCGGCCCCCACGAGGGCTGAGGTTAACGACGTGTTCACCACGGCGTCTATGGGCGTAGATAGCCTCTGGCTTACCAACGAGACTGCAAGCGGCAGATACCCCCTGGCGGCCGCCAGCTGGCTCTCAAAAATACTATCGACAGTGGAGTACCAAATCACAGAGCTCGCCCAGCCCCAGGACGCTAGGGACCGCTTCGCCAAGGGCCTCGTGGAGCTCGCCGGAGATCTCGGGGCCAATATACTCGTTTTTAGCATGAGCGGCACTTTGGCGAAGAGAATAGCGAAGTTTAGACCTCTCGGCACAGTCTACGTGGGGACGCCGAATGTTAGAGTTGCCCGCGCCCTCTCTATAGTATGGGCCTTGGAGCCGCTACACATACCTGTTGAAAGTTATGAGGAGGGGCTTGAGAGACTTATCTCGCTGAGGGGCTCAGCTCCCTTCGTAGCCACTTATGGAATTAGAGGGGGGACTCATATGGTGAAGATAAGGCTTTCCTAGCGGTAGAATAGGATGCTGGCGTATCCAACAGTTTCGTCTCTATAGCCGCTGGTGTCTCCCGAAGTGGCGTGTTTCAGCAAAGTGGCGTTTAGATAGCCGAGCTCCTTGGCGGCTACGATAAGGACGCCTATAGGCCCCAAGCCGCATATCGAGATGTCGAACTTAGACGCGACTTCGAATAGACTCGCCTCGTCTAGTTTCAAAATCTTGCTAATAGCCATCTCGTCCTTCCGCATCGTCACGTCGTGGGGCTCGTAGTGGTTAAAATCGCTACTTGCGATTACATACGCCCTTCTGCCGTACTCTCTCAACGCCTTGGCTATTGCAACCCCCAGCTCTCTTGATGTGGAAAGCGTCTGTCTCCAAATGGTGATCGGGACTATTTTAACGTCGCCGAAGTAGTACTGTATAAATGGCATCTGCACCTCTAACGAGTGCTCCTTGGCAAAGGCGTAGAAGTCGTCCTCCAGCTCTTTGTAATGCGAGGCGATAAGCCCGGCTAGCTCCTCGTCTATTTCAAGCCGCCCCAGGGGGGTCTCCCAGACACCTGACTTCATAATCGCCACGGGGGCGCCTATTCCGTAGTGATTGGGGCCCACAACGACGAAGGCGTCCGGCTTCCCGAAGCCGGCTAGGTAGGAATATAGCCAAGCGGCCACGGGCCCCGAGTACATATAGCCAGCGTGGGGGGCCACGCCTCCCAGGGCCTCGGCGCCGAGCTTAGGCATTTGGAGAGCCTTCGGCCCCAGCTCGTGCTTCACTGCCCAGTCTATTTGTTGCAACAACTCCTCGCGTTCCGACTCGTAGAAATAGCCGGCGACCGCCGGCTTTCTGACCCGCATTACGTCTGTACAAGCCGCGTCTCGAACTCCTCGGGCGGCACCGGGAGGTCTTGATCGGGTTTCAACTCGCCCCTCTCCCTCAGCACCTGCCTCGCAAGTACCCAGAATATCAAGGCGAGGCTTTTCCTACCCTTGTTATTACACGGTATCATAAAGTCGATGTACTGGTGCGGGGTGTCGGTGTCTACGAGGGCAATCACCGGGATTCCCATCTTGGCGGCCTCGCTAACCGCCTGCGCGTCCAGCTTAGGATCGACCACGAAGAGTAGGTCAACTTCTTGGTAGTGGGGCAGATTTGGGTTTGTCAATGTACCCGGTATGAATCTACCAGTAAGCGCTCTGCAACCAACAAATTTACAAAACATCTGCACCGGCTTAAAGCCGTAGGGCCTCGTGGTGTGGACCAGGATTCTGTCTGGCTGATATCTGGCAATTAACTTCGCCGCTATTTTTAACCGCTCGTCTATTTTCTTAATGTCGAAGATCCTCAACCCGTCGGGCCTCACCGCGAATATGAAGCCTCTATCTTCGAGGTATTTATTAGACAGCCGCGTGCCCAGCCTCACGCCGGCGCTTAGATACTTCTCAAGCGGGACTAAATACTCATACTGCATTTCCTCCGACATACAAGAGCGCGCTAATTATGGGTTAATAAGCTTTTACCGTGAAAGAGAAACCTTGAGCTTCGTGTTCCCTATCCTAACCAGAGCCCCTCTGCCGACGTTCTCCACCTTAACCTGGCGCTCCCTCCCCCCCTCTATTAGGTACGTGCCGTTGCTACTACCCAGATCCTCTACAACTACCCCATTAGAAGTTACTATAAGCCTCAGATGCCTCCGCGACACCGCTGGGTCGGGCACCACGACGTTGTTCTCCACAGCCCTCCCCACAGTAACGACGGCGCCTGGAGAACTAGCCTTAAACTCAAACCTCCTACCCACAAGCGTCTCGATGGGGCTCTCCAAGATCTCTACGGCAACCACAGCGGAGACCGCTTCTTTCACCACTTGACTTATTTTTCTAGTCGTTGCTTCGGGCTTATACGCGCCGCACACCCTACACATCAATTCGTCGTCTCGGTTCTCGGTGCCGCAGACAGGGCATCTCCACGTCATCGTCGACTCTCTAAAATGTTCGATATAAAGTTAACTAGCTCGGCGGCGCTCGGCCTCTTTGACGGATCTATGCTCAGCATCTTTAGGACAATTTCATCCATCCATGCAGGTACGTCAGCGGCATAAGTACTTGGGGGCGGTATCTGGTAGCCATTTTCAATAAACACGTTGGGGTTTATGCCAGTCAGCGCCTCGTAGAGGACGCACCCCAGCGAGTATATATCAGAGGCGAACGACGCGGTGCCTTTCTTAACCTCAGGCGCTGCGTATGCGGGCGACATGAAGCTACTGTGCACATAGCCGCCAGTTACCACCTTGGCTATTCCCATGTCGCCTATTTTCGCCGTCTTCCTGTCTCTTGTGAACATTATGTTCTCAGGCTTTATGTCCAGGTGGACGATGTTGTGTTTGTGAATTTCGTACAGCCCCTGGGCCAGCTGTTTAAACAACTCCGCCACCTGGCCCGGCGGAAGCCTCTTCCGAGCCCTCAACAGATCTCTCAACGTCCCCCCCTCCATATACTCTAGCAATATGTAGGGCGGGTTTTTCATGTATTGACGCATGTCGTTGTACCCCACCGCTGGTAGGTATACCTCAAAAGCCTTCACCACGTAGTCCGACCTTATTTCGAGGTACCGGTTCATCTCCTGTCCAAAATAGCGCAGGATACTCTCGTCTCCAGCCAACGGCGCCCCGTAGTCGTCAAGGTAACGTAGTATCTTCGCGGCGTAGACACTCCCCTTCTGCCTCACCATTAGTACATAGCTAAATCCGCCTATCCCTAGGAGGCGGACCACCTTATACCGCCCGCCTAGCCAAGAATATAGCCAGCCCAGAGGTGGCTGTGTGGAGAGGTAGAGAACCCTCTTATAAGTGAGTACATAAGATAGTAGAAGCATTAACGCAGGCAAAATGCTTAGGAATTCGCCTAGAGATGTGAGGTAGTAAACGTTGAAAGCCGCCAGAGCTATCACTAACATAGGCGACACGTCGGCTAAAGCCGCCGTGCTCCCAGCTAAGACCGAAAGCGGTAGCGTGGACGTAGAGACTAAGGCAGACGCCGGTAATAGCAACCATAGGGATTTGCCGAGCTGGCTTGGCTTGAAGTTGTATAGGTACATTAATGCAATTGAGTATCCTGTAAATACTTCATCAACTAAGTAATATATATAGATTAATATTTCATTCAAGTAGTATTCTATAAGAATTAGTATTTTTATAAAAGTAACTATTGTAAATAAAATCATTGTTGCAATTCTATATCTATCGTAGATAGCCCTAAAGATTACCAACGTTATCAATGTAGTATTTAGGAGTAAGACGGCGCCGTTACCTGAGAGGATTAGCAAAAGGGCTGACAGGATAATCCAACCTAGCACAGCGTAGTGTCTGTATACAAACCAGCCGGCAAGTGAGGACACAACAGCCGGAGTTGCCGCTAGCCAGCTATCCACCACTGCTAGAAAGAAGAAGAGATATAAGTATACGTGTAGTAGACGTAAACTGCTTAATGTATTTAACCTACCAATCGTGTCTGGTCTGTGCTTTTTGATAGATATGGCAGACCTTTCCAGAAGCTTAGGTACGTGGTTAATGACGAATGTAACTATAACTGTGTCTTTTGCCACTTTGAGGGTCAGTTGAGGCGCCAAGGTAGAGGCTTAACGGCTGAGGACTATGGTTTTGTTACGTCGGTGTTCAAATCGCTGGGGGTCTCCGACTTCAAGATCACCGGCGGCGAGCCTCTTCTGAGAAGCGACATAGATCTAGTAATTTCAAATATTGCTAAGAGCGGCGCGGTGGTTACGTTGACTACAAATGGCTACTTGTTGAGAAGGTGGATTGATAAGTTACAGGCGGCGGGGCTGAGAAGAATCAATGTGTCGGTGCATGTCGCAGATCCTGAGAAATACTCAAAAATCGCCGGCGTGCCGCCCAGTGCTTTTCGCGAGGTTTTAAGAGGTCTTGTCGAGACCAGAAACAGGGGTATTTCGCTTAAGCTAAACGCCGTGGTGATGCGCGGAGTAAATACAGATAGAGAAAGCGTAAAGGGCCTAATTAGACTTGCCGCGTCGCTTGGGGCCTCTCTCCAATTTATTGAACTAATGCCAAACGGATCAGGTGTCAAGATCTTCGACAATTACTACGAGCCCATAGAGACGGTGGTATCTATCATTAACGAGCTGGGAGGTAGGCCTGTTGGAATGAGGAGAGAACTCCATAATAGACCTCTATACGTCGTGGCCGGGGTGACCATAGAGTTAATTAAGAACTTCAATAACCCCACTTTCTGTAGCGGGTGCACTACTATGAGGTTGACAAGCGACGGCAAGTTAAAGACGTGTATATACGCCGAGCCAGCCGTCGATCTGTTGCCATATATAAAGACGCGCGACGTCGAAGGCTTGGTTTACGCCGTACGCCAAGCGCTTGCAAAGAGAGAGCCCAAATTCAAGCTCTACTCCTCCTCGTAGTATGGGATCTCCTCCTCGTCTCTACTGGGCTTAGTAGCGTATTGCTCAAGATTAGACAATAGCTCCGAGAACCGCCTTTCCCAAGTCGCCACTACCTGCTCGGCCTCCTTGCTCATAGCCTCGTAGTAGCTCAGGAGTAGCTTGCCCACTTCTGTGAGCTCCGACACGCCCCTCTCTTTGCCCCCACGCCTCGACTCCACAAGGGGGACGCCTAGGGCTTCCTCAAGCTTCTTGATGTAGGTCCAGATAAACTTGTAGGAGTAGCCGAGCCTCCTAGCGGCTGAGGCTATGGAGCCTGTCTCCTCCAGAGCTTTAAGAATGTTGTATATACCGGGCCCCATTATCTCCTGTCCGTCTTTGTCTATCCATATGCGCATCTTTATCTTAACAACCACAGAGCTCTGTTTAAGAGAGTTAAAATAGATTCATAAATGGAGTCTAGAAGTCACGCCCCACTTGCCTAGGTACTCGCCGATTCTGATCAACTCGTTCAACTTGGCGGTTCTCTCCCCTCCCATTATCCCCGTCTTGATGATCTCTGCGCCGAACCCAACGGCTATGTGTGAAAGAGTCCTGTACTCGGTGTCGCCCGACCTATGCGACACGATGATGCGCATGCCGAAATGCCTGGCTGTCTGCACCGCTTGGTGCGCTCTGAGCAACGTGCCTATTTGATCCGGCTTTATAATCACGCCAGTGGCGGCCCCCGCCTTCCCGCCCTCTTTTATACGCTCGGGGTTGGTCACGAAGAGGTCATCCCCCACTATGAGGCGGTCTCTAAACTTCTCCGTCAACTCGGCGAAGGAGTGGAAGTCCTCCTCGTGGAAGGGATCCTCCACGTATACGAGGTCGAACTCCTCAATTAGCCTGGACACGAATTGTAGCTGCTCGCGTGGACTCCGCTCAACTCCCTCGTTTTTGTAGATGTATTTTTCGCCGCTCCACAGACTAGAGGCAGCCATGTCAACGCCGAGGCCGATTTCTACGCCCACCTCACTACCCACCTCCCTCGCCACCTCTTTCAAAATTTTCAAGGCAGTTGTCGACGATATACGGGGGGTCCAAGCCCCCTCATCGTTTTTCCCACCGGTAAACGAGGTATCTACTTTGAGTATCTGCTTGAGGACGCGTTTATGTACCTCGGCGTTGGCGTACACCGCCGTGTATATATCAGGTGGGCTAAGCGGCACGACGAGGAACTCCTGTATATCGGGGCCCAGCCCCCTGCTGTGCTTGCCCCCGCCGATGACGTTGCCGAGAGGCAACGGGAGCCGCCTTGCGTAAGCCCCGCCTATAAAGGCAAATAGGGGGATGCCCAGCGAGGCGGCGCCCGCCTCTGCGGTTGCAAATGATGTGGCTATGGCCACGGCCCCCCCGATTTTCTCAAACCTGTAGGTGCCGTCTATCTCCTCCAGCTTCCCGTCAACAGAGTATGGCTCCGTCACGTCCAGGCCGACGATTTCAGGCGCTACTAGCTTCTCGAAAGCGGCTAAAGCCGCGTCGATGCCCCCCTCGGGGAAATACGCAACCTCGTGGAGACCTCTAGAGGCCCCCGCAGGCGCCGCGGCTCTGGTTGTCAACACCTCACCGGTAGCTGGATTCTCGACTGTCAGCTCGACTTCTACTGTGACGTCCCCTCTGCCGGTGAATACCTTCCGTATCCAGACGTCGCTAATCTGCATGGAAGATGTAAAATGTCTAGTTTATATCTCTGGTAGTACTATTTTTTGCTGTGTTGTAAACACCCTCCTGAAGCCCTCCTTCTTAGTTATTACAACCACGTCGATCCCCTCCCCGGAGCCCGGGTCGTTTCTAATCGCCGCCTTGACAGATTTTATAGCGAGGTCGATGGCCTCTTCCAGCGACATATCTTCTCTATACCCCACCTCCAGGGCGCCTTTGGCGTACGGCGAGCCGCTACCGGTGGCTATGTACCTCTCCCTGGTGACGGTCCCCAGCCAGTCTATCATGTAGAGAGCCGCTCCCCCCTCGTCGACACCGCCGATAATTGAATGTACGATGTAGACGTAGGGACGTGAATAGAATAGGATTAGCGACATGTAGTTCACCAAGGCGCTTATCGGGATAGGCTTTTTGTGCTCCATCCTGTACTCGCGGGCGCGTAGAGTAAGAAACGACAACACGGACTGCAGATCTGCAACGCCGCCGGACATCGTAGCCGCCACGTGGTCGTCTATTTTCCAGATTTTCTCCCCCCTCTTGTGGGCGATGTAGTATCCAGCAGTTACTCGTTTGTCTGTCGCCAGGATCACCCCATCTCTTACCACAATGCCGACGGTTGTCGTCATCGGAAGGGTGTTGGAAACTCCTTTTAAGTGTTCTGGCTAGGACTTAAGCTCCACCTCTTCTACAAATCTCACTTTTTTCACCCCCTGGAACTTGCTAGAAACCTCTGAGGTGTACTGCAACAGAATTCCGCCTATGCGCTCGTACAGCAGAACCTCGGCTGGGAGGATTACTGTCATGACGTCTCCATCTAGCGATATCTTGATCTTCTCCTCGGAGACTCTCGGCAGGTAGAGCCTCAGCAAAGCCACGGCCCGCTCCTCTACGGTGTTTAACTTCTTCACTACACGTCCCTTGACTATAAACGTCTTCCCGGCCAGGGGGTGGTTGAAATCTAGCACCACCCGCCCACCTGAGATAGACACCACTCTCGCCCGTTGCCCCTCGAAGTCCACGACGTCGCCCACGCTGGGAATCACGCCGTGGCGGTGAAACTCCCTAATAGAAACAACCTTGACCTTGTTAGGATCTCTTACGCCGTAGGCCTTCTCGGGGGGTACCTCCACCTCGAATTCCTGACCTTCGTCTAGGCTAAGCAGGGCGTTCTCCACGGGCTCCCACAGCGGCGTCTCGCCGAGAATAATAAGCCGCGGCCCGTATACCTCCTCAGGTCGGTATATACCAGCCTCCTTGGCGACCGCCTCCTGGCTAGTCTCCACCACCTTCCCGTCGTCTTTTGAAACAACCGCGTAGTCAAGGAGGATGTAGTCGCCTTTCGCCAGGGTCATACCTAAGCCGACGACTCAGCCTTTTCCTGTGCCTTGCGCCTCTTGACGAGTCTAGTTATGTAACCAGCGACGCGGTTCCTCACAGCCTTACTTGGGATCTCGGCGAGCTCGGCTACCGCCTTTTTATTTTCATCAAATTTATCGGTAAATTTATCTGGGTACATTTCAAGGAGTTTTTCACCCAGCGATTTAATATATCGAGGTCTGACGCGACCCATGGCGCCTTCACGTGAGTCATATATTTAAATATTCAGTGCGCCGTGTAGCTCATCACGGATCAGGTGAGGTGCATTTCTTCACACTAAAGCCGTGTGGTTAATATTTATAAAGTGTCTAAACCACAAGGCGCGATGGGTAAGAGGATTTTAGTACAGAGGCGTGGAAGAGGAGGGTCTCAGTTCAGGTCGCCGAGCTGGAAGAGAGACGGCCCAGTGAGGTATCCGCCACTAGAGGCCTTGTCCGGGAGGGGGTATGTAGTTGACATAATGCACGAGCCGGGGCTCAACGCCCCCGTGGCGAGGATAGAAACTGAAAACGGCGTTGAGTTTCTAAACTACGCGGCGGAGGGACTCTACGTGGGGCAGGTAATTGAAATAGGCAGGGGGGCGCCTCCAAAAACCGGCAACATAATGATCCTTGGTGAAATTCCAGAGGGCACCATGATATTCAATGTTGAGAAGAGGGCGGGGGATGGGGGCAAGTTCGCCAGGTCAGGAGGCACCTACGCAGTGGTGGTGGGGCAGAAGCCGGAGGAGAATAAGACCATAATTCGGTTGCCCAGCGGGAGGACTGTGGAGGTGGACTCCAGAGGTAGGGCCACCGTGGGCATCGTGGCGGGTGGCGGCAGGATTGAGAAGCCGTTTCTAAAAGCGGGGAAGAAGTATCACAGGGCTAGAGCAAAGGCGTGGAAGTACCCCACTGTCAGGGGCAAGGCGATGTCTCCATATGCGCATCCGCACGGCGGAGGTTCGCACCAGAAGGGCGGTACGCCTGTGCCGAGGACGGCGCCGCCGGGTCAGAAAGTCGGCTTTATTGGTTCGAAGTGCACCGGCCGCGGCTGTGTGAGAGCTAGGGCGCAGCAGAAACAGTAATGGGCATAGAGAAGAGAAAGGACGACCACATCTACATCGCCTCTTCGGAAATTTCACAAGTTGGCTCTGCCTGGTTTGAGGAGGTTGTCTTGATACATAACGCCCTTCCAGAGATGGACATTTCCGAGGTGGAGCTAAGCGCTCGTTTTCTAGGCGCTCCAGTAAAGGCTCCTTTTGGAATAGGGGCGATGACTGGGGGGACGGAGCTTGCGGGGAAGATAAACGCCGAGTTGGCGAAAGCCGCGGAGGAGTTCGGCATACCTATCTACGTGGGTTCCCAGAGAGTGGCGCTGGTGAAGAGGGAGGTTAGGTGGACGTTTGAAGTAGTTAAGCAAAACGCCCCGTCGGTGCCTAAGGTGGCAAATCTCGGCGCTCCACAACTCGCCGGGCTTTCAGAAAAGGAGCTTGAGGCGTGGGTTGTGGAGGCTGTGGATATGATAGATGCGTATGCAATTGCCGTGCATCTAAACGCGGCTCAAGAGGTGGTGCAACCAGAGGGTGAGCCGAATTTCAGGGGGGTGTTGGAGAAGTTGAAGATTGTCAAGAAGGCCGCAGGTAGGCCTCTTATCGTAAAGGAGACTGGCAACGGCATTTCGAAGGAGGTGGCGGCGCGGCTGTCGGGAATCGCAGATGCTATAGACGTCGGGGGGTTCGGCGGGACCTCTTTCGTTGCGATAGAGGGCGCCAGGTCTGGAGAGTCGTCGCTACAGAGAAGACTTGCCGAGACGTTTAGGCTGTGGGGGATACCCACGGCGGCTTCTATATGCGAAGTGAGGTCGGCATACGCGGGATACATAATTGCGTCTGGCGGGATTAGAAGCGGCTTAGATGGCGCGAAGGCCTTGGCAATGGGTGCCCACTTCTTCACTATGTCCCAGCCTCTATTAAAGGCGGCGCTTGAGGGTCGGCTACGGGGCGAAATCGAGGCTGTGATTGCCGAGTTGAGAACCGCCATGTTTCTAACGGGCGCCCGCACAGTGCGGGACTTGGCGCTGGCGCCGCGCGTATATGGGCCAAGGCTTAGAAATTGGATTGAGCAGAGGCGCCTATCTTGTTAAGAATTTATAGCCCGGGGGTTTGTATTCTCCGTGTCTTGTCCCAAGTGCGGCTCTAAAGACGTGATGTTGCTCCCCACCAACGAATACATGTGTAAGAAATGCGGCCATAGGTGGCCAATGCCGCAGGTGGATTACACTTGGATAGAGGTGGAGATAAAAAAAGCGAAGCTTTTCGAAAAGTATATCGACGCGCCTGTGGACAGTTGCGAGGAGTTGGTATCCCAGCTTCTAAAAGAGCTTGACGAGAAAAACGCGAGGTTGCTGGCCGCTAAAATCCTACTGCAGAGAGCCGAGAGGCGTAAGACGACGCCGGCAGAGCTGAAAAAACTGTATGACGATGCAGAAAGGTGTTTTCAATGATTGTTGACGTTTCTAAAAAACCAGACGTCTCTAGATACGCGAGGGCCTCCGCAAGCGCCTCGGTGCAGATGTGCAATACAGCCGCCGCGGTGAGAGCCGCCGTTGTGGCCAGTAGATACCTCCCGTTTCTACACCCCCTCCCCCTCACAGCGTCGGCGTGGTGTAGAGACGGTAAGCTATACGTAGAGGGGCTTACCGAGTGGCAGACAGGCGTCGAGATGGACGTCCTCTTTGGCGCCCTAGTAGGCTTAATCGGGTCGGGGGCTGTGAAGATAGAGGACTTGGCAGTAGAGATAAAGCTAAAAAACTTGGCGCAGGCGCTGAGCGAGGCGGCGCTTACAGAGACGGCCCTTGTGAGAGAAGGGGGTTTAACGGCCTCTGCCTACGGGGTGATGAAGATGAAGAATTACAACGTGGTGAAGAGCCCCGTGGAGAAGGGCCACCCCATCTACGCCGCGCAGACGGCGGCGGCTCTCAACGCCAAAAGACTGTGTGAACTTATAGGAGGGCCCTGCCCCTCTATACAACACCTCAAGATAGATATAGACGTCAGAGAGAGCGTCGAGGTAGGCGTGTCTATAAAGGCTCGGGACTTCACGCCTGCGCCTGAGGCGTTGTTTGCCACCGGCGTGGCTCTCCTCACGATATGGGACATGGCGAAGAAATACGAAAAAGACGAGAGCGGTCAATATCCCCACACATACATCAAGTTGCTACGTCTAGACTAGGGCGCCGGGAAGTTATTAATACTCGGTTGTTGTCACCTCAATGCTTCCGCGAGATCTTGAAGAGGTGCTAAACATAACGCTGACGCACAACACGTGGAGGAGAAGAGAGACCATAAACCTAATAGCGAGCGAAAACGTAATGTCTCCTCTAGCTGAATTAGTCTATTTAAATGACCTATCGGGGAGATACGCCGAGGGCACCGTAGGCAATAGGTACTACCAAGGCACTAAATACGTCGACGCGTTGGAAGACGCCCTCTCTAGACGTTTTGCAAACGTCTTGGGGGCCAAGTTTGTAGATGTGAGACCCGTCTCGGGCACCGTCGCTAATCTAGCCACCTACTTTGCGCTAGTTCCCGAGGGCGGCACCGTCGCCTCGCTACCTGTTAAATACGGTGGGCACATAAGCCACAACAACGTAGGGGGGCTCAAGGCGTTGAGGGTAAAGACCGCAGAGTTGCCGTGGGATCTAGACAACTTTAATATAGATGTCGACGGCGCCCGCAAAGTTATAGAAGAGAAGAGGCCAAACCTCATAATCACGGGGGCGTCTCTGTACCTCTTCCCACACCCCGTGAAGGAAATTGCGGAAATTGCAGAAACAGTAGGCGCCTATGTACTCCACGACTCGGCCCACGTCCTGGGTCTAATTATCGGAGGTGTCTTCCCAAATCCTCTAAAGGAGGGCGCCCACGTGATTACCTCGTCTACTCACAAGACGTTTCCAGGTCCCCAAGGCGGGCTCATCGCGACTGTTTTAAACGATGAGGTAAACAGCTCAATTCAAAGGGCGGTGTTCCCCGTCTTTACGTCTAATT
>ERZ1669248.511-NODE-511-length-18401-cov-6.939169_pt1 | contig 18401 bp, 17 predicted proteins | sample MGYA00579296_ERZ1669248 | MGnify/ENA primary metagenome ERZ1669248 (study PRJEB41166, sample SAMN08046057) | hot springs metagenome | biome: hot spring; feature: neutral hot spring; material: thermophilic sediment; isolation source: thermophilic sediment from...
TTGTTTCATCTTTTACCCAGACGAATTCACCTGTTTCATCATCGTATGCAACGAGGTCTGTAAAAGCACCTCCAATATCTATACCTACACGATACACCATATTGAAATCACTTAGTAATAATTAATCACAATTTATTAAGGATTATTTACGTATTGAGGTTGCTAAATTTTTACCGATATAGAAGAAAGTATGAAAAATTGTATATTCAAAATAAATACCCTAGATTATGATGTAATGGAGCGCCGATTATTTCCACATTAAACTTTATATAGGTTATAGGTATATTTCATAGAGAAGATTATGAGGAGAGAAAAAACTAGTTTAAGGTTTAGATCTCTTTCGGCTAATACAAAAGGTGTCAGTAAAGCCGCTATCGCCGTCGTGGTAATCATCATAATAATCGCAGTAGCAGGTGCAGCCTACTTCTTAACACTGCCTCCAGCCCCAACACCTACAACAACTCCAACAACACCGGCACCCACACCCACCCCAACTACCGTTACGACTCCAACACCTACGCCAACAACGCCTACAACCGTGGTAACTACTCCAACACCTACACCCACTACTGTTACACCGACGCCAACCGTTACACCGGTTAAAGAAAGACTTCTAAGAATTTCATTTGCTAATGTTCCCTACATGGATCCAGCTGTTGGGTCTGATGAAGCTAGCTCGGTATACTTCATAAACGTATATGATACTCTGGTTTATCCAACTAAGGAGGGGACCGTTAAGCCTCATGTCGCTGAGAGATGGGAGGTCTCTGAAGATGGTTTAACATGGACATTCTACTTGAGGAAGGGCGTAAAATTCCATAGTGGTAGAGAATTAACGGCCGAAGATGTTGTATTCTCGCTGAAGAGAATGATTGTCATAGGAGAAGGATACGGATATCTCTTCAAGCCATATGTAGACCTGGAAAAAACAAAAGCCTTAGATAAATACACAGTGCAAATCGTCTTAAAGAACCCATTCGGCCCATTCTTGATTACGTTAGTGAGACTCTATATAGTTGATAGTGAATTAGTCAAGCAGCATATTGCTGAGGGACCATATGGAGACATGGGCGACTATGGTAAGAATTGGCTAATGGCTGGAGAAAAAGATGCAGGTTCAGGACCCTACAAACTTTATGAATATAAGAGGGGAGAGTCAGTAACACTAGCTAAATTTGATGAGTACTGGGGTGAGACAGCACCGAATGCACCAACGAAGGTAATAATGTATGGTTTCACTGAGCCGACTACTATACGTACAATGATAGAGAAGAGAGAACTAGAGATTACAGACCAATGGCAACCCTTAGAGAATTATGAGGCCATGAGCAAGATACCGGGTGTGAAGATTGCCCAGGTTCCGCAAGCAATGATATTCTATATAATGCTTCATACTAAAAAACCGCCTACCGATGATGTTCATATTAGGAAGGCAATCGCATTAGCGTTTGATTATGAGACTGCTATCTCAGATATAATGCCATATGAAAGGAGACCAGTGGGTCCAGTACCAAGCATGCTTCCAGGAGCCGACCCATCCCTCAAACCTATAGAAAGAAATATTGAGGCGGCAATAGAAGAACTCAAGAAGTCGAAGTATTGGGGTGAGCTTGATAAGTATCCAATTGAGTATTGGTGGATTGCTGAAGTTCCATGGGAAGAGAGAGTAGCATTACTATTCAAAGCCAATATGGAAGAAATAGGATTAAAAGTGAATGTCGTCAAAGTACCATGGTTATCGGTTGTAGAAGGTATGACGAAGATGGAAACTACGCCAAACGCTGTCTCAATATTCGTTGTAGCCCACTACGCAGAGGCGGGATCCATACTTTCTTCAAGATATCATTCACATGCTACAGGAACGTGGGAGCAGGGTGAATGGTTGATGGACCCAGAGATAGATGCAATGATAGAAGATGCACTCGGCACCGTAGATTTTAACGAGAGAATGCAGAAATATTATGAGATACAGAGAAAACTAGTAGAGTTGTATCCATCGTTATACGTGTACGAGCATGTTGTATTGAGAGCCTACCAAGCAGATTATATTGATTATCCAGCTGCTAGAGGAGAAGTAATACCGATCGCAGAATATGAGTTAGACTTCCGATGGTTCCAAGTTTTCCCAGAAAAAATGCCTAAGTAATCTGTTAAACGAAATCCTTATCTTCTATTTTATTTTTTATGATGTTTATGAGGTGGTCATATTGAATAAGATTTTATACATTAATCCTGTAGGTACGGATATCTTCGACAAGCCCATGAGAGAGTACTTAGACCAGTATAAGGATCCTGACACAGTATTAGATGTAACATCTTTCAAGATTGGCCCACACCACCTAGAATACTATTCATATGATGCAATTGTTATACCATATATCTTGGAAGAAGTTAGGAAAGCGGAGAAGAATGGATATGATGGATGTGTTATAGGCTGTTTTTATGATCCAGGCTTGAAGGAGGCTAGAGAAGTAAGTAACATTATTGTAACAGCGCCTTTAGAGTCTTCGACATGTCTTGCATTATCTTTAGGAGAAAAATTCTCCATAATAGTTGGTAGAAAGAAGTGGATACCATTAATGATGAATAGAGTAAAAGAATATGGGTTAGAGGATAGATTAACTTCTTTTAAAGACATAGGTTTAGGAGTACATGACCTACATAAAGATAAAAAAGAGACTGAGAGGAGATTATACAATGTAATAGAGGAGAGTCTTAAAGAAGGAGCTGAAGTTATAATTCTTGGATGTACAGCTTTCTTCGGATTCTTTAAGATAGTCCAAGAAAAATACAAAGTTCCAGTAATAGATCCAATAATCGCCTCGGTGAAATATGCTGAGCAACTCATAAAATTGAAGAAATTATGTGGATGGACTCATAGTAAGATATGCACATATGAGCCTCCGCCAACTTCTGAACTACTCTCCTGGAATCTTGAAAGCCTAATATAGTCTAGAATACTGGAAAAATAGAGAAGAATTAATAAGGTAACCATGAAAATAGACGGAGTTAGAGCATGACTGCGGAAAACGTGACAACTTCAACAAGGTTACAAAATATATTGAGCAACTATTATGTTAGAAAAATACTTTTAAGTATCGTAACACTTTTCGGAATCTCTATACTGATATTTACTATAGCAAGAGTCCTCCCAGGCGACCCGGCAAGACTTGCTCTAGGTCCTAGAGCTCCTGAAGACGTGGTGGAACAGTATAGGAAGCTTCTCCGCTTAGACCAGCCAATCTATATTCAATATTTTTATTGGCTTCTAGATGTTTTCAATGGTCGATTTGGATTATCCTTGGTGACTTTTAGAGATGTCCTCACAGATATTGTCGAGTTCCTCCCAGCGACTGTCGAGTTAATTATCTTCACATTAATCATCGATGTAATAGGTGCATTCAGTTTAGGAGTGATTAGTGGTAGAAAGCCTAACTCTATGATTGATAACGCTGTAAGGATTTTTGCTTATGCCGGTATAGCTATACCATCATTTGTCTGGGCAATTATACTACAGCTAGTCCTTGCTAACTGGTTGGATATACTTCCAGCTTATGGTAGGCTGAGTTTGGGAATTGAAGTAAACCGTATAACGGGACTCATTACAGTAGACTCATTACTAAGTGGGAATCTAGTAGCATTTGCTGATGCTATAACTCATTTAATAATTCCTTCTCTATCTCTTGCAATAGGCTGTATAGCACAGGAGGCACGAATATTAAGAGCGAACTTGATTGAAAACATAAACAAGGATTACATCTTAAATATGTATGCTCACGGTATTCCAAGCTCTATAATCTTCTTTAAGTATGCTCTTAAACCTTCAATGATACCAACTGTTACCATTATGACTCTTGACATGGCTTCTATGCTTGGAAACGCATTCCTAGTTGAATTGATATTCAATTGGCCTGGGCTATCAAGGTATGGTATCACGGCAATGTTAAGAAAAGACTTGAATGCTATTGTTGGAGTCGTATTAGTGATAGGACTAGCTTACACGATCGCATCAATAATCATAGATTTACTAGTCTCCTACCTAGACCCACGAGTTAGGTATAAGAGGTGAAAACATTGAGCGGTGCCACAGTCTCTGAAGTAAAATTTTCTGAATTAGAAAAGAAGGTTAAGAGAGAGAATTGGAGAAGAATATGGTTTAGATTTAAGAAGAGTAAACTGTCTGTCATAGGTTTATCAATGATTCTGATACTCTTGTTCATGGCGGTTTTCGCAGAATATGTTGCACCCTATCCTTCTCATGCAGGTCTCTACATAGCGTTTAAGAATGCTTACAAACCTCCATCAATAGAACATATTCTTGGAACAGACATGTATGGTAGAGACGTATTCAGTAGGATAATCTTCGGATTCCGGTATGCTTTCATGATGATCGGGTTAGTCTTGTCAATTGTTGTCCCCACAGGCGTTATACTCGGATTAATAGCTGGATACTATAGGGGCACATTCATCGAGACAGTAATAGTGAGACTCTCAGACATATTCATATCTCTACCACCCCTCGTCTTAGCTTTATCGATAGCTTCGATACTTGAGCCGAATATATTCAATTCCATGTTAGCTGTCTCATTAATGTGGTGGCCATGGTACGTTAAATTAACATACTCTATGACGGTATCACTTCGAAACGAGCCATTCATACTCGCTGCCGAATCCCAAGGAGCATCTACTCTACATATACTCTTCAGAGAACTACTCCCAATAGAGCTGGGAACAATCCTCACTAAAGTTACTCTAGACGCTGGATGGGTTATACTCATAGGAGCGGCCATCAGCTTCGTTGGACTGGGAGCACAGCCGCCAACACCAGACCTCGGTACAATGGTTTCCGAATATAGTAAGTATCTTCCAGAATATTGGTGGATGAGTTTAGGACCCGCTGCAGGTATAGTATTAATCATACTTGCTTTCAACTTACTTGGAGACGGTGTTAGAGACGTGTTCGCAGGTGAGTAAAAATGCTACTCGAAATCAATGATTTACATGTTTACTACAAGAGTTACTGGTACATTCTTAAAGTATTAAATGGCGTATGGTTAAGAGTAGACAAAGGCGAACGTGTAGGGATAATTGGAGAATCTGGAAGCGGGAAAACAACTCTCCTAAAATCAATTCTTAAGATACTTCCCCAGAATGGCATTATACCAAGAGGTGAAATAAGATATGACGGTAAGAATATTTTGAAGCTAGGTGATAATGAACTTACAAAGATTAGGAGGAAAGAAATAGGAATCATATTTCAAGATCCCATGGCAGCTCTCAACCCAGTCTTCACGATTAAGGAACAATTATACGACATAATAAAACATAAAATGATGATTGAAGGACATAATCCATCAAGTAAAGAACTCCATGAACAAGCTGTAAAAATATTAAATGATGTTAGACTACCTGACCCTGAGAGAGTACTAAAATCCTATCCATTCCAATTAAGTGGAGGTATGAGGCAGAGGGTCATGATAGCGATGGCATTAATATCTGCTGAGAAGCTACTGCTAGCAGATGAACCGACAACAAACCTCGACGTAACTATTCAAGACCAGATCCTCAAACTCATCCACAAGCTTGTAACAGAGAAAAACCTAAGTACTATACTTGTCTCACATGCTCTCGGAATGGTTTACCAGATGACTGACAGAGTATTCGTATTATATGCGGGAGATATTATGGAAGAAGCTGGAACGAATGAATTATTCAATCATCCTAAACACCCCTATACACAGCTGCTAATATCAAGTACCCCTAGACTTAGCTCTGTAGGAGTAGGAGAAGGAATAAAAGGAAAGATCCCTGACTATCGTAACCCCCCGCCTGGATGTAGATTTGCACCTAGATGTCCCTATGTAATGGATAAATGCATCAACATGAAGCCGGGGAAGATACAAGTAAACAGGGATCATGTAGTCTCATGCTACTTGTATGATTAAGAGGTGATTATATGAGTAATTATACAATTTTAAGTGTTTCAGATCTAAGAAAATACTTCACAACTGCGGAAGGTGTTGTTAGAGCAGTTGATGGAGTAAGCTTTAACGTAAAACATGGTGAAACACTAGCACTAGTCGGTGAGTCAGGATCAGGAAAGACAACTACAGGCCACGTCATAATGGGTTTCTATCCACCTGATGGTGGAAAAATAATCTACAAGGGAGCATACGAGTTATCAATTCCAATGAAGAAGAGACCTCTAGAGTTAAAGAGAGATATACAGATAGTCTTCCAAGACCCTGGCACCTCACTAAACCCGAAAAGATTGGTTAAAGACATTATTAGCCTACCTCTCCTAGTTCATCGAATCGTCGATAAAAGGAGGGTATATGAGAAAGTGGCAGAGCTTCTTGAATATGTTGGACTAAGTGAGGAATACATGTTCAGGTATCCCCACGAACTTGGTGGAGGAGAGAAACAGCTCGTAGCTATAGCTAGAGCTCTCGCTCCCAACCCATCTTTCATCATTCTCGATGAATCAACATCAGCTTTAGACGTATCTTCACAAGCAAAAGTACTCAACACACTTGTTAAGATCCAGAATGAACTTAAGCTTACATACCTATTGATAACACATGACCTAGGAGTTGTTAGGAATATCTCTCAACGTGTTATGATAATGTACCTGGGGAAAATATATGAAGAGGCACCTACTGAGGAATTCTTCAAGTTACCTATGCATCCATATACTCAGATGCTCTTGTCATCTATACCTACATTATCCGAAGAAGATGAAAAGATTAAACCAAGAGGTATAGAATCAGTGGGTGAGATACCGAGTGCAGTTAAGCCTCCGAGTGGATGTAGATTCCATACGAGATGTCCCTTCGCTAAGCAGATATGCATGGAAAAAGATCCTCCAGACATAATAGTAAACAACAATCATATAGTTAGATGTTGGCTTTACGAGTGATCGTTGCACCAACATCATGACTCGCTTCTAGTATCAAGTATAATCTTCGATGTGTAATGATTTAGGCAGTGTTGCGAGGTTGATATATCCGTCTTTTGATACTACGACGTTGTCTTCTAGTCTAACGCCGAAGAGGTTTGGGAGATAGATTCCTGGTTCAACTGTGAAGACCATTCCGTTTTTTAGTAGCTCGGTATTTCCTGTTTTGATGAAGGGTGGTTCGTGAACTTCTAACCCTAGACCGTGTCCAGTTCTATGTATAAAGTATTCTCCGTAACCTTGTGCCTCGATTGTTCTTCGCGCAGCTATATCAACCTCCTCTGCTTTAATATTTTCTCTAATAATATCCAATGCGGTCTGCTGAGCTCTCAACACTATATTGAATATTTCTAGCTGCTTGCTTGATGGAGTACCACATACAATGGTTCTAGTCAGATCTGAATAGTATCCTTGATATCTAACGCCGATATCCAGAACAACTATATCGCCTTTATCGATTATCTTATTTGTGGGTTCTTGATGGGGTAGTGCAGAATTACCGCCACTCTGTACTAATGCGAAGGGTACTTCTTCTGCTCCAAGCTCAAGGGCATAATTCTTTATATGCATCATTAATTCTCTCTCCGAGATACCTGCCCTGACATTCTTAATCGCATCCAACAAGACTTGATTGTTTTTCTCAGCAGCTTTCTTTAGAATATCAACCTCCTCCAATTCTTTGATCTTCCTCATAGAATATATTAAATCATCAATTAGAGAATATTCTATGTTTGTAAGCTTGCTGATGAGGGGGTAGACATACTTGAATTGTATTGTTTCTTCAACACCTATCTTCAATTTTCTACTTCTAGAAAAAATATTTTCGAGTATATTGATTGGGGACTCTGTATCGCTGTAGCTTACTAATTCGAAATCCCTTAATCTACATTTTTCCTCCACTCTCTTCTCCTCTAACTTGGGTACTATAAGCAGTACTCTATCCTCATCTTTACGTATTATTAAAGTAATCAATCTTTCAAGAGAGATCGCACTGTATCCTGAAAAGTAGAGCATGTTAGGCTCAGAAGTAACCATTATGATATCTATAGCTTTGTCCTCCATTAATCTTCTAATCTTTTTAACTCTATCTTCATACATTCTAAACCGCCTACCTTGGAGGAGAGAGTATCCATAAAATTCTAGCTGGTTTACTGCTGAGGTTTACAGTATAGTGTGGGGTTCCTCTCTTATTGTACATTACCATTCCTTCTTCTAGTTTAATAGATTCCTTATCTGTCCCGAAGGTTACTTCTCCAGATAATATGTATGCGAATTCATCGTTTTCGCTATGAATACTGTAGCCTTCCTTCGGAAGCCTCACACCTGGAGAAATCTCAAGGATACCGATCTCTAATTTATCAGTCTTCAAGATTGATACAGCATTGTCTTTAGCGTTATCCCATCGTTTTCCATCTATCATTTGATAAACTATTTTAGCATTCATACATACATCAAGAAGTTAAACATGATTTAAACATTCGCCTTTAGTAAGACCTCTCATGATGGGGGAAGATTAGGATGGGAAGCCTTATACATTTGTACATGCATTGTAGAGATACGTGGAGAGTGATTCACTGTGAGTAGAATAAGAAGAGGTGGATACTGGAACAAGATCGCCATAATAGATCTCTCTAAGAAGCTGGTAAAGTATCTCGAGTTAAATGACTCTATATGTGGTAAGTTTATTGGCGGAATCGGATTAGGAGCAAAACTCCTCATAGACAATACTCCTCCGAAAATTGATCCACTATCTCCAGAAAATTTAATCATTTATACTGTTGGACCTGTTGAGGGGCTGGTTCTACCTAGTGCTGCTAGAATGGCTGCTGTCTTCAAGTCTCCACTAACAGGATTCTTCGGTGAATCGTTGTGTGGAGGATACATTGGTACGGAGCTTGCTAAAGCAGGTCTCGATGCAATAATAGTATTAGGCCAGTCGCCTGACCCTGTCTACTTGTTAATACAAGACGGGACTGTAGAAATTAAGAACGCTTCACATCTATGGGGTCTAGACACATATGCGACTGAGAAAGAGTTATGGAGTGAACTCGGAGAAGTAATGACAGCATGTATAGGACCTGCGGGAGAAAATTTGGTGAGATTTGCATGTATAGTTCATGGTCTTTACATGCATGAGAGAAAGAAGCTTAGAGGGGGATTCTTCGGTAGAACGGGTGGAGGAGCAGTAATGGGAAGTAAGAAGTTGAAAGCAATCGTTATACGTGGAGAATACAAGATTGAACCCGCTGATAGTGAAAGATTCAATAAATTTAGAGAGAACGTGGTGAAGTTAGCGAGAGAAAAACTTCAAACCTTAGCAAAATATGGTACCTCGGCAATAATGTCTCTGACAAACTCTACAGGCTCTCTACCCACAAGATACTATGAAGGTGGAAGCTTCGAAGCCTATGAAAAGATTGGTCCAGAAACTTTTAACAAGTTATATGTAAAAAAGAGGATTACATGTTTCGCTTGTCCAGTAGCTTGCGGTAGACACTCTGAAACCTCGGATGGATTGCAGACTGAGGGCCCTGAATATGAAACATTGTTTGCTCTAGGTCCACTCCCATACATAGATAACCTACAGACAATAGTGGAAGCAAATGATCTTGCAAACAGGCTTGGAATGGATACTATAAGCACGGGGAACGTCATAGCTTTCGCAATGTACTTGGTTGAGAAAAAAGTATTCAAGGAGGAGTGGCTATCTTTTGGAGATGGTAAAGCGTTACTCAAGGCAGTTGAGATGATAGCTTATAGGAGGGGGTTAGGAGATGTATTAGCGGAAGGTGTTAAGAAAGCTTCCGAGAAACTGGATGCATCAAAGTATGCTATACATGTTAAAGGATTAGAGTTTCCAGGTTATGAGCCTAGAGCTTTGAAAGGTGTAGCATTAGCTTATGCAGTCTCTGCGAGAGGAGCATGCCATCTAAGACATGTCGCTTATAGACCGAATCTTGTAGGATTACACCCATTTAATCCAGAGATCAAAGTAGATAGATTGTCTTATGAAGGACATGCAGAGTATGTTGTCGAATTAGAAGATTTCCACGCAGTAGTTGATAGTATGATCTTATGTAAATTCTATTGTCTCCCCGTCATAGGACCATTACTTTGGAGAGAACTATCAGAGCTATACTCTATTTCTACAGGTAGAAATATTAATCCCAATGAGTTAAGGAAGAAGGGAGAGACAATAAACAATCTAATTAGAATATATAACGTTAGAGAAGGGCTTAGGAGAGATGACGATGTTCTTCCAGCTAGAATATTTTCTGAACCCTTAGAATTTGGAGCATCAAAAGGTGAGAAAATAGAATTTGAAAAATTCATGAAAATGCTTGAAGACTACTATCGTTTAAGAGGTTGGGGTAACAGTGGGGTACCATCACCTGAAAAGCTGAAGGAGCTAGACTTGAATGAATACATCCAAAAACTCTAGAGTCTGGATAACTCCATTAAAGCATTCGACACCACATTCGATGCAGTAACGATATCACCTATCTTGATCTTCTCATAATCTGTGTGAGCTAATCTAGAGTCTCCAGGGCCGAAAGCTGCTATACTCTTCGATATGACCGCTAGAGTATTCATATCACTTGTACCTGTCTTCTTAACAATCCTCGGCTTCAAATTCAATCTTAACACTCCTCTAACCAATGCTCTAACAACTTCTGTATTTACACTGACTTCAACAGGCTTCTCAACGCTAAGAAACTCTAATCCGACTCCAACTTTCTGAGCAATATCTTTAATCTCTTCAATGATGTTATCCGAGGAATATTTTGGAGGATATCTTATGTTAGCGTATGCTTCTCCTTCTCTAGGTAAGCTACTAGGCCAATCCCCAGCTTTCAACATTGTGAAAGCACATGATACTTCATCGAAGCTTTCTCCATTGAATCTGCTTTTAACGATGTTGATAAATTCTATTAGCTTGTCTAGAGCTGAACTACCTATATATGGAGCTGAACTATGCCCGCCTATCGCATTGGCCGACACCTTTATCAGTATACTTCCTCTGTATGCTATTGCTATTCCGAGATTTGTAGGTTCACCGATTATGATGTGATCTGATCTGAAATCCTTCTCTACGAGATACTTAGCGCCTAACCCATCATCTTCTTCTCGAACTAATCCTCCAACATATACTTTACAATTACTCATTCTTGATCTATCAAGTGCTGCTCCAACTATGAATGCTGTTAGAGGACCTTTAGCATCTATAACTCCTCTACCATACACTGTATCTTGAACTACTTTTACATCTACCTTTCCTGGAACTGTGTCTAGATGACTTGCTAGGAGAATCGTTCTTCCATGAGATCCATATCTTAGAAAAATGTTTCCAACTTCATCTGTATAAAATTCATCATACCCTAATTCATCAGCCCAACCTCTAATTATAGGAGCTAGCTTGTATTCATGTCCAGGGGGAGTATATTCGCTTACAAGATCTAGAATCAGCTTCTTCGCCAATTCTTCTACATTCATCTCTCCAGCAACTCTCTCTACATAGAATAGAATAATAAACTTATTCTAACAGTAAGTGAGATAATTTATCATTTTTTAATATTCTTGATAGTTAACTCAACCATGGTTCTCGCAAGATCTTTTCCTGTAACTCTTACAGTATTTCTGAATTCGGGTACTGCGTTTACTTCACTTACAAAGTATCTTCCATCTCTTGATTCAAGGATGTCAATTCCTAGAACACCGCCCCCCATGATGTATCCTGTTTTCTTCACAATCTCGATTAATTCATTGTTTAATTCTGCTTCTACAGCAACTCCTCCAAGTGCTGTATTTGTTTTCCAGCTATTGCTTACTCTATATATTGCTGCTGGAACTTCACCCCAGAAGTAGAATGCTCTGATATCTCTGCTTGGTTTATCTATGTATTCCTGTACATAGTGAACCTTAAGGTATGGGCTCTGCATATACTCTCTAAATTCTATTATCTCAAGTAAGCTATCTCTATCTAATGCTCTGCTCACCATTCTTCCCCAGCTACCATAGATTGGTTTAACGACTAAGGGGTATCCTAACTTCTCAGCAATGTCTAAACAGCCATCCCTACTAAAAGATACGCCAGTCCTAGGAACTGGGATATTATTTTTAGCAAGCTTAAGCGTTGTATATAGTTTGTCTTCGCAATCTCTAATTACGTTAAAATTGTTTACTACCTGTATCCCCTGTTCTTCAAAGATAGCTGTAGATGATAATGCACGATAAAAACTTACACATCTTTGGATTATAAAATCTAGTCCACTATATCCATTAGGTTCAGTTAACCAGAAAACCTTCTTACTTACTTGTAGTGGAACTACATCGTGCCCTAACTTCTTTATCGCATCAATTATTGCTCTCTCTTCCCACCTAACGAAATCGTAAGCTACACCAATCTTCATCTATGTTAACAGTATATAAACTCCGAAACTAATAAATCTAATCAAGATAATATACGAAAAATAATATACTAATAGCTAACTTCGTAAATATATTACGTAAAGAGAAAGCATGTTTTCTGTTTTCGTATATTATGGATTGTGAGAACAAGTAGTTTCATATCGTGGTAAGGGTATTGTGTGTTTATTTATTGACCCCAGTCTTCAGAGATTTCTTCTGCTTCTTTAAGTCTATAGTTCCCGTTCTCATCAATCTCAAGTTCAAGCTGGGCACCGCATTCATCATGCTCGAAGAGTTCACCTGAAACAGCATCATCGGGGATCTCCATGAATCCACCACATATGGGGCACTCCAATTTCCTCATCCCAACCACCTCTAATTCAGATTATCAATATTAAGTATGGAATTATATTACTGTATCTCTCTACGAGCTGACTCGATATTATCATCAATAAGAGAGAAACATTAGATACAACAATATCCCATGAAAATTATAAGAACAGCAAGTAGCGGCTCAAATGAGATTTTAGAATCTAAAATTTATGAATGTTTCTCTATGAATTCAGAATACATAATTAATCGAGGGTAGATCATGAATAAAATTTTATAGAGCACTATAGATCATTTTTGAACAGTAGAGAGTATGCTGAAGACGATGCTGGGTGAACGATTCTCCAACATATGGTATGTTGGAGAAGTAAGCGAGGAAGGAGTAGATAAGATAGTTCAATATTTAACAGATTTCTCTAGCAAAGCAGTTAGTAGAGTAAGATTAAGATTTTACATTGATAAACCCGGAAATATATCTTACTTAGATAAGGTTAGGAGAATCCTATTACATAATACTAGTTTGAGCATAGTAGTAGAAGAAAGACTTGTAGATGAGTTGCAAAAAGATTTAGCATCAATTGAAGATGAAGTCATATTAATACGTGATAGACAGTCTCCGTTAGAAATTCAAGTCACGGAGAGAGTTAGGGTTATCGAGGTGGGGTAAATGTGTCCGGAAAAGATTGACATAATTCTAACGACGGATAGAACGATGATGTCTAATCATCATGGCAAGGAATTCTTAGGATTCATGGCTACAGGTCCAGCTATAGGGATGCCTGAAGATTTATGGATGTGGATAGCTGCACCTAAAATGAAGACTGATGAGTTTGGGAGACCTTGGCAGGCACCGTATGCTTTGAGGAAACTAGAGGCACTGCTCATAGACCATGGATATAATGCAGCAGTAATAGACCCTGACCACGTAGATAAGTATTTACCCAATGCGAAAATACTCATGCTAAGTCATCATGATTATTTTGCGTTATGCCCGCCTAGCAGTGAGTGGTGGATTGTAACTAAGAAAGAGCCCGTAAACGCTAAAAGCTTTAAAAAATTTATGGAGAAGCCTTCTATCAGGGAAGCTAAGAAGAATGGGTTAAAAATAATTGTTGGAGGACCATCTGCTTGGCAATGGTTATACAAGATAGACCTATGGAGTAGATGGATGGTTGATACAGTTGTAGACGGTGAGGGGGAAAGAGTAACTATAGACCTCGTTAAAAGAGTCTTCAATGGTGAGCCTCTACCAAGATACGTTTTCGTCGGACCTAGAGATGTTCCAAGCATCGAGGAGATACCATTGATAAAGTATGCTAGTATTAATGGGCTTGTTGAGATTATGCGTGGATGCCCGAGAGGATGTAAATTCTGCTCAGTAACTCTTCGAAGCCTTAGGCATGTACCTCTAGAGATGATTGAGAAAGAGATTATGATTAATGTTCAGCAAGGAGTCAGGAATGGAATACTGCATTCTGAAGACGTATTATTGTATGGTGCACGAGGGATAAACATTAATCCAGACGCTTTAATAAAACTTCATCAAATGGCTAGGATCCATCTTAACGAGATTGCTTGGAGTCATGCAAGTCTAGCAGCTATAAAAAATGCTGAAGAAAAGTATAAGCTAATCTCAAGGATAATGGAGATCGTTAAAAGCAATGGTGTTCAAAACTATCTGGGTGTAGAAGTTGGATTGGAGACAGGGTCTCCAAGATTAGCTAAAAAGATTATGCCTGCGAAATCCCTCCCATATCCAGCTGAGTCTTGGCCAGAAGTTGTCGAAGATGCATTCATAATAATGCATGAAAACCACATTATACCTGCAGCAACAATAATCCTCGGTCTACCAGAAGAAACACCTGAAGACTTAGCCCAGACAGCTGAGTTAATAGATAGACTTAGACCTTATAGATCTCTTATCGTTCCAATGTTCTTTGTCCCGATGGGGGTACTAAAGAATAAGGATTGGTTCACGGATATCAAGATAACAGATGAGCATATTGAAGTTATGAGGAGATGCTTATGGCATTCTATACACTGGGCTGAGGATATAGTTAATAGATTCTACTTGAATAAACCTGGAATGGCTCCTCTAAAATTCATGTTGAAAACCTTCTTGAGATATGTTAGATGGAAAGGGAGGATAGTTGAAAGAAAACTTGGGTTAACACCCATTCAAACTTCTGCTGCACCTGTCGTAAGGCAACCGTAACAGAAAGAATAACATAACTAAGGTGAAATATCCTAGTAAATTAATCTCCAATACTGGTAGAATATAAGCAAAGATGGAAAATGAAGTATTACATTTTGCGTAAAGAAGGAATTTAGAATTATGATTAACACTCTATATTTGCATCTTGGTAGGGTAAACTTGAAGGTTTCACTATGTACTAACTCATAAAGTGATCCTAGTACCTGCAGTTTCTTCTAGAGCTTTCAATGGGTCTTCCACTAACCCTGAACATATTATTGATTCTTTAACGCCTGCCTCCACTACTTTAGCACACATTAATACTTTCCTATTCATTCCAAAGCCTATCCTAGAGTGTAACGCCTCTACATCGCTTACTTTAATTTCTTTTATTAATTTTCCATCCACTAGTATTCCTTCGACATCCGTAAGTATAAGCAGCTTTTCTGCACGCATGGATTCAGCAATCTTTCCTGCAGCTTGATCAGCATCCACATTTAATAGTTCTCCTTCTTCTCCGATGGCTATTGGCGCAATCACGGGAGTGTATCCATGATTAATTAATGTTGTAAGGAATCCTGTTTCGACTTCTTTAATCATGCCAGTGTAGCCTCCAGGTATAATCCTCTTCCTATTGTTTTCATCTAAGACTACTATCTTCTTTTTCCTTTCAGCTTTCATGAGTTCTCCATCTGCACCTGTTAATCCTACAGCTTTTATCTTCAAAGAATTCAGTTTAGCAACTATCTCTTTATTTATTTTTCCAGCCATAACCATTACGTAAACTTCTAGTTCTCTTTCATCAGTGTATCTGCTCCGTATACCTTGAGGGGAGACAACAAACTTGGGCTCTATACCTATTAAAGCTTCATACTTTGTAACAATATCCCCACCACCATGTACAAAGATTATTCTCAACCCTCTAGATACTCTTACAGCAACACTATTCAATATGTTATCCATATTCTGTTCAAGTGCTCTTCCGCCAGCTTTTACAACTATTAACGACATCGCTTTAGAATATTTTGATAATTCTAAAATATTAACTCTATTGCCTCAAGGATGAGTCTTCCTCCGTATTCATGGTACACTTTTACATATACTCTGTAGATAGATTAGGTAAGCCTGAAATAATAGTCGATACCCTAAGTGTTTCGATGGTTAAGGTTGGAATAGTGGGTGCAAGTGGATATGCTGGTGGAGAATTACTGAGAATACTTTCAATTCATCCAAGAGTTGAGGTAACCGTCGCCACTTCTAGAGAGTTTAAGGGAAAACCAGTATCATATGTCCACGTAAACTTGAGGAGATACTATCCTAACCTCAAGTTTACAGATGTATCAATAGATGAATTGACTTCAAGATGCGACTTAGTATTTATTAATACTCCTCCAAGTATCTCGCAGAAGATTACCCCTAAGCTTCTAGAGAGTGGGCTGAAAGTAGTAGATCTTAGTCCAGACTTCAGACTTAAAAATCCTGAAGATTATGAAAAATGGTATGGATTTCAACATGAAGCTTTAGATCTTCTCCAGAAGAGCGTGTATGGTTTACCTGAATTACATAGAGAAGAATTGAGGAGAGCGGAATTGATCGCATGTCCTGGTTGTAATGCTACTGCATCTATTCTTGCATTGACGCCGTTGGTTGAGTCGAAGATCGTTGACTTAGAGCACGTAGTTGTTGATGTTAAGGTTGGTAGTAGTGAAGCTGGACGTAAACCTAACCTAGGTTCACATCATCCTGAAAGGGCTAATGTTATGAGACCCTACAGTGTAGAAGGTCACAGGCATGTAGCTGAAATAATTCAAGAATTGAATCATTTATCCAGAGATAAGGTGGACGTAATATTTGTGCCTCATGCTGTGGGAGCTGTGAGAGGAGCTTTAGCATCATGCCATACATGGTTAACCAGTCAAGACGTTGACAATAATGCTCTTAGAAGAATATATGCGAGAAGGTATAGCGGTGAACCATTCATCAGAATAGTTGGAGAAGGATTGTTTAAGTATCCTGATCCAATAAACGTGGTAGGCTCAAATTACGCAGATGTAAAAGCTGTTTTATACGAGAAAAAAGCAGTGATATCATTCTGTGCAATTGATAACCTGGTTAAAGGTGCTGCAGGTCAAGCCGTCCAATGCATGAATATTATGCTGGGATTCGATGAGAAGATGGGGCTTGAATCTCCCCCTCTTAGACCAGTATAGAAATATCGAATTCAACATCTAATCAACTCTAAATAATGTTTGAAGTATTCTTTCTAATTCTTGACCCTCGTTTTAATGTACTTAGTTAATATTTCGGGTACGTTTATTTTTGTTGCACTCATAAATCCTTTGAATTCTGGAACACCGTTAACCTCGTTAACTAGATATCTTTCGTCTTCCTGGAATACATCTACTGCTAGAAATTCTCCACCAATTGTTTCAGCAACTTTAAGTGTAATTTCTTCAAGTTCACTATCTACTTTGTATGGTTCAACTTGAGCTCCTAGGGCTACATTGCTTCTCCATTCTCCATTTCTTGGTCTCCTTGCTACAGCTCCGATTACTTGGTTAGATAGAGTAAGTACTCTAATATCTTTTCTACTATCTTTAACGTATCTCTGCAATATGTGAGTTCTTGTATTCTGGCTCGGCATCATCTCCCTATGCTCTATTATACTCTTCAAGACGTAGAAGTCTTTCACTAATGTTACTAATCTTCCCCAGCTTCCTATTGGAGGCTTATCTACGAGGGGAAAACCGATTTCTTGTCCTGCTTTTAATACGGCCTCACCGCTAAAGGCTACGTATGTTTCTGGGAAAGGTATCTTAGCCATCTTAAGCTTAGAGATTGTTAGTACTTTGTCTCCTGAAACTAGTATCGAATATGAATTATTTACTGTCTCAATATTCATTGATTCTCTCATACATGCTGAGTAAACAGATCTATACATTGAGACGGGTCTAATAAGTGAGAGCTCAATATCTCCATCAACTTCCATCCAAGATAATGGATCAAGTCTTAAGTTGGTTAAGACCACATTTACACTATTATTTTTAAGACTCTCCACGATAAGCTTCTCCTCAAACCTTACATGGTCAACGATAACTTCCACTTTCACCATCTCAACTTAACACTAAAGAACTATAGAAGGATATATAAATACATTTCCAAAAATCTTTAGAAAAATATGGTCAAAATTTAAAAACTTTAAATTTTCGTCCCTAGCCTTAAAATCCTGAATAAATAGTAGGGTTACTGAACTCATAAATCTGGACCACATATAAAATGTTATAGATTTCTCCTAGATTCCTATTGACAGAGAAAAATAATGAAGTTTTCTATTCTCACCCTCTTCTCCATGATTTCTCTATCTCGATTGTTGCCTACTCAGCAGTTTCAAAATAGATAGGCTTAAATAGACATAAGTAGTAATTTTTACTGATGGAAAGGCTTTATACACTTAAAGAAGCTAAAAGGTTGCTGGGAGTTACTACGAGAACTATTCAGCGTTGGGATAAA
>ERZ1669248.513-NODE-513-length-18381-cov-9.647986_pt1 | contig 18381 bp, 19 predicted proteins | sample MGYA00579296_ERZ1669248 | MGnify/ENA primary metagenome ERZ1669248 (study PRJEB41166, sample SAMN08046057) | hot springs metagenome | biome: hot spring; feature: neutral hot spring; material: thermophilic sediment; isolation source: thermophilic sediment from...
CTCAATTTTTATCGACAGAATCCTTGGAATCTACAGCTTTTATAAAAAATCTTAGTTCTTAATTATTTCAAATCTACACAAATTCTTGCTCTTTTGCATCAGCTAAAGTTAAATCATCTATTCTTATAATTTAATTGACAAATTTGATTAATTAACAATAATAATTTTTAAAGCAAAAATAGAAAAAAAGAGGAGAGCAAGTATGGCTCAGAAAATAGAAATAAGAATAACAGGGATGAGCTGTGAACACTGCGTTAAAAGAGTTAAAGAAGCTTTATCAAGAATAGAGGGAGTAAAAGAAGTTTCTGTTGAGCTTGTCTCTGGTAAAGGTTACATAGTTAGTGAAAAAGAAATAACTATAAATATTATAAAAGAGGCTTTAAAAAAAGAGGGATACGGAGTGAAAGAATAATTATTAAAAGGTTTTTAAGATGGAAGAAAAGGAATATAAAAAATCTTTTATAGTAACTGGGATGACTTGCATAAATTGTGTAAGAAGGGTGGAAAAGGCATTAAGAAATATACAAGGTGTCAGTTTTGCCTCAGTTAATCTTGCTACTTCAACTGGATTTATAATTGCTGAAAGGGAAATTTCTCTTGATGAAATAAAAGAGGCAGTTAGGTCAGCAGGATATGGAGTTTCGGAGGAAAAATTAGAAGATGTAGAGAAAAAACGCTATCTTCAGAACAAAAGAAATTTAATTCTCTCATGGATTTTTACTAGCCCTTTGATGCTTCTTATGGCTATTCATATGTTTTTTTATATGATTCCTTATTTTTCAATTTTAGAGTTTTTCTGGGGTGGAATTGTTATTTTTTATGCGGGAAAAGGCACTTTAAGAAGCGCTTTTATAGCCATTACCCATAAACATTCCAACATGGATGTTCTTGTTTCTACCGGAGCTTTGGTTGCCTGGTTAACCCCAGTTTTAGAAATATTAAAGTTTCCTATAATGTCTTTCGGTGCTTTAGGTGCAATGATAATGACTTTTCACATTACAGGAAGGTTTATAGAAGCTTATATAAGGGATAAGGCCACTAAAGAACTGAAGGATCTTTTAAAACTTCAAGCAAAAGAAGTAAGGATTTTAGAAGGTGATAAAGAATTATATGTACCTGTTTCTGCTGTAAAAATAGACACTATAGCACTTGTTAAACCTGGAGAAAAAATACCTGTGGATGGAGTAATAGTTGAGGGAGACTCTCTTATAGATGAATCAATGATTACGGGAGAACCTATACCTGTTTTTAAAAAAGAGGGTGATAAGGTTATAGGTGGTTCATTTAATCTATCTTCTCCTTTAAAAATAAAGGTAACTCATGTAGGAGAAGATACCTATCTTTCCAAAATGATTAAGCTTATTCAAGAAGCGCAGGGCACAAAAGTGCCTATACAGGCTCTGGCAGATAGAATTACAAATTTTTTTGTTCCTTCAGTTGTAACTTTATCCATTTTGGCTGCTATTTTTTGGTATTTTAATTTTTATAGATTCTATTCTTTCTTGGAAAAAATGAAAAATATTTTTCCGTGGATAATCTTAACTCACGATCCTTTATCTTTTTCTATTTTTGTTTTTATGTGCACTATAATTATTGCTTGTCCATGTGCACTTGGGCTTGCAACTCCTATGGCACTTATAAAGGCTACAGGTCTTGCAGGTAAAAAGGGACTTTTGATAAAAAATGCAGAGGCTATACAGACCTCAAAAGAATTAAAAGTAATCCTTACTGATAAAACAGGTACACTTACAGAGGGTAACCCAAAAGTTGTTGAACATAATTTAGATGAAAGAACACTTAAAATAGTTGCAAGTATTGAGAAAAGTTCAAATCACCCCTTAGCTACTGCTATTAGCAAACTTGTAGAAAGTTATCTTGAAGTAGAAGAAATAAAAGAAATTGCAGGAGAGGGAATGAAAGGAATTTATAATGGAAAAGAATATTTTATTGGTAAGCCAAAAAATGAGAAGATTTATGAAAACTTGCTAAAGGATGGGAAAATAGTTATTGAAGTTAGAGAGAATGGGAAAATGGTTGGCTATTTAGCAATAGAGGATCCACTGAGAGAAGATTCATATGAAGCTATTAAAAAGCTGAAAGCTTTAGGAATAAGAACAGTTATGGTGACAGGAGATAATTTTCAAACCGCAAGTGTTATTGCTAAAAAACTCGGGATAGATGAAGTATTTGCCCGTGTAAGCCCCCAAGAAAAACTTAATATAGTTAGAAAATATCAAGGATTTGGACAAAAGGTAGCTTTTATTGGAGATGGAATAAATGATTCTCCAGCCTTAAAAGGAGCTGATATAGGGATAGCTATAGGTTCAGGAACAGACCTTGCTATAGAGAGTGCAGATATTATAATTCTTAAAAGAGGGATTTCAAAGGCAGTAGATATAATTGTTCTTTCTCAAAAAACCTTTTTCATAATAAAACAGAATCTCTTCTGGGCATTTTTTTATAATTTAGTTGCCATTCCTGTTGCTATGATGGGACTTTTAAATCCTCTTATAGCAGAGTTAGCTATGATTTTAAGCTCTATAAATGTTATTTTAAATTCTCTTAGAATTAAGGCTTAGAAAAGAAAAATTTGGTTATAATAATTGATTATGCTATAATAATTGAAATGTGTAAAATTGGAGGAGGGTTAATATGAAAAAAAATGAAAAAAGAGGAATTAAAAAGGTTCTCATTGCTAACAGAGGTGTTCCTGCAGTAAGGGTTATGAATACCTGTAGGGATAAAAGAATAAAAACAGTTGCTATTTATAGTACCCCAGATAGATTAGCTTATCATGTGTTTTTAGCAGATGAAGCAGTGCATATAGGAGAGGCTCTTCCACATGAGTCCTATCTAAATATGGAAAAAATTATTAAAATTGCTTTGGAAAGAGGATGTGATGCTATTCATCCTGGTTGGGGTTTTTTAGCCGAAAATCCTGATTTTGCAGAGATGGTTGAAGATGCAGGTCTTATTTGGATAGGTCCACCTCCTAAGATAATTCGTTTAATGGGAGATAAAATAAGAGCAAAAAAAATTGCTCAAAGAGCAAATGTCCCTACAATTCCTGCTTTACTTAAAGTAGAAACCGTAGAAGATATACTAAAATGGATGAAAGATGAGGAAATAGAATTTCCTATTATGATAAAGGCTGCAGCAGGTGGTGGTGGGAAAGGGATGGTGAGAGTTGATAATAAAGAAGCAATTCCATTACTTCTTGAAAAAGCAAAGTCAGAAGCAAGAAAAGCTTTCGGAGACGATACTGTATTTGTAGAAAAATATATACAAAAGGGAAGACATATAGAGGTTCAAATATGCGGAGATAAATATGGCAAAATTGTTCATCTTTATGAAAGAGAATGTACCATCCAAAGAAGAAATCAAAAGATTCTTGAAGAAGCTCCTTCTCCAAGCATAAATGATGACTTAAGGCAGGAAATTTGTTTTACCGCTGTAAGATTAATGAGAGAGATAGGTTATTACTCAGCTGGAACTGTAGAATTTTTACTTGATCCACAAACAAAGAAATTTTATTTTCTTGAGATTAATACAAGGCTTCAAGTTGAACATGGAATTACAGAGCTGGCTACAGGGCTTGATATTGTAGGACTTATGTTTGATATTGCAGAAGGTAAACCCATTCCCTTTTCTCAGGAAGCCATTTTCCCAAACAGACATGCTATAGAGGTTCGAATCAACGCAGAGGATCCTAAAACCTTTAATCCATCCTTTGGGACTATAACAAGACTTGAAATTCCTCAGGGACCAGGGATAAGAGTTTCTTCCGGAGTTTATGAAGGAGCAGAAGTTCCACCTTATTATGACTCACTCATTATGCTTGTTATGGCTGCAGGTGCGGATAGAAATGAAGCTATAAGAGTTATGGATAGAGCCTTAAGTAGAGGATTAAGAGTTGAGGGGATAAAGACTACAGCACCTTTACTTTTAAGTATTATTAGACACCCAGAATTTATAAAAGGAAACTATTCAACAAGATTTATTGAAGAACATTACCAAGAGCTAATATCCATGTTTAAAGAAAAAACCCCTGATGATGAAGTATTAAAAATAGCTCATTATATAGCAGAAATATCAGCTCTTGGTCCACAAAGCTGGATGTAAAAAGAAATAAAAGGGGGGTTAGATATGAGCTATGTATTCGTAAAGCCTGGAATGAGTCCCAGAGAAATAGTTCAAAAAGTGAGAGAACTTCCCGGAGTTTGTTTTGTTTCAGTTGGTATGAGAGATGCAGGGCAATCTGATTATAAAAACCGCTTAAGGATGTATGATCTAAAAACACTTGCTCCTTATTATAATGAAATGGGACTCTTTGCTGCTGAATGTCATGGTGGTGCAAGATGGCATGTAGGGATTATGAATAGAAGAGAAAGCCCTTTTGAAGAGACAGCTATATTAAGAAAACTTATGCCCAATGTACTTCTTCAGACACTTATTCGTGAAACCAACATGTGGGGCTATAGACCTTATCCAAAAAATATAATTGAATATGTAGTTGAAAGAGTAGATATAGATGTTTGGAGATGTTTTTCCTTTCTTAATGATGTTAGAAATATGAGAACCGTTGCAGAAGTAGTTATGAAAAGAGGGAAACTCTTTGAACCTGCAATTTCTTATACAGTGGCGCCTTGGTTTGATACTAAATATTATCTGAAAGTAGTGGATGAGATTGTAGATCTCTGCGGAGGAACAGATGAAATAATTCTTTGTATAAAAGATATGGCAGGGGTAGGAACAGTAACTTCAATAACTGAGTTAATTGATGCTATAAAACAGAAGTATCCAGAGCTTGTTATTAATTATCACAGGCACATTACCGATGGTCTTTTCATGCCGGTTTTACTTGCTGCTGCTAAGGCAGGAGCAAAAATACTTGATGTAGAAGAAGATACCCTTGTCAGATTTTATGGGCATCCACCTATTTTGGCAGTTGAAGCCTTATTAAAAGAACATGGAATTCCTGTAAATCTTAATAGAGAGGCTGCAGAAAAGGCTGTACAAAAAGTTAGAGAATGGATAAGGGATTATGAGTGGGCAGAATCACCTTTTAAAGGCTTTGATCACATGGTTACCAGACATAAAATGCCAGGAGGAGCTTTCCCAAGCTCTTTTGAACAGGCAGAAAAAGGCGGATTTTTACATTATATGCCATATATACTTCAGGTTATGTCTCTCTACAATCAGATTGTTAAATATTTTGATGTTACTCCTGGTTCTCAGATTACATGGGTTACCTGCAGTGGAATAGTAAATAGATATGCTAAAGAAAGAGGAGAAGAGGGTGTAAAACATGTTATTAGACTTCTTAAAAAATTTGTAGAAGAGAAAAAACAAGATTTTTCCGCAATGGAACAAGAAGAGCAGGAAGAACTATTACAGCTTTTTAGACATGCTCCAGGTGATTTTAAAAACTTAATACTTGGACATTATGGAAAATTACCTGTTGGTTGGCCTGATGATTGGGTTTATCAAAGCACTTTTGGAGATCAGTGGAAGGAGAAAATAAAAGAAAGAAAGGAAACATCTCCTTTAGAGGCCATTCCAGATGAGGATCTTTCAGCCCTAAGAAAACAGCTTGAAGATGAGTTAGGAAGACCAGCAACTGAAGAAGAATTTATTCTTTACCTAATGCATCCAAAGGACGCTATAGATTTTATTAAATTCAGAGAAAAATATGGAGATGCACCCTTAGTATTACCTACTAAAGTTTGGAGAGAAGGTCTTAAAAAACCAGGTGATAGAGTTGATTTTGAATATGAAGGGAAACCCTATTCTATTGAACTTGTTTCTATAGGTGCTGAAATAGATGGAGTTATCCATGTAATTTTGAAGGTAAATAACAAAACCAGAGTTTTTGAAGTAAAAACTCCCAGGGCCAAAAAAGAAGAAATTAAAAAAGCAACTAAACCAAACGAGATAGGTGCTCCTATAAGTGGGACAATATGGAGAATAGGAAATCCCAAGAGAGGGGCTTTAAAGGTTGGAGATATAGTTCATAGGGGGGAAGAAATAGCAAATTTAGAATCAATGAAGATGGAAAATCCCATTGTCGCACCTTTTGATGCTCAAATTGTAGAGATCTGTGTAAATCTTGATCAAAGGGTGGAAGAAGGACAATTGCTTTTTGTTTTACAACCTCTTGAAACTATAAAACCAGAAGAACCTGAAGCAAAAATAGAAAACTTGCCACACTAATTTATGCCTGTAAAAACAGGACTCGCAGAAAAAAGAAAAATTTATCTAAAAAAAAATTTAGAAAAACTTCTTCCTCGTTTTGAAAAATTAAATCCCGAAAAGGTTATTTTATTTGGATCGTTAGCAAAAGGAAATATTCATAAAGAGAGCGATATTGATTTAATAATTATTGTTAAAGATATTCCTTCAAAATTTTTACAAAGATTAGAAAAAGTTTATAACATTTTAGACCCTGATTTTTCAGTAGACATATTAGTTTACACACCAGAGGAGATTGAAAAAATGAAAGAAAAAAATCCTTTTATTAAAAAAGCTTTAGAAGAGGGTATAGTTTTATATGAAAGAAAGTCTTAAAGAGATAGCTAAGAAATGGCTTAAACAGGCTGAATACGATTTAAAGGATGCTGAGAAGGCATTATCTTGGAAAAGTTATAATTTGAGTTGTTTTCTTTCTCAGCAGGCAGCTGAAAAAGCTTTAAAAGCTTATCTTTATTTTGCAGGAGCAGAAGAAGTTTGGGGGCATTCAGTAGGTGCTCTATGCAAAGAAGCTATAAATTTTGATTCTTCTTTTGAAAATATTTTTTCCCAAGCTAAAGCCCTTGATAAATACTACATACCAACAAGATATCCCGATGCATTACCAGAGGAAACTGTTCCTTCTGAGGTATATGAAGAAGAAGATGCGCAAAGTGCACTAAAGAAAGCAAAAAATATTATTGATTTTGTAAAAATAAAATGTAAAGTTTAATTTAGATTTGACCCTAATTAAAAATTTTTATATAATCATTTTATTAAAATCTTGGGGGTAAGGGAATGAAATTTTTAAAGATTTTTATTTTAGTTGTTTCAATAATACTATTAGTTCAAAATGGTGCTTTTGCAGAAGAATATGCTAAAGAGATAAAGGAAAGAACTCTTACACTTCCTCGTTGTAATAAGCCAATAGGAGTAATTTCTGCAAAAAGCTTTAAATGTAAAGCAGCTGCCTGTCAGGGTGGAAAAATTGTATTTGGAGAGGGTTTTACAATTGAAACCACTCCTCAGGCACTTGGAGATGGTCTTGCAGATATGCTTATTACTGCACTTGTAAATACAGGATGCTTTAAAGTAGTTGAAAGAGCAGCTCTTGAAGAGATAAAAGAAGAACTTGAATTAATGGGTGTTAAGCCAAAACAAACTCTAAAGGCTGCAGACTTTATTATAACTGGCGCAGTAACAGCATTGGAAATGAATGCAGGAGGTGCAGGTGGAGGCGGTTTAATTATTCCTCTTCCCTGGAAGTTTGGAGGTGGTTTGAAGCTTGGGAAAGCTAAAGCTCACATAGCACTTGATATGAGGATTGTTAGAGTAAGAGATGCAGAGATACTTGTTGCTAAAACTGTTGAAGGGAAATCTGAAAGATGGAAATTTGGAGCAGCTGTAGGAGGTCTTTTTGGTTCAACAGTTGGAGGGGGTTGGTTTGAAGCCTTTAAAAATACACCCTTAGAAGAGGCAACAAGAGATTTGATAGCTTCCGCTGTAACCTTAATTGTAAACGAATTAAAAGTATATGCCCCAGATGTGGTAATTACTGAAAAGACCTATGGTGAAGGGGGAGAGGAAGTTAAATAAAAACTTGACAATTTTTCAATTTATTATAAAGTTAGAGATGCTTTTTAGAAACTGTAAAGGAGGGATAAACAAGTATGTCTCCTATTTTTACTACTCAAACTCCTTGGGTTAAAAAAGAGGATGTTAAAAGAGAATGGTACATCATTGATGCTAAAGATAAGATTTTAGGAAGACTTGCCTCAAAGTTAGCATATATTTTACAAGGGAAACACCGTCCAGATTATACTCCTCATGTAGATCAGGCAGATTTTATTGTGGTTGTCAATGCGGAAAAGATAAAACTTACAGGAAAGAAACTTGATCAAAAAGTTTATTGGCGCCATTCTGGATATATGGGGGGATTAAAACTTGAAACAGCTCGCAAACTTTTAGAAAAAAAGCCTGAACAACTGATTTATCTTGCAGTGAAAAGGATGCTTCCCAGAAACAGAATGAGAAAAAAACTTTTAAAGAAGTTAAAAATATATGCAGGGTCTAATCATCCTCATTTAGCTCAAAATCCTAAGCCTTTAGAGATTTAAGGAGGGCAGAAAATATGGAAAGAATTTATGCTACCGGAAAGAGAAAAACTTCTGTTGCAAGGGTATGGATATATCCTGGAAGCGGTCAAGTTATAGTAAATGATAAACCCTTTAAAGAATATTTTTATGATCACATTGTAGCTGAAGATGTAATATTTGCACCTTTTAGAATTACTAATTTGCTTGGTAAATTTGATGTAAAATGTACAGTTGAGGGTGGAGGAAAATCTGCACAGGCTGAAGCTATAAGACACGGAATTGCAAAAGCCTTAGTCTCTTATATGCCCGATTTGAAAGCTATCCTTAAAAAGGCAGGATTCCTTACCCGTGATTCTCGTGAAAAAGAAAGGAAGAAATATGGACTCAGAGGAGCAAGAAGAGGACAACAATACTCAAAGCGTTAAAGAATCTTTCTGTGATCAAAGCAGCTGTTATTGGAGCTACCGGTTATACTGGTTTAGAATTAATTAGACTTTCTGAGAATCATCCTTATCTTGAGATTTCAGTTATTACTTCAAGAGAAAAATCAGGGAAAAGTTTAAAAGAAGTTTTTTCTTGGAATGGTAAATATGCAGAACTTGTGTTTGAAGAACCAAATGTTAAAAAAATAGCAGAAAAGGTTCAAATTGCTTTTCTTTGCGTTCCTTCAGGAAAAGCTCAAGAAATGGCTTATGCTTTTTTACAAAAAGGGGTAAAGGTTATAGATTTTTCAGCAGATTTTAGATTTAAAAATGTCCAACTTTATGAAAGTACTTATTACATAAAACATAATTATCCAGAACTTTGTAAGAAAGCAGTTTATGGTCTTACAGAAATCTTTAGAAAAGAGATAGAGAAGGCAGAACTTATTGCCAACCCAGGATGTTATCCAACCTCAGCATTATTACCCTTAATTCCATTAGTAAAAGAAAATCTAATAGAAAAAGAGCCAATTATTATTGATTCTAAAAGTGGTACCTCAGGAGCTGGAAGAAAGGCAGAAAATTATTATAGTTTTTGTGAGGTAAATGAGGATTTCAAAGCTTACAAAATAGCAGAACACAGACATAATCCAGAAATAGAAGAAAAACTTAGCTTTTTTTCTGATACAGAAATTAGAGCTATTTTTACTCCTCACCTTTTACCCATAAATAGAGGCATTTTTTCAACTATTTATGTAAAGTTTAGAACTAAATCAGAAAAGATTAACGAATATTTAAAGGATTATTATAAAGATAGTCCCTTTATAGAAATAGTTCCAATAGGAAAGGTCCCAAGAATTGCAGAAGTTAAAGGAACAAACTTTTGTAAAATAGGTATTTTTGAAGACCGTAAAAGAAATTTAGGTATAATAGTTTCTGCTATTGATAATCTTATAAAAGGTGCAAGTGGACAAGCTCTTCAAAATTTCAATGTCATGTTTGGATTTCCTGAAGATACAGCTCTTCCAAAAGTCTCTTTATTTGTATAAGTATGTCAGAAGTTAATTTTCGTAATATCCGAATATTTATAGCCTATGATGGTACAAATTATTTAGGTTGGCAGATACAACCTAAAGGTCCCACTGTTCAAGGGTTAATTCAGGATGCACTCTCTAAAATTTTGGGACATAAGGTAAAACTTAAATCTGCTGGAAGAACAGACACAGGAGTTCATGCCCTTTATCAGGTAGCACACTTTTTAACTACCTCAGACAGACCGCTTGAAATTATTTTTAGAGCAATTAATGCCATATTACCTAAGGATATAGTAGTTTGGAAAATAGAAGAAGTAGATCTCAAGTTTCATTCCCAAAGAGATGTACTAAAAAAAACTTATGTTTATTATATCTACAATTATCCTATAAGAAATCCTTTAGTAAGGCTCTATTCCTGGTGGGTTCCTGAAAAACTGGATTTATCTGCTATGAAAGCCTGTTTACCTTTAATCATAGGAACAAAAGATTTTGCAAGTTTTAGAAAATCAGGAACAGATATAAAAACAACCGTAAGAACTATTTATGATGCCAAATTTAGAAGGGTTCCCTGGAAAAAACACATGATAGCTTTTGAGATAACGGGAAGGGGATTTATGCGGTATATGGTAAGAAATATAGTTGGAGCATTAGTTGAAGTTGGGAAAGGAAATCTTACAGTGGAAGATTTTAAAAAGATTTTAGAAGCAAAAGATAGAAGTGTTGCCCCACCTCCTGCTCCTTCTCAAGGACTTTTTTTAAAAAAAATAGAGTATCCAGAAATAAAAATCATAAATAGTTACCCAAAGTTTAAAGTAGAATTATAAGTATAAAATAAAGCTTTATTTTTAAGGAAAAAATTATATACTTTTTAAAATCTGAATAATTTAAGGGGGTTATAATGAAAATAATTGAAAAAGAAAGAAAGACTTTGGAGACAGAAATAAAAATAAGACTTGATCTGAATGGTAAAAATTTAGAAAAAAGTATTATTAATACAGGAATTGGTTTTTTGGATCATATGCTTGAGCTATTTTCTTATCACTCAGGGATAAAATTTGAGATAGAAGCTAAAGGAGACCTAAAAGTAGATTTACATCATACAGTTGAGGATATAGGCCTTACTTTAGGAGAGGCTATAGATGAAGCTCTTTCTGATAGAAAGGGAATTTCCCGTTATGGGGAATCAACTATTCCTATGGAGGAGGCTTTAAGTCAGGCTGTAATAGATCTTGCAAAAAGACCTTATTTTTACTATGAGGTCAAATTTCCTGTAGAAAAAATTGGAAGTTTTGATACAGAACTTATTGAAGAATTTTTAAAATCTTTAGCTATAAATGGGAAATTTACTCTACATATAAGAAATTTTTATGGAAAAAATGCACATCACATAGCAGAAAGTATTTTTAAAGCTTTAGCTTATGCTATTAAAAGAGCTCTTCAACCTATTGAGGTAGAGGTTCTTTCAACAAAAGGAACACTTTAATAGATCAGCCTATTTCTATATTTCTTTCTTTAAGAAAAACTTTCCAACTTTCTGGTAAAAATTTAGAAGAAAATTTTAAGTTATATTTGATTAGTGGATAAACCAAAGCTTTATTTAAAACTTTCTGAGAAGCTGGATAAGGGATAACTAAAATCATATAAAAAATAGTTATAAAAAAAATACCTTTTATAAAACCCAAAAGAGCACCTAAAATATAATCCGCAGCAGTTAAACTGAACTTTCCGAGGATACTTAAAATTATAAATCCTATTAGTACAAAACTAAAATAGATTAACAAAAAAGCAATGATATAACTTAATACAGGTAATACTTTAGGATGGGTGGTAATAAGTGCTCCAACATAAGGACTAATTTTTAAGGAAAGCCATCCAGAATAAAGAAAAGCAACTATCATTCCTACAAAAGAAAATATAACTCTTATAAATCCTGAAAGAAAACCTCTTATTACAAAATAAGCTAAAAAGCCTAAAGCAAAGTAATCAAACCATATCATATCTACTCTACATACCAAAAAGTTTCTGTTCTTGTATCTTTTAAAATTATACCAAAATTTTTTAATTGGTCTCTTATTTGGTCAGCCAAAATAAAATTTTTTTCTTTTCTTGCTTTTTCTCTTTGTTTTACAAGGGTTTCTATTTCTCTTAAATTTTTACCTATGGTTTTAAGTTTTCTTTCTTTCTCTACTCTCCAGAATTCTTCTGGTTCGGTTTCTCCAATTCCTAAGATTTTTCCAGAAAGGTCCTTAATTTTTTCACTTATTCTTTCTAACAAAAGAGCTTCTTCGGTTGTTAAATTGGGATTTCTGGTTATAAAATTATATATTTCATTTTCAAAGCTAAAAAGATGTCCTAAAGCTAAAGCAGTATTAAAATCATCAAGAAGTGCAGAAATAAAACTATTTTCAAAATCCTTTAAAGCTTTTTCCAATTTTCTTGCTTTCTCTGAAAGCAGTCCCTCTTTTATAGGTTGAGCCTTTTTAAGCCAGTACAAAGTTTCATAAAAACGATAGATTGCCTTTTCCATATTTTTCATATTTTGCTCTGAATAATCTAAGGGACTTCTATAATGGGTTGAAAGAAGAAAAGCTTTTATTACTTCAGGATGGAATTTATTTAAAAGATATTCCATAGTTACATAATTTCCAAGGCTTTTAGACATTTTTTCTCCATTAACAGTAATAAGCCCGTGATGGATGAAATACCTTACAAAGGGCTTTCCATTTGCACTTTCGCTTTGAGCTATTTCATTTTCATGATGAGGAAAAATAAGATCAAGTCCACCTCCGTGAATGTCAATAGTTTCTCCAAGATATTTAAGAGCCATAGCAGAACATTCTATGTGCCATCCTGGACGTCCTTTACCCCAAGGGCTTTCCCAGAATGGTTCCCCGGGTTTAGCCGATTTCCACAAAGCAAAATCTAAAGGATTTCTTTTCTTTTCAGATATTTCAATTCTTACTCCTGCAATCAATTCTTCAATCCTTCTCCCAGATAACTTTCCGTAAGAGGGGAATTTTGCTACTTCAAAATATACATCTCCTTCACTCTGATAGGCAAAACCCCTTTCTATAAGCTTTTCTATTAAAGCTATAATTTCTGGTATATGCTCTGAAGCCTTTGGTTCATAAGTGGGTTTTAAAAGACCTAAGGTCTTCGTTACTTTTTCATACTCCTTTATATATTTTTCTGTTAAGTCTTTCCAGAAGATTCCTTCTTTGTTTGAGCGATTTATTATTTTATCATCAATATCAGTTATATTTCTTACATATATTACCTCATATCCCAGATATCTAAGAAGTCTATAAAAAACATCAAATATTACAGCTGATCTTGCATGCCCAAGATGAGAGGAATCATAGGCAGTAATTCCACAAACATACATAGTTACTTTAGGAGGATTTAAAGGAAAAAATTCTTCCACCTTTTTAGTTAAAGAATTGTAAATTTTAAGAACCCTTTCTCTTTCCATTTTTCAGCTAAAAATTTTTTCAAAAAGTTTATGAGCCTCAGATTTTAATTGATTTTTCCATTCAAATACAGAGGTTCTCTTTAATTCGTACTCTAAAAGTGAATTGTCTTGAGGAAGGAAACCTAAAAACTTTATTTCCAGATTCTTTGTTATTCCTTCTACATGAATTTTTAATTCTTCTTTTTTGTTTTCAGGACAAAGATTGACTATTAACCATATATTTTCTGCTTTTATTTTTAAAGCCTTTACCAAATCTGTGATTCTTTCTGCCGTATTTATTCCTCTTATACTTGCATCTGAAACTATTATAAGGTGTTCCATTTCTTTGAGATTAAGTCTTGAAATATGTTCCATTCCTGCTTCATTATCTATTACTATATAAGAGTAAGCGCGCAAAAGTTTTTCTAAGGCGTTTGATAAAAAACTGTGAACAGCGCAATAACAACCTGAAGTTTCAGGATATCCCATTACTAAGAGGTCAAAGTGTCTATTTTCTATAAGAATTTGGTGAACCTTCATTTCTGTATATTCATAACGAGACATAAAATCAGGAACTTCATTTTTTAATAGATTTTCTCTTACTTCACTTAAAGTTGTTTCTACCTTTACTCCCAAAAGTTCATTGAGATTAAAATTTGGATCTGCATCCACAGCAAGGACGGGAATTTTATTTTTTTGAATTAAATAATCTATTAGGAGTGCAGAGAGGGTAGTTTTTCCTGTACCCCCTTTTCCTACTAAGGAAATTCTGACAGACATAAATATTTAGTTTCCCCGTTTATCTAAGAAGAGTTTATAAGTATAAGAATCTATAAGAGCTTGACAACTTGCTTCTAAAATATCAGTAGAAACTCCTACTGTCCCCCATTTTTTATCTTTACTTTTAGAAATTATTAGAACTCTTACCTTAGAAGCTGTCCCAGGAAGACCAGGAAGAACTCTTACTTTATAATCTTCCAATTCCATTTCTTTTATCTGAGGATAAAATCTTTCCAGAGCTTTTCTTAAAGCATTATCAAGGGCATTTACTGGTCCATTGCCAAGGGCTGCAGTATGTTCTACTTCTCCTACTCCGGGTGGGACTCTTACCAAAACTGTTGCTTCTGCCTTTGGGAAATGCTGATCTATTTTAAGATCAAAAACCTTATAACTTAAAAGTTCAAAATATTGTTTTGGTTCTCCCAACAGTCTATAAATAAGAAGTTCCAAAGATGCCTCGGCAGCTTCAAATTCATATCCTTCGGCTTCTAAGTTTTTGATCTCTTCCACTATTTTATTTAAAAGAGGGCTATCCATTTTAAGCTCAATTCCAAATTCTCTTGCTTTATAAATGATATTACTTTTTCCAGAAAGTTCAGATACAAGTACTCTTCTTGTGTTGCCTACAGCTAAAGGATCTATATGTTCATAAGTTCTTGGTGATTTAAGAACCGCGGATACATGAACACCGCCTTTATGAGCAAAAGCTGATCTTCCAACAAAAGGAAGACGAGAAGGATGAGGAAGATTTGCTATTTCAAAAACATATCTAGAAACTTCTGTTAATTTATGTAAATTTTCTGCACAACTGCAATAATAGCCCATTTTTAAAACAAGATTTGGTATAACAGAGCAGAGATTTGCATTTCCACATCTTTCTCCGATACCATTTATAGTTCCCTGAACCTGGACAGCTCCTAATCTAACAGCTTCTAAACTATTTACCACAGCACACTCAGAGTCATTATGAGCATGGATACCGAAGGAGAAATTTTTACCTATTCTTTTTTTTACTTCTTTGATTATTTCTACAAGTTCAAAAGGAAGAGTTCCTCCATTAGTATCACAAAGAATGATACAGTCTGCTCCTGCTTCTTTAGCTTTTTTAATGGTTGCTACAGCATAATCTGGATCATCTTTAAATCCATCAAAAAAATGCTCAGCATCATAAAAAACTTTTTTAACATTGGCTTTAAGAAATTTTACAGAATTGTAAATAATTTCTAAATTAGTTTCCAGATCAGTTTTTAAAGCTTCTTTTACATGAATAGTCCAAGATTTTCCAAAAATGGTAACTACAGGAGTTTTAGCAAGAAGAAGCTGTTTCAGGTTTTCATCTGTTTCAGGAGTTTTTTTGGGGTGATGGGTGCTTCCAAAGGCAACAATTTGAGCATGTTTAAGATTATAATTCTTTATTTCTTTAAAAAACTGTAAATCTTTAGGATTAGAACCTGGCCACCCCCCTTCTATATAATCTATTTTGAATTCATCCAGTTTTAAGGCAATTCTGAGTTTGTCTTCTAAAGAAAAGCTGATTTCTTCTGCTTGAGCACCATCTCTTAGGGTAGTGTCATAAATCTTTATTTTTTTTTCAGCCATTATCCGACTTTTTCCTCCTTTATAAAAAGTTCCTCTTCTAAATTAAAAGCATCATGCAAAGCTCTTACAGCTAATTCAGTATATTTTTCATCTATCACACAGGAAATTTTTATTTCAGAAGTAGAAATCATCATAATATTTATGCCGTGTTTTGCCAGAGTTTCAAACATTTTAGTAGCAACACCATAATGGGTTCTCATTCCAGCTCCTACAATGGAAACTTTAGCTATTTTATCATCCCCCTCTACTCTTTCAGCATTCAGTTCTTTAGCAACATCCTTTATTATTTCCAAAGCCTGTTTATAATCGGTTCTTGGAACAGTAAAGGTAATATCAGCCTTTTCATCTGGATGGGAAGTTTGTATAATCATATCTACAACAATTTCCTTTTCTGCGATAGGTTTAAAAATTTTAGCTGCAACCCCTGGTTTATCAGGAACACCATAAATACTTATTCGAGCCTCATTTCTACTATAAGTTATGCCTGAAACAACAACCTTTTCCATCTCCTCATCCTCCTCAGTTATTAAAGTTCCTTCTGTATTAGCAAAGCTTGATCTTACAACAAGAGGAACCTTATAAATCATAGCAAGCTCAACCGAACGCATCTCAAGCACTTTAGCTCCACTACTTGCCATCTCAAGCATTTCTTCATAGGAAATCTTTTTTAGTTTTTTTGCGTTGCTTACAATTCTTGGATCAGCAGTATAAACTCCTTCTACATCAGTATAAATTTCACATAAATCAGCCTTTAAAGCAGCAGCAAGCGCAACTGCTGTGGTATCAGATCCCCCTCTTCCAAGGGTAGTAATATCCCCCTTTTCTGTGACCCCCTGAAATCCAGCAATAATTACAATTTTTCCTTGAGAAAGATATTCTCTTATTTTGTCTACTTTTATTTCTTTAATTTTAGCTTTAGTGTAAAGCTCAGTTGTGTAAATAGGCACTTGATATCCCAAAAGAGCAATTGCAGGATAACCGAGACTGTAAAGCATTATAGAAAGAAGAGCAGAGCTTACTTGTTCACCTGTTGAGATAAGAAGATCAAGCTCTCTTAAAGGGGGATCTTCTGTAATTTGTTTAGCAAGATTTATAAGTCTATCTGTTTCTCCTGCCATGGCAGAAACAACAACCACAAGATCATGTCCTTGGTTTTTGTACTCTATAATTCTTTCAGCCACAGCTCTAATTCTTTCCAAATTAGCAACAGAGGTTCCACCATATTTCTGAACTATCAGCATAGCTTACTCCTTTTTCCCCCAAATAGGATCTTCTCCAAATCTATTAAACCACCATTCTTCTGGACTTGAACTCACTTCTTCTGTTGTTTCTAAATTAATTATATAATTATCACAGTATTCCATAAGAAGTTCATAGGCATAATTAAGTTTTTTTATCAATTCCTCACTTCCTCCATGGTCAGGATGATATTCCTTGGCCAATTTTCTATAATTTTCAATAATTTCCTTTCTGGTAGTCTTTTTAGGAAGCTTCAAAATTTTTCTTGCCTCTTCAATTTTTTTCTGTTTTTCTTTAATACACATCCTTAAAATTTTAAAATAATTTTAGTAAAAAAACAAGAACAGGGATTTAATATAGAGAGTTAAGGACAACACCACCAGGGATAGTACCAGAGATACCAATAGGGATACCAACAGGGATAAGCCTCCAGTTGCACTCTTATCTCTTCCTTCCAAAGATGAAAAGCTTTTCCTTCTATAACTGGAAATTTATATGGTCTTTCTCCTATCTTTCCATCTCTTAGCTCTTTAAAAGTTCCTGCAACAGTTATAAGCTTTCCCGGAGTATAAATGGCACAATCTAAAAAATCCTTAGTTTCTACTAAAAATCTACCATAAGATTTGGTTTCAGCTTGGGGTTTACTTTCTAAATCTAAAGGAAACTCAACTATTTCAAGAATTGTAGAATTTTCTCTATTTAAACAATTTACAATTCTTCCACCCCAGAGGACATTAAAGCCTCTATAATTTTCTGGAGAGGATAAAACTTGAGAAAGAGTGATTTCTTTTTTAACTGTAATTTCGTTAAATTCCTTAGGTAAAGTTGCACAACTCTCAATTATGAAGACTAAACTTATGACTAACCAAAACTTAATATTGAACATTTTTAAAAATTCTAATTCCAAAAGTAAAATTTTCAAGGTTTTAAGAATACGGAATGTGTATTTATAACATAAAAATTAACATAATAACCCTTTTATTATAACAAAAAATAAAAATTTTTCAAAATTTTTCAAATTATTAATATTATCTTGACAAAAGTTAAATTTTATTATAAAAAAAATTTTTAAAAATAGCAAAAAGGAGGTTAATATGGTAAGAAGGTATTTTATAAGGTCAACTGTTTTGAGTTTAATAGCAAGTTTAATGATTTTTGAGGCAGGTTTAGCAGAAGAGGTAAAAAAGTTTGAGGAATTACCTGAGGTAGTGGTGACGGCAACGAGAACCGAGATTCCTGTTGAGGCAGCCCCTGCAAGTGTAAATGTAGTAACCAAGGAAAAAATTGAAATGAAAAAGCCAAAAACTATTGATGAAGCTTTAAATGATATTTCCGGAGTTATGGTTAGAAGAGGAAAAGGCCTTATGGATACTTTAGCTTTTATTACTCTAAGAGGTATACCAGAACAAAAAAGAACTTTACTCATGTTAGACGGAATAACTTTAAACAATCCTTACTTTGGTGGCGTGAAATTAGGAGGATTTTTTCCTGAAGATTTAGAAAGGGTAGAAGTGGTAAAAGGGCCCTTTTCC
>ERZ1669248.514-NODE-514-length-18306-cov-3.892116_pt1 | contig 18306 bp, 14 predicted proteins | sample MGYA00579296_ERZ1669248 | MGnify/ENA primary metagenome ERZ1669248 (study PRJEB41166, sample SAMN08046057) | hot springs metagenome | biome: hot spring; feature: neutral hot spring; material: thermophilic sediment; isolation source: thermophilic sediment from...
CTGGGGGCAGCGCGTCATGCGCAGCCCGCATCACACGGCATCCGCAGTGGCGCTGGTGGGCGGCGGCGCGGGCACCATCCGCCCCGGCGAAATCAGTCTGGCCACCCAGAACGTGCTGTTCCTTGACGAACTCCCGGAGTTTGACCGTGCTGTGCTCGACAGTCTGCGCGAGCCGCTGGAAACCGGGCGCATCCACATTTCGCGCGCGGCGCGGCAGGCGGAATTCCCCGCGCAGTTCCAACTCATCGCGGCGATGAACCCCTGCCCGTGCGGTTACCTGGGCCATCCCGCGCGCGCGTGCCGCTGCACCCCCGATCAGGTCGCGCGCTATCAGGGGCGCATTTCCGGCCCCTTGCTCGACCGCATCGACATTCAGGTCGAAGTCGGCGCCATTGCGCCCGAGACCTTGCTGCAATTGCCACAGGGCGAAACCAGCGCGCAGATCGCAGCGCGCGTGGCTGCCGCGGCGGCGGTTCAACGGGAGCGGCAGGGCGTGCTCAACGCCGGGCTTCAGGGCGCCCTGCTCGATGCCCACTGTGCGCTGGATGCCGCGGGCAGCGCATTTCTTGCGCAGGCGATCTCCCGTCTGGGCTGGTCATCGCGCGCGGCGCATCGCGTGCTGCGGCTGGCCCGCACCATTGCCGATCTGGCCCAGGCGCAAACCATCACCCTGCCGCATCTGGCTGAAGCCATGCAACTGCGCCGCGCGCTGGCCGCGCAGTGACTCCAGGACGAACGGCCTCGGCTGGCACAGCTGGGGGCAAAAAAAAGCCAGGTGCGTTGCGCACCTGGCTGGAAATGCCCGGATCGGGGGGAGAGTCTGTAGAGCAGACAACCGGGCAACTTGGAGGGCCACATGATTGAGCAAGAACTCAAACCACAGTAGCACCAGTTCTGTTCAGGAAAAATCCGGAAAGTTCACCCGATTTTGTAACGCGACATCTTTCCCGTCAATCATTGCGATGGAGTGTGGCGACACCCCGCGAACAGGCGGTGTGATCGCCGCGAAATTTTGGGCAGTCACTGAATCGGGTTGAGGCCGCCGTCTGCACCAATCTGCACGCGCTGGCCGACAGGCGGTGCCACCTTGAGTTGCAGCGTGCGCACCTGCCCGTCTTCCATGCGAACCTGCACGTTGTAGACAGTCTGCGCATCCACCCGCTTGGCAATCTCGTTGCCGGCCAGGCCGCCGCCGATCGCACCAGCCACGGTTGCCAGCTTGCGGCCATCGCCGCCACCAACCTGATTCCCCAGCAAGCCGCCCACGATACCCCCGGCGATGATGCCCACGGGATTGTTCTGCTGGGACTGCACCTGCTGCGGGGTGACCGCGATCACCGTGCCGCAGGTGTTGCACACCGGCTGCTGCGGCGCGGCTTGCACCGGGTTGGGTTGCGGGGCGAACTGTTGTGGTGCAAATTGCTGTGGCGCCATATTGCTGTTTTGCGCCACCGGCGTGGGCTGCGGCGTTGGGGCCGGACGCGTGACAACAGGCTGCCGCACCGGTGCTGGCGCTGCCTGCTGCTGGGCGATCTGGGCAGCGGCCTGCGGCGCCGCAGGCGAGGGTGCGCCGGTCTGGGCTGCCGCCTGCGCGCTGGCCTTCTGTGCAGCGGAGGCCAGTTGCGGCGGAGCGATTGCGGCAGAGGCCGCGGCCACGCCGGGTGATGCCGACGCGGAAGGGTTCGCCGGGGGCTGACTCATTTTGTACAGCACGGCGGCCAGCAGGGCCACGATGACCGCGCCCATGGCAAATACGGCGATCCAGACGCCCTTGCCCGTGGTGGCCGGGCCCTGTGGAGGAATTGATGACATGACACTCTCCCGAAGTCGATTTGTTGCTGTTTAACGCGATGACCGAGCCATTTGCTGACAGCGCCAGACATCGCCCGGCAGTTTCATGGTTCGCTGGCCTGCAGCGCCTGATCGAGGTCGGCGATCAGATCCTGCACATTCTCGATGCCGATGGACAGCCGCACCATGTCCTCGCTCACCCCGGCGGCGGCCAGCTCCTGGGCGTTGAGTTGCCGGTGCGTGGTCGTCGCCGGATGGCAGGCGAGGGACTTGCAGTCGCCGATGTTGACCAGCCGTGTGAACAGCTTGAGCGCGTCCTGAAAGCGCGCCCCGGCGTCTCTGCCAGACTTCAGGCCGAAGCTCAGAATGCCCGAGGCGCGGCCGTGCATCAGGCGCTGCGCCACATCGTGATCGGGGTGATCCACCAGTCCGGCGTAGCGCACCCAGGCCACGCGCGGATGCTGTTGCAGATGCTCGGCAATGTGCAGCGCGTTGGCGCAGATGCGGTCCATGCGCAGCGGCAGGGTTTCGATGCCCTGCAGAATGAGAAAGGCGTTGAGCGGCGACAGCGCCGCGCCCATGTTGCGCAGCGGCACCACGCGGGCGCGGGCAATGAATGCGGCGGCGCCGAACTGCTGCGTGTAGCTCACGCCGTGATAGCTCACATCGGGCTCGACCAGCAGCTTGAAGCGGTCTGCATGCGCCGTCCAGTCGAACTTGCCGGAATCGACAATCGCTCCGCCCACGCTGTTGCCGTGGCCGCCGAGATATTTGGTCAGCGAATGCACCACGATGTCCGCGCCATGCGCGATCGGGCGGCAGAGATAGGGCGACGGCACGGTGTTGTCCACGATCAGCGGCACGCCGTGTGCGTGCGCCACGGCGGCCAGCGCGCCGATGTCGGTGACGTTGCCCAGCGGGTTGCCGATGGTTTCGCAGAACACCGCGCGGGTGCGGGCGTCGATCAGGCGCTCGAAGCTCGCCGGATCGCGCGGATCGGCAAAGCGCACCTCCAGGCCCTGGCGCGGAAACGTGTGCGCAAACAGGTTGTAGGTGCCGCCGTACAGGCGGCTGCTGGACACGATGTTGTCACCCGCCTCGGCCAGGGTTTGAATCGCCGCCGTGATGGCCGCCATGCCCGACGCAACCGCCAGCGCCGCAATGCCGCCTTCGAGCGCAGCAACGCGCTTTTCCAGCACGTCATTGGTCGGATTCATCATGCGGGTGTAGATGTTGCCGGCCACCTTCAGATCGAACAGATCGGCGCCATGCTGGGTGTTGTCGAAGGCATAGGACACCGTCTGATAGATGGGAACCGCCACGGAGCGGGTGACAGGGTCGGGGGCGTAACCGGCGTGCACGGCCAGGGTTTCGAATTTCATGGGGTCTCCTTGTTCTGGTGCAGCGCAAAGCGTACTGCGCGTTGCGGGTCACGCCAAAGAACTTTTGTTCAGATCGGTATGCCGACCTGCTGCGTTGAAGCCGCAATGTCCGGTTCTTCCACGGGGACTGTCGCCGGGCCGCGCCGACTGGCCGCCATGTCGCGCTGCTGCGACTGGAAATAGGCCGCGGGCGTGCTGCCCAGCGCCAGGCGAAAGGCCTTGATGAAGGCGCTGACACTGTCATAACCGAGCGATAGCGCCACGTCCTTGACGGCGCGCCCCGTGGCCAGCCATTCCAGCGCCTGGGTGAGCCGCGCCCACTGCCGCCACTGCGCAAAGCTCATTCCGGTTTCCTCCACGAACTTGCGGCTGAGCGTGCGCGGGCTGATGTCTGCCCAGCGCGCCCATTGTTCCAGGGTGCGCGGGCTGGCGATGTGCGCCATCAGCGCGCGGGCGATTGCCAGCAAGCGCGCATCGCGGGGCCAGGGCAGTTGCAGCGGCCGCGCCGGAGACTGGCGCAATTCATCGAGCAACACCAGCAGCAGCCGCATGCGGCTGAGATCGAGCCGCTCGTCGTGCGGCCAGGACAGCGCCTTCTGCAGGATGAGGGCAACCAGCGGATTGAGCGCGTAGCTGGCGGGCTCGGACGGCAGATCGCCGCAGAGCTGCGGCACGAGAAATGCGCCAAACCCCGCGGTCGGGCCGAAAGACTGCACCGCATGCTCCACGCCAGGCGGCATCCAGCCGATGGTTTGCGACGGCGCCAGTTGCCGCCCTTGCGCGGTTTCCACCACCACCAGTCCTTCGGTCAGCAAGAACAGCGTGCCGCGTGCATGGCAATGCGTGGTCGGGTCCATGGCCACCTCGTTGCGCACGTTCACCGCAATCAACTCGGCGCCACCCTCATGGTTGATGCGCTTGTGCAGTTCCGCCTTGGCGAGGTCTTGACTGGTGCGTGCGGGGGCGGACATGGGTTTGGCGCTTTTGCGATATTCATTGGCATGATAAAGCAACCCGGCCAATGATCCTTGCCCTAGCATGCTTCGTATTCAAGCCCTTGGATCTGCGGTTCGCGCCCGGCAGACTTTGGGGGTAACCCCTAGAATCGGCCGACCTTCAGAACAGCCTGCAATCGCGCCATCCCGGCGGGTCACGCGGGTTGTTTCAGCGGGCACGGCACTTGCCATGCCGCCCGACCGTCTTTCAGGAACGCGTCTCATGCAGAATTTTTTCGCGACCCCTCGCGTGATGTGGATGGCCCTTGGCGCTGCGCTGCTTGCAGGCTGCACCACGGTCGGCCCCGATTTCAAGACCCCGCCAGCACCCGGAGTCAAGCAATACACGCGACAGGCTCTGCCGACGCAGACCGCGTCTGCGCCCGGAGCCATGGGCGCGGCGCAGAGGTTTGAAACCGTCGACAGCATCGCCCCCGACTGGTGGCGCGCCTACGGATCTGCCCGGCTCGATGACCTGGTGAACACGGCCCTGCGCAGCAGCCCGACCCTGGCCGCCGCCGAGGCCACATTGCGGCAGGCGCAGCAGACCTACGCCGCGCAGGCAGGCTCCACGCTGTACCCCACGGTCAACGGCAAGCTCGGCGCCAGTCGCAACCAGACCAATGCGGCGTCTGTCGGCCAGAGCAGCAATGCCAGCAACATCTTCAATCTGTACAACGCAAGCATTGCGGTCAATTACAACTTCGACCTGTTCGGCGGCAACCGCCGCGCGCTGGAAGCCCTGGCCGCGCAAGCCAATTACCAGCAGTATCAACTCGACGGCGCCCGTCTGACCCTGGCCGCCAACGTGGTGACGGCGGCATTCACCCAGGCCCAGCTTGCCGCGCAGATCGACGCCTCCGAGGCCATTCTCAAGGCGCAGCAGAATCAGCTCGAGATCGCGGTCAAGCGCTTCGATCTCGGTGCGGCCGCCCGCACGGACGTGCTGACCCTGCAGACCCAGGTGGAGCAGACCCGCGCCACCATTCCGCCGCTGCGCAACAGGCTCGAACAGACCGATCACCTGCTCGCCGTGCTGCTCGGGCAGGCGCCGGGCGCAGCCGACATCCCGCGCTTCACCCTGGCCGACTTCCATCTGCCCCAGACCCTGCCCGTGGTCGTGCCGTCTGCACTGGTGCAGCAGCGCCCGGACATCCAGGCCAGTGCCGCGCTGCTGCATGCGGCCACGGCGCAGTATGGCGTGGCGGTGTCCAACCTGTATCCGCAGATCAATCTCAGCGCCAACCTGGGCACGCAGGCGCTCACACTCGGCGCCTTGTTCGGCCCCGGCTCCACGGTGTGGGCGCTGGCCGGGCAACTGGCGCAGCCGCTGTTCAACGCCGGGCTGAAGGCCGGCGCCAATGCGGCCGAAGCCAGCCTGCAGGCGGCGGGCGCCAACTATCAGCAGACCGTGCTGCAGGCCCTGCGCAATGTGGCCGATGCCCTGCGCGCGCTGGACAACGACGCCCAGACGTTGCAGGCGCAGGCCGCGGCCGACGCGTCTGCACAGGAGTCGCTCAAGTTGGTCGATCAGCAATATCAGCTCGGCGCGGCCAGCTATCTGCAGCTGCTCACCGCCCAGCAGCAGGCGCAGCAGACCCGCATTGGCCTGATCTCGGCGCAGGCGCAGCGCCTGTCCGACAGCGCAGCGCTGTACCAGGCCATGGGCGGTGGGGTGCTCGCGCAGCCCGCAACCCAGGCGCAGACCGCGAAGATGTCCGCCCACTGAGCAATCGCCGCTTCGACCAAGCAGACCACAGAAACCAGGACACGGAGTACACAGATGACCAAAGGCACAACCAAGCGCATGATCATCATGCTCATCGTCGCAGGCGTGATCGTCGGCGGGGTGGTGTGGTTCCAGGGATTCAAGAACACCATGATCGCCAAGGCGATCAAGGGGCAGTCCAACCCGCCGCAGACGGTCTCGACCACGGTGGCCGAGGTCTCGCGCTGGCAGCCCACGGTCGAGGCGCTGGGCAATCTGCGCGCCAGCCAGCAGTCCAGCCTGAGTGCGCAGATCGGTGGCATCGTCACAGCGATCCATTTCGAATCGGGGCAGAAGGTGCGCGCCGGGCAGCTGCTGGTGCAGATCGATGACGCCCCGCAGCGCGCGCAGTTGGCGCAGCTGCAGGCGCAACTCGGACAAGTGCAGGCGCAACTGGCGCTGGCGCGCATCAACCTGCAGCGTGACGAGGCGCAGCTCAAGGCGCAGGCGGTCAGTCAGGCGGTGGTCGATACCGACCGCGCCAATGTCGCCAGCTTCGAGTCGCAGCTCAAGGCGCTGGGTGAGCAGATCAATGCACAGAAGGCGGTGATCGCGCAGGCCAGCATCCGCGCACCGTTCTCGGGCGTGCTCGGCATTCGGCAGATCGACCTGGGCCAATATCTTGCCCCGGGCGCCACCGCCGTCACGCTGCAGCAGCTCGATCCAATGGACATCGACTTTACCGTGCCGCAAAGCCAGATCGATCTGATCCAAACGGGCATGCGCGCCCAGGTGCAGTCCAACGCGGCACCTGACAAGACCTATGCCGCCAAGGTCATCGCGATCGAGCCGCAGGTCGATCCGAGCACGCGCAACCTCAAGGTGCGCGCGCGCATCGCCAACCCCAGTGGCGCGCTGCTGCCCGGGGTGTTCGCCACCGTGCGCATCGACGACGGCCAGCCGCGCGACTACCTCACCCTGCCCAACGCCGCGGTGGCCTACAACCCGTATGGTGCGACCGTGTTCGTGGTCAAGGACGAAGGCAAGGGGCCGGATGGCAAGCCCAAGCTGGTTGCCGAGCAGCGCTTCATCACCACCGGCCCGACCCGCGGCGACCAGGTCGCGGTGCTCTCGGGGCTGAAGGCGGGTGAGACCGTGGTCACTGCCGGGCAGCTCAAGCTGCGCAATGGCGTTCCGCTGTTGATCAACAACAGCGTGCAGCCGTCCAACAGTCCCAACCCGCAAGTCCCCAATTCCTGAACAGGCCGCTGACGATGAACAAGAAATTCACCGACATTTTCATCGAGCGCCCGGTGCTGGCCACCGTGGTCAGCCTGGTGATCCTGGTGCTGGGGCTGCGCTCGGTTGGACTGCTGCCCGTGCTGCAGTACCCCTACACGCAGAACGCCGTGGTCACGGTCACCACCGCCTACCCCGGTGCCGACGCCAATCTGGTGGCCAGCTTCATCACCACTCCGCTGGAAAACGCCATTGCCCAGGCCAATGGCATCGACTACATGACCTCCAGCAGTGTGCAGGGGTTGAGCACCATCACCGTCAACCTGCGGCTCAATTACGACCCGGACAAGGCGCTCACCGAAATCAACACCAAGGTCAACTCGGTGCTCAACCAGCTGCCGCCTCAGTCGCAAAAGCCGGTGCTGTCGGTGTCGATCGGGCAGACCATCGACGCGATGTACATCGGCTTCTACAGCGATGTGCTCAAGCCCAACCAGATCACCGATTACCTGATCCGCAGCGTGCAGCCCAAGCTGCAGGCGGTGGAGGGAGTGCAGACCGCGGAAATCCTCGGCGCGAAAAACTTTGCGCTGCGCGCCTGGCTCGATCCGAACAAGCTCGCCGCCTACGGGCTGACCGCCGCCGATGTGTACCAGGCGCTGGCGGCGAACAACTATCTGGCCTCCACGGGCAACGCCAAGGGTCAGATGATCCAGATTGCCCTGTCGGCCAACACCGATCTGAAGTCGCTCGAGGGCTTCAAGAACTTGGTGGTCAAGTCGGTGGGTGGCAAGGTGGTCCGGCTCGATGATGTGGCCAACGTCACGCTGGGGTCGGATGACTACGACACTGCGGTGGCATTCGATGGCAAGACCTCGGTGTACATCGGCATTCAGGTCGCGCCGGGCGCCAACCTGCTCGATGTGATCGCCCGCGTGCGCAAGGCCTTCCCCGAAATCCAGTCGCAGCTGCCTTCGGGGCTGAAGGGCACCATCGTCTATGACTCGACCAAGTTCGTCAACGCCTCGATCGACGAGGTGGTCAAGACCCTGGTCGAGGCGGTGTTCATCGTCGCGCTGGTGGTGTTCCTGTTCCTGGGGTCCTTGCGCTCGCTCATCATCCCGCTGGTGGCGATCCCGCTGTCCATCGTCGGCACCTTCACCGTCATGCTGGCGCTGGGCTACTCGATCAATCTGCTGACGCTGCTGGCCATCGTGCTGGCCATCGGCCTGGTGGTCGACGATGCCATCATCGTGGTCGAGAACGTCAGCCGCCACCTCGAGGAGGGCATGAGCCGACACGACGCCGCGGTGCGCGCCGCGCGCGAGCTGGCCAACCCCATCATCGCGATGACCATCGTGCTGATCGCGGTGTATGTGCCCATCGGCTTCATGGGGGGCTTGACCGGCGCGCTGTTCACCGAGTTCGCCTTTACCCTGGTCGGCACGGTGGTGATCTCCGCGATCATCGCACTGACCCTGTCGCCGATGATGTGCTCACGGCTGCTCAAGGCACCCAACCCGCAGAGCCACAGCCTGCAGGACCGCATCGTGCTGTTCCTCGACCGCACCTTCGAGCGTCTGCACAACCGCTACGAGCGCGTGCTGCACGGCTCGCTCGAGTTCCTGCCGGTGACCGCGGTGATGGCGCTGATCGTGCTCGGTTTCATTCCCTACCTGTTCACCACCTCGATGTCCGAGCTGGCGCCGCAGGAAGACCAGGGGGTGCTGATCTCGATCTCGTTCAACAACCCTGCGGCCACGCTCGACCAGCGCGCGCTCTACGCCAAGCAGGTGTACGAGGTGTTCAAGCAATTCCCTGAAACCGACCATGTGTTTCAGCTCAACACCCCGAGCCAAGTGATCGGTGGCATGGTGCTCAAGCCCTGGGATGAACGCACCAAGACGGCCACGCAGCTGCAGCCGGTGGTGCAAAAGGACCTCAGCCACATCGCCGGCAGCCAGATCGCGGTGTTCCAGCCGCCGCCTCTGCCCGGCGCGCGCGGGCTGCCGATCCAGTTCGTCATCACCACCAGCGAGCCGTTCTCCAATCTCTATCAGGTCTCGCAGAAATTCCTGCAGGATGCGCTCAAGACCGGGCGGTTCATCTTCCTGCAGTCCGACCTGCGCATCGATCTGCCGCAAACCCGCATCTCGATCGACCGCAACATGGCTGCGCAGCTCGGGCTGACCATGCAGGACATCGGCTCGGCGCTGTCGGCCATGCTCGGCGGCGGCTATGTCAACTTTTTCGAGCTCGATGGCCGCTCGTACAAGGTCATCCCGCAGGTCGAGCAGAAGTTCCGCCTCAACCCGGACGCGGTCAAGCACTACTACATCCGCACCGCCAGCGGCGCGATGGTGCCGCTGTCCACCGTGGTGCACCTGACCAACACCGTCCAGCCCGAGACCATCAATCACTTCCAGCAGGCCAACTCGGCGACCATCCAGGGCGTGGCCATGCCCTTCGTCGCGCAAGGGCAGGCGCTCGACGACCTCAAGACCCTGGCGCAGCGCACCCTGCCCGCGGGCTACAGCTTCGACTACGCCGGGCCGTCGCGGCAGTTCGTGCAGGAATCGGGCGGGCTGCTGCTGACCTTCGGCTTCGCGCTGGTGATCATCTTTCTCGCGCTGGCGGCGCAGTTCGAGAGCTTCCGCGACCCGATCATCATCCTGGTGTCGGTGCCGATGGCGATTTCGGGTGCGCTGCTGTTCATCAACCTCGGCATCGGCCATGCCACGCTCAACATCTATTCCGAGGTCGGGCTGGTGACCCTGATCGGGCTGATTTCCAAGCACGGCATTCTGATCGTCGAGTTTGCCAACAACCTGCAGCGCGAGGGGCTGAGCAAGCGCGAGGCAATCGAGCGGGCTGCCGGGCTGCGGCTGCGCCCGATTCTGATGACCACCGCGGCGATGGTGTTCGGCGTGTTTCCGTTGATCTTCGCCAGCGGTGCCGGTGCGGTCAGCCGTTTCAGCATGGGCCTGGTCATCGCCTCCGGCCTGTCGATCGGCACGCTGTTCACGCTGTTCGTCGTCCCCGCGATGTACATGCTGCTTGGCGCGGATCACAGCCATGAAGCGCGTGCCAAGGCCTTGCGGGATGCCGAGGCTCAAGCGGTTGCAAACGGCGGCGGGCTGGTAGGCAAAGCCTGAGCCGCGTTGCAAGGCACAAAAAAACCGACCTTCGGGTCGGTTTTTTTATGGTCCCGTGGAGAGTCGTCGTCTCGGCACGCCCACAGGGCTCAGACCGCTGTCTGCGCCAGTGCCTGCACGGCGACCGATTCCAGCGGCCGACCGGCGCGGCGTTCCCAATCGGCTTTCTGGTCGGGTCCGACGGGGCCGACGTTGAAGTATTGCGACTCGGGGTGGGCGAAGTAAAAACCGCTCACACTCGCCGCAGGCAGCATGGCCCAGCTCTCGGTCAGGGACATGCCGATGTCCTGCGCCTGCAGCACGCGGAACATCTCGCCCTTGACCGAATGCTCGGGGCAGGCCGGATAGCCCGGCGCCGGGCGAATGCCGCGATATTTTTCGGCGATCAGCTCGGCCGTGCCGAGCGATTCGTCCGGCGCGTAGGCCCAGAATTCGGTGCGCACGCGCTGGTGCATCCGTTCGGCCAGTGCTTCGGCCAGCCGGTCGGCCAGCGACTTGAGCATGATGGCGGAATAGTCGTCGAGGTCGGCGAGAAAGGCCTTTTCCTTGGCTTCCACGCCCAGTCCCGCTGTCACGGCGAACACGCCGAGGTAGTCTGGTGCCACGCCCTTGGGTGCGATGAAGTCGGCCAGCGCGCGGTTGGGGCGGGGCACGCCGTCGACCACGGGGCGCTCGGTCTGCTGGCGCAGGCCATGCCACACCATCAGTTCGGTGCTGCGGCTCTCGTCGGTGTAGAGAGCGATATCGTCGTCGTTCACGCTGTTGGCAGGCCACAGGCCGATGACGGCATTGGCCGTGAGCCAGCGGCCCTCGATCAGCCGCTTGAGCATGCGCTGCGCGTCGCTGTAGACGCGGCGTGCGGATTCGCCCACGATATCGTCGGTGAGGATGTCGGGAAACTTGCCCGCCAGATCCCAGGTCTGGAAGAACGGCGCCCAGTCGATGCTGGCGGCAATCTCGGCCAGGTCGTAGTTGCGGAACACGCGGCGGCCGATGAACTTGGGCACCGGCGGGGTGTAGGCCGACCAGTCGATGCGGGCCTTGTTCGCGCGCGCCTGTTGCAGTGACACCAGCGGCGTGACGCGCTTGTTGGCATGCAGTTCGCGCACCTTCACATAATCGGCCTCGATCTCGGCAATGAAGGCCGCGGCCTGATCGGAGAGCAGGTTCTGCGCCACGCCCACGCTGCGCGAGGCGTCGGGCACATAGACCACCGGGCCGTCGTAATGCGGCGCGATCTTCACCGCGGTGTGCACCCGGCTGGTGGTGGCGCCGCCGATGAGCAGCGGCATCTTGCGGCTGCGGAAGTAGTCGTCGCGCTGCATCTCAGCGGCCACATGCTGCATCTCCTCGAGGCTGGGGGTGATGAGGCCGGACAGACCGATGATGTCCGCACCTTCCTCGCGCGCCTTGGCGAGAATGTCCTTCGCAGGCACCATCACACCCATGTTCACCACTTCGAAGTTGTTGCACTGAAGCACCACAGTGACGATGTTCTTGCCGATATCGTGCACGTCGCCCTTCACCGTGGCGATGACGATCTTGCCCTTGGCGCGCACATCGCAGCCCGCTGCCTGCATTTCCAGCTTCTCGGCCTCGATGTACGGCAGCAGATGTGCCACCGCCTGCTTCATCACCCGCGCACTTTTCACCACCTGCGGCAGGAACATCTTGCCCGCGCCGAACAGATCGCCGACCACGTTCATGCCGTCCATCAGCGGGCCTTCGATGACATGCAGCGGCCGCCCGCCTTCGGCGCGCATGGCCTGCCAGACTTCCTCGGTGTCGTCGATGATGAAATCGGTGATGCCGTGCACCAGCGCATGCGAGAGCCGCTGGCGTACCGGCAGTTCGCGCCAGGCCAGCCGCGCGGTGTCGTCCTTGGCGGCGCCCTTGACGGTTTCGGCCACTTCCAGCAGGCGTTCGGTGGCGTCAGGGCGGCGGTTGAGCACCACGTCTTCCACGCGCTCGCGCAGTGTGGGGTCGAGGTCGTCGTACACCCCCATCTGCCCGGCGTTGACGATGCCCATGTCCATGCCGGCCTGAATGGCGTGATACAGGAACACGGTATGGATGGCCTCGCGCACCGGCTCGTTGCCGCGGAAGGAGAAGCTCACATTCGACACGCCGCCAGACACCTTGGCGCCGGGCAGATTCTGCTTGATCCAGCGCGTGGCGTTGATGAAATCGACTGCGTAGTTGTTGTGCTCCTCGATGCCGGTGGCAATGGCGAAGATGTTTGGATCGAAGATGATGTCTTCCGGCGGAAACCCCACCCGATCGACCAGCAGGCGGTAGGCGCGTTCGCAGATCTCGATCTTGCGCTGATAGGTATCGGCCTGTCCCTGCTCGTCGAAGGCCATGACCACCGTGGCCGCGCCATAGCGCCGCAGCAGCCTGGCCTGGCGGATGAACTCAGCCTCGCCTTCCTTCATGGAAATGGAGTTCACCACCGGCTTGCCCTGCACGCAGCGCAACCCGGCCTCGATCACGCTCCACTTCGAGCTGTCGATCATCACCGGCACGCGGGCGATGTCGGGCTCGGACGCCATGAGGTTGAGAAACCGCACCATCGCCGCCTTGCTGTCGAGCATGGCTTCGTCCATGTTCACGTCGATGATCTGCGCGCCGTTTTCCACCTGCTGCCGTGCCACGGCAAGCGCCTTGTCGAACTCTCCAGCCAGCACCATGCGGGCGAAGGCCTTGGAGCCGGTGACATTGGTGCGCTCGCCGATATTGACGAACAGCGAACCAGGGCCAATCGACAGTGGCTCCAGCCCGGAGAGTTGCAGGGGAGGCGGGGCGGAATGCGTGGCGTCGGCGGGCATGGGGATTTTCTCGGAGTGGGGTCTGGCAGGGCCTTGCGCGCCGTGCAGGCGGGCGTCTGGGTGAGCGCCGTTGATTCCCCCAAGCCTGGCACCAGCGGGTGACCCCGCAATCGATGCTGCAACGCTCCTTGGGAGCACCTATTGTAAAGATCGGCGCGTCACCGTGCCGACAGGCCTACCATGAGCACGCCACGCCTTTTTCGACCATGCCTGACCGACGTTCCCCCATCCGCACCGACCACGCCACCTGGGCGCCGCGCATCGCGCAACTGCTGCTGCGCCAGCCGGGGCATCGTCTGAGCGCGGAAGACGCCGTGCTCATCGCCAACCTGATGCAGGTGCGCTGGGTGCAGGCGGGCACGCGCTTCATCCAGCAGGACGACGACACGCACGATGGCACCATCCTGATGCTGCTCTACGGCGAGGTCAGCGTGGAAAAGGCGCCGCAGCACCAGGGCGACAGCTTGGTGGTGTCGATTGCCAAGGCCGGGCAGATGTTCGGTGAAATGGGCGTGCTGCTCGACGCGCCGCGCAGTGCGAGTTGCGTGGCCTATTCCGACGTGGCGCTGGCGGAACTCAGCCGCCAGGCGCTGGAGCAACTGGTGGAGCAGCACCCCGCAGCGGCGGCGCGGCTGGCGCTGGGCATTGCCAGCCGTCTGGCCGAGCACCTGCGCGATACCTCGAACAAGCTCAGCTCCATGTCGCGTCTGGTCAGTGCCATGCACCCGGCCATCCGCTCGCAGATGCTGGGGCCGAAGTCGGGTTTCTCGCCGAGTCAACTGGCGGACCCGGCCGATCCGTCCGAGCCCCTCGCGGATTGACTGCGCTGTTACAGCCGCCCCACGGCCTCTGCGGCCAGCCAGCTCACCACACTGGCGAGCAGGAAGACCAGAAACCCGATATGGCTCTCCATGCCCAGGCGCTCGGTGAAAAACCGCCGCAGGCCATACACGGCGAAGGGGTAGATGATGAGGGAGACAAAAAATCCAGCCACGGCGCGCTTCTCCAATCCATCGCCGCCCGCCGCATGGCGGCATCGACGCGCCGCTATTGTGTCGGGTCCGGCGCCTGGCAGGTGTGAGGGGCTGTAAAAGCACGCTGGTAAACGAAAACCGAGGCGGGCGGCGCGTTGCGCCAGGCCAGCCCCGCTCGGCGCACATGCAGACCCAGGTCGTCGCGCAGGGTCCGTGACACCGGGCTGGCATGACCATAGGTGAACTGCACGAAACAGCCGCCGGGCCGCAGCACGGCAAAGGCCTCCGTCAGAATGGAGCGCTGCGTGGCGCGCGGCATCGACAGCAACCCAAGGCCGCTGATCACTGCGTCCGCCGGTCCCTCCTGCAGATAGCCCGACGCCTGGGCCGCGGTGCGCAGCGCGCAGGCATCGGCCTGGATCACCTGCAGGCCGGGGAAGCGCTGGCACAGCAGGCCGTGCAACGCGGCGTCGCGCTCGACCACCAGCAGATTGCGCGCGTGCAGGCCATGGTCGATCAGCGCGCGGGTGAACGCGCCGGTGCCCGCGCCGAGTTCGATGACGCGCTGCGTCGCCGGGTTGGTGTCCGGCAGCAGCGACAGTGGCTTGAGCATTTTCTGGCTGAGCTGCCGCCCGGACGGCAGCACGGCGGCGACGCCCATCGGATCGCGCGCCCAGGCGCGCAGAAACACGCGGATCTGGTGCACGGTGCGAATGCGGGTGGTGGAATCTGTTGACGTGAAACGCATGCGGATGCAGGACAATTGCTGTCTTTCAAAGCCGGTTTTTCACCCGGTCTTCGGTTGTCTCCCTGGGATACCTATTTTCGTGCCGCAACACAGGCTCACCTTAGCATGAACCCGAACGCCAGCGCCGACGCAGCACCCGTCCTGCAATGGCTGGGTGTTCAGGACTATGTGCCCACCTGGGACGCCATGCGCGCGTTCACCGAAGCGCGCACGCCCGCAACGCCCGACCAGCTCTGGGGTGTGGAGCATCCGCCGGTGTTCACGCTGGGGCAGGCCGGCAGGCCCGAGCATGTGCTCGCGCCGCATGCGGTGCCGGTGGTGCAGACCGACCGCGGCGGGCAGGTGACCTATCACGGCCCGGGGCAGGCGGTGATCTATCTGCTGCTCGACATCCGCCGTCACCGCTGGATGGTGCGCGAAACCGTGCAGCGCATCGAGGAGGCGGTGATCCGCACCCTGGCGCGGTGGGACATCGCCGGGCAGCGACGATCGGGTGCGCCCGGCATCTATCTGGCCAGCGGAGAGAAGATTTCCGCGCTCGGGCTGAAGGTGCGCGGCGGCTGCACCTACCACGGCGTGGCGATCAATGTGGCGATGGACCTGATGCCGTTCGACTGGATCAACCCCTGCGGCTATCCGGGGCTGCGCACCATCGACATGGCCAGCCTGGGCGCGCAGGCGACAACCCAGCAGTTGGCAGCGGCCTTCGCCGAGGAATTCGGTGCGATCTGGCAGGCGTCTGCCGTCGCGCCTACCATGACGGCTTGATTGCGTTTTTCCATGCTGCCATGACCACGCCCACCCCCCTGCACACCGACCCCACGATCAAACAGAAAGGGCAGGCCAAGACCGCGCGCATTCCGATCAAGATCGTCGCCGAGCACGCGCCGCTGCGCAAGCCAGAGTGGATTCGGGTGAAGGCGGCCGCGCCCTCGTCGCAGTTCTATGCCATCAAGGGGCTGCTGCGCGAACACAGGCTGGTGACCGTGTGCGAGGAGGCGAGCTGCCCCAACATCGGCGAATGTTTCGGCAAGGGCACGGCGACCTTCATGATCATGGGCGACAAATGCACCCGGCGCTGTCCGTTCTGCGACGTCGGCCACGGCCGGCCCGATCCGCTCGACCCCGACGAGCCCACCAATCTGGCCCGTGCCATTGCCGCGATGAAACTGCGCTACGTGGTCATCACCAGCGTGGACCGCGACGACCTGCGCGATGGCGGCGCGCAGCATTTCGTCGATTGCATCCAGGCCACCCGCGCGCAGTCTCCCGGCACGCAGATCGAGGTGCTCGTGCCCGACTTTCGGGGTCGTCTGGACAAGGCGCTCGACATTTTCGCTGCCGGCCTGCCAGATGTGATGAACCACAACCTCGAGACCGTGCCGCGCCTGTACAAACAGGCCCGTCCCGGCGCCGACTATGCGCATTCGCTCAAGCTGCTGGCCGACTTCAAGGCGCGCCATCCCGGCATCCCGACCAAGAGCGGGCTGATGGTCGGGCTGGGCGAAACCGACGACGAGATTCTCGCGGTGATGCGCGACATGCGTGCCCATGACATCGACATGCTCACCATCGGCCAGTACCTCGCGCCCACCGGCCACCACCTGCCGGTGGCGCGCTATGTGCACCCCGATACGTTTGCCCTGTTCGAGCGCGAGGCGCGCGCGATGGGCTTCACCCATGCGGCGGTCGGCGCTCTGGTGCGCAGCAGCTATCACGCGGACCAGCAGGCGCATGCAGCCGGGGTTTGACGCGCTGGTTTGCGCGCGCGCAGCAGTGCGCACGGCGGGGTCGGCGACAATTCTCTCAGTTCACCTCGCCCTGCATGCACTGGAGACCTCTCGATGAAATTTCCCGCCTACGCGCTTGGCCTTGCCGGGCTGATTCCCTTCATCGCGCTGGGGCTGGCTGTCTGGATTGCGCCCGAAACCTCGCTGACCGCCGTGGTGGTGATCCAGGCGCAATACGCGGCAGCCATTCTGGCGTTTCTCGGCGCGCTGTACTGGGGGGCGGCATTTGTGCTGCCCGAGGGGCAGGTACAGCGCCCCTGGCTGTTGCTGAGCTGGGGCGTGGTGCTGCCGCTGTGGGCCTGGCGCATGACCTGGGCATCGAACTGGGTGTACGGCATGACCGGGCTGTTCATCGGTCTGGCCGTGGCATATGGCGTGGATGTCATGCTGCGCAAGCAGTTGCCGTGGCCCGCGTGGTTCCTGCAACTGCGGCTTTGGCTGACCCTGGGCGCCTTGCTCGGTCTGGGGCTGACGCTGGTGCGGCTTTACACCCTCAAGCCCGCAGGCTGACGCTGCGCGCTCAGTCGGTCTGACCTGCCTTGGCGGCGCAGTCCGCGCACAGCCCCTGCACTTCCAGCCGGGCATGATGGGTGACAAAGCCGGTGGCGCCCACGGCCTGCGCGATGGCGGCGTCGAGGGCGTCGCTGTGCAGTTCCTGCACCCGCCCGCACTGCGTGCACAGCAGCAGGTGCGCCGCATGCGGTGTGTCCGGGTGGTTGCAGCCGACAAAGGCGTTGAGACTGTCCACCCGGTGCACCAATCCCTGTTCCAGCAGAAAGTCGAGTGCGCGATACACCGTCGGCGGCTTGGCGGCGTGATCCTCGGTGGAGAGCTGAGCAAGCAGATCGTAGGCCTTGACCGCCTCGGTGCGCGACTGCACCAGCTCCAGCACGCGGCGCCGCAGCGGGGTGAGACGCACACCCCGGGCGGCGCACAGGGCTTCGGCGTGCAGCAGCGCGTCTTGCGCGGCGTGATGGTGGGCAGGGAGGTGTCGGTGTGCAGTCATGCGCGCAAGTATGCAACAGACCGCGCTGCCGATTGGTTTCAGCCCTGTTCGGGCAGATGGCCGACCTTGACGAAGATGGTGCAGCCCTGGCTGCTGAACGGGGCGTGCTGGCTGAGGTGCGGGCTGCGCATCCAGGTGCCAGCGGGGTAGCGTCCGTGCTCATCCTCGAAGATGCCTTCGATCACGTAGATTTCTTCTCCGCCCCAGTGACGGTGCGAGGTGAACACGGTGCCGGGCGCCCATTGCACCAGCGCAGCGTGTTCGCCAGCAAAGTCGGACAAGGGCTTGACGCTCAGGCCCTGCACCAGTCCGGGTATCCACGCCATCTGGTGGGTGTTGATCGCCACGCGCTGGCGATCGTCTGGCTGCAGGTGGCGCAGTTTCACCAGCAAGGTGCAGCCGCGTTCGGTGAACGGCGCGTGGCTGGAGCCCGGTGGGTTCTTCAGATACGTGCCAGCCGGGTAAACGCCGTGCTCGTCGGCAAAGGTGCCGGCGAGCACCAGGATTTCCTCGCCCAGGGGATGGGTGTGCGCGGCAAACCGGGCGCCCGGGGCGTAGCGCACGATCGAGGTGGCACGCGCCGCCTCGCCGCCGTCGCGCTCGATCAATTTGCGCTGCACGCCCGCTGCGGGTGAGTCCACCCAGGGCAGGGTGTTGGTGTCCACGACTTCGGCGCGGGAAAAATCGGCA
>ERZ1669248.516-NODE-516-length-18228-cov-6.813405_pt1 | contig 18228 bp, 27 predicted proteins | sample MGYA00579296_ERZ1669248 | MGnify/ENA primary metagenome ERZ1669248 (study PRJEB41166, sample SAMN08046057) | hot springs metagenome | biome: hot spring; feature: neutral hot spring; material: thermophilic sediment; isolation source: thermophilic sediment from...
CTTGGAGCAGTGCTCCCACCGCCCCGCAGGCTTCAACAACCTCTCCAACATTCGACCTCAGCTGCCTATAAAATTTCCTCAATGACCTTAATAAACGTTTCTGCCCCATGCATCAACCTGGTTCGACTCAACCTAAATTAGGTTGATTGGATAGATGATAATCTAGGTAAGTCTAGTGATGCTGTATGGTGAGGATCTGGCCTAAAACAGCGAAGATATACTGGGATCCATGGAGAAACATACCTGTTGTCAGGCCTAGGCAGGAAGAGTTAGATTTATACTATGCGGTAAGGCTCAGCGAGCCCGGTGACGCCAGGCCTGTCTTCCCCGGTGACCTGGAGAAGCTCAGGGATGCCATACTATACGAGTATGGGAGCGATAAAGTATATACGAGGTTCTTCAACACCGGCTTTATGCTATTTAATAAGGTCCCGCACTGGGACCTAATGTATGAGATAGTGTCATCGGGAAACGTTCTCGGCCAATTATATTATGATCCATTCAGAGAGAAATGGAGATTTAGGCTGACATACTCCGGAGCATACATTGCTAACGAGGAGGGATTAGTCGATAAAGCTGTGCTGGAGGGGCCGATCTACACTGGTAGGGAGGTTAAGCCAGCTCCGAGTACTAGTATGAGACAATTGATCATCGCAGACAAGAAGGGGAATATAAGGGGTCTTGGAGAGGTATACGGGGATAGTTTAATAGTTGTTAAGACGTTCCATGATACAACAATGCCCGTGGAGACCAGTGGTAAATCAGCCTCTCTCGAAGACGTGTTAAAGCATAATGAAGAGGGCTTGGAGGCTTTAGCTGGGAAATCTATTTCATACCTGAAGAGGCTTAGAGGAAAGTATAGACTCCCAGTCTCAGTCTCATACTCCGGCGGTAAGGACAGCCTTGTCGCGCTTGACCTAGCATACAAGGCTTTCGGAGAGCTTGAAATGGTTTTCAACGATACAGGGCTTGAACTACCTGAGACAATAAAGAATGTGTATGAAGTCTCGGAGAAATATGGTGTGAGACTGCATATTGCATCAGCCGGAGACATATTTTGGAGAGCTGTAGCAGTCTTCGGTCCCCCCGGTAAAGACTATCGCTGGTGCTGTAAGGTCGCTAAGCTGGTTCCAATAGCCAGGTTAACGAGGACTCTATGGCCTAACGGGGCTTTAAACATAGTGGGGCAGAGGGCTTTCGAGTCGCTTGACAGGGCGAAGAGCCCGAGGGTGTGGAGGAATAAGTGGATACCCCACTTAGTATCAACGTCGCCTATACAGGAGTGGAGCCAGCTGGAATGCTGGCTCTACATATTCAAGCATAGGCTACCATACAATAAACTCTACGAGCATGGATTCGATAGGCTGGGATGCTTCCTATGCCCTTCAAGCGCTCTAGCCGAGTTCAAGGATGTCGAGAAGGAATATCCAGAGCTCTGGGGTAAATGGGGAATGATCCTGGAGGAGTGGCGTGTTAAGCTGAGTCAACCAGCTGAATGGGTGAAGCTGGGATTGTGGAGATGGCTTACACCGGCATCGGCTAAGAGGAGGATCGCTAGACATATTGAAAACTATAGTATGGACTGGAGGAGGGAGTATACTAATAGATTACTGGGGAGCAGTATAAATCTAGCGCCTCTTGAAATAGTGGAGTCGAATAATGAGTTGAAGATATTGTTTAACAGGGAGGTTCTGGCACCAAGCATAAGGGAGGTTGTTAAGGTGAATATGGGTAGGCTGGGATACAGTGTGGAGGAGCAGGGAGACGTGTTCAGGGTTTCATCAGTGAACACGGTTATAACGGTCTCGGGGAGAAGCATTCATGTAAAACCGTCCATGAGTAGTGAGAACACAGAGGATCTTGTAGACCTCCTCAAGGTAATTTATAGGGCATATGGATGCGTTAAATGTGGGAGTTGCATACTCTGGATACCACCAGGCAATGCCATGCTTACACAAAATGGGCCAATACCTTTAAAGAACCTGGATGATAAAACCAGGAGGTTCTACCTGGAGGCATGCCCTATAAGCGATCAACTAGTGGAGAAGACACTGGTACCACTCATACTTGGAACCCCTAAGGCGTTCAAGCGTAAGACTCGTAGAAGGATAATCACTAGCGAACACTATGGCTGAGAACGTATAGTTGTGAAGCATTATTATAAACCTCGGTAATGCTTAAACTGTAGAGGGTGATTTAGATGGGTGGACGGCAGAAAACAACTATTTTCATGATTAAGGAAAGGAGGAGGGAGTCCCAGAGTAGTCAGAAGAAAGGGTAGGGTTGAGTGGCCAGGATAGGTTTAAGCATCGTTCTACCTACAAGCATCCTCTCGGTGGAGCCTACCCTGTTTTTAAAGTCCCTCAGGATACACCAGGTTGCTCGTTGGTCCTCTATATTCGGTGTTAACAGAGTGGTGTTTTACCGTGAATATGAGACATCTCGAGACGAGTTCCGTGAGCATAGAGAGATCATAAGTATTCACTGGAGATACTTCTTCACACCCCCATACTTGAGGAGAAGGCTTGTTCCACGCAACCCCTTACTCCGCTACGTGGGGGCTCTGCCCCCTATAAGGCTCTCAGAGTTCAATGTATCAGGTAAACCGGTTGATGGGGAGGAGAGAATAGGGTTTATTACTCTTGAGGAGGGCAAGCTTACCGCCTACTTGGATAACGTTGAGAAATATAGCTTAGTGAATCCAGGTGACTGTAAACAGGGGTTTTCAAGGGTCAAAGTTGTCGATTCCAGGAGGAAGCTTGCTGAGTGTATTGATACAGAGTACTATATTGGTCCATCACTAGTATTCAGGAACTCACTTAGAGAGGCCCTGGATGAGGCTGGTGAGAAAGTATTCATAATTGCAACAGATAAGACTGGGGAGGCACCCTCGTTGAGTAACCTTGCCTCTCTCAAGGGGAGGATGGAGTTGATGCTGTTATTCGGGAGTCCTGAGCGCGATTTATTCGAGATATCACGGGGTGAAGGATTCAACCTATTAGAGTATGTTGACGCAGTGTGGAATACTGTACCGGGTCAGCATGTTGTATCCGTTAGAACCGAGGAGGCAGTTATAATAACCCTTGGACTCCTAAATTACTGGTTGAAAAAAGAGTAGCGTATATAAGTGCTCATACATTATCTAACACTATGCTTTTAAAACCTGTTTACCTATAGAAGCCTTGAAGGTGTTTAGGGATGGGTCATAGGAAGCTGCATGCGCCAAGACATGGCAGTCTAGGTGTAAGGCCAAGGAAGAGGGCTGAAGAGCTGACTCCCAGAGTTAAGAGATGGCCTGAGAAATCATGGTTTGATATACTAGTTGAGAGGCTTGGAAACGAGGCTGCACCACAGGGTGTAGTAGCTAGACCAGTGCTCCTGGGGTTCCCAGTATACAAGGCCGGGATGACTCATGCTATAATAGTTGAGGATAGACCCAACACTCCGGTGACAGGTAAGGAGGTATTTACGCCTGTAACTATACTTGATGCACCACCGATAGTGGTGCTCGGTGTGAGAACCTACATTATTGATGAGGAGGGATACTTGAAGACCAAGGGTGAGGCTTGGAGGAGCCCCTACGACGCTATTGCAAAAGCTTTCGAGGAGCTCTATGCTGGTATCCCATTGATAGGAATTAGTGTAAAAGATGTTGTGAGGAAATATCTACATGGATTAAGAAAGGTGAATCATGGACTAGTTAAGCCTGAGCCATCAAGTGAATACGGCTTCAAGTTTGTTGCCGAGAGTAGTGAAAGCGAGTTAAGGGATGCTCTTAGCGGTGAGATAGCCGATGTGAGGGTAATAGCTTCAACGATACCGGTGTTATCTGGTATAGGTAAGAAGAAGCCTGAAATAATTGAGTTGAAGATCGGTGGAGGCAGTATAGATGAGAGATTGAAGTATGCCGAAGGCATTCTAGGCGGCTACGTTAGAGCATCGGATGTCTTCATGGAGGGACAGTTCGTGGATGTCATCGGTGTAACAAAGGGTAAGGGTTTCCAGGGAGTTGTAAAGAGGTTTGGTGTTAAGGAGCTACCCAGATGGCATAAGCACAGGAAGGGTAGTAGGAAAATTGGTGCCAGGAGCCCGGGCTTCGGTACTATGAGTGAGCCACCACAGGCCGGTCAAATGGGTTTCCATAGGAGGACCGAGTATAACAAGAGAATACTTAAGATGGGGTTGAATGGGTTGGAGATAACTATTGAAGGGGGCTTCCTACACTACGGGCTTGTTTACGGCCCATATATAATGCTTAAGGGCACAGTGTTCGGGCCTGCAAAGAGAATGCTTATACTGCGCCACCCGATTAGACCTAACTTAAGATGGCTACCTCTCTCAGGCCCTAAGATAGCTTATTTAAGCCTTGAGAGCAAGCAGGGCATTTAGGTGGTGGTTATGACTCTCGAGACAATTACTCCATTAGCCTTTAAGGAGAAAATAAAGGTCAACGTATACGGTGTCAACGGCAACGTGGTCGGCGAGATTGAGCTACCGGAGTTATTTAATGTACCAATACGTAGAGACCTCATTAGAAGAGCCTTTCTATCAGCGTTTACTGCGATGCTGCAGCCGAAGGGAAGGGATCCCTTAGCTGGTAAAAGAACCACGGCTAAATACTGGGGTGTTGGATATGGTTTAGCCAGGGTGCCAAGGCTACCCAATGGTACAGCAAGGTTTGTTGTAAGCACTAGAAAAGGACATGCAGCGTTTCCGCCTAGACCCGATGAGAGGATACATGAAGAGGTGAATAAGAAGGAAAGAGTTATGGCTATAATCTCAGCGCTTGCGGCCACCTCGAGACCCGAGCTAGTAAGGGAGAGGGGTCATGTATTTACACCTGGCAGGCTTCCTGTGATCATAGTGGATGAAGCCGAGTCAAGTATTTCTAAAACTACACAGGTTAGGGAATACCTGGAGAAGATAGGATTGTGGAGTGATGTAGAGAGAAGCTTGGATGGCATGGGTATAAGGGCTGGTAGAGGTAAGATGAGGGGGAGGACCTACGTGGAGCCACGCAGTATATTATTTATTGTGTCAAGCTACAGTATACCACTTGCGAAAGCTGTAAGGAACCTTCCCGGGGTAGATGTAGCGACACCTGGGAATCTAAGCATCCTGCATCTGGCCCCAGGTGGTGTGCCGGGTAGGTTAACGGTTATATCTATGAAGGCTCTTAACGAGCTTGCTTCAAAATATAGGGTGAGACCGCTATGAGTATGGATAGACTATACAAGGTCATTATTAGGCCTCTCCAAAGCGAGAAAGCTTTAACGCTCATCGATAAACAGAACACTTTGACATTCATTGTAGATATAGATGCAAGCAAGACCGAGATTAAGAGGGCTGTCGAGGAATTATTTAACGTCAAGGTCGAGGATGTCAGGACGCTCATTACCCCGAGAGGGGAGAAGAAGGCATATGTTAAACTAGCCCCAGAGTATAAGGCTAGTGAGGTTGCTTCACAGCTGGGATTAATCTAGGGTGGTGATATATGGGTAAGAGGATTATACCTCAGAGAAGGGGTAAGGCTTCCCCGGTATTCAAGACACCTGATCACATACATGTAGCACCAGCCAGATACCCGTTGCTAGACCCCTCTAAAACCTATAAAGCTGTAGTAGAGGACTTAGTCCATGACCCCGGTAGATGGGTGCCTCTGGCCCAGGTTAAACTGGAGACTGGGCTAGTATTCTACGTTCCCGCTGTAGAGGGAATGTATGCTGGTCAAATAATAGAGATAGGTCCTGGAGCCAAGCCCGTCAACGGCAATATACTCCCGGTAGGCATGATCCCCGAGGGAATGCAGGTTGTAAATATAGAGAAGAGGCCTGGTGATGGAGGTAAATTTGTCCGAGCAAGTGGTACATACGCCGTTATTGTTGGCAGAGCTGGCGGTAAAACACAGGTTCAACTACCGAGTGGTAGAGTAATCGAGGTCCCCAACGAGTCCAGAGCCATGATCGGCGTGATAGCTGGGGGCGGTAGATTAGAGAAGCCCTTATTGAAAGCTGGTGCAGCATATTATAAGTGGAGCGCTAAAAGTCGCGTGTGGCCTAAGGTTAGAGGCGTAGCAATGAATGCAGCGTTCCATCCCCATGGTGGTGGTAGCCACCAGCATGTGGGTAGGCCGAGCACAGTGGCACGTAATACTCCACCAGGTAGAAAGGTAGGGCACATAGCTGCTAGGAGGACGGGTAGGAGAAAGGGCTAGTCTTTTCGTAGACATTATTTAATAAATCCCTTTAACTACTTCCTTGTAATTGGATAATGTTTAACGCTTCCACATTATTGAATGGGTTGTAATCATGGTAGCCGATTCCATGGATCCCATTGTTAGAAAGGTTTATGATATATATGGCCAGGTGATTGAGGCTAGGCAACCCGTCAGGGATCCCGAGGGGATGATAAGAGCTTTAAGGGAAGAGTTTAAGCTCGTGGTTAAACCCTATGTTGTTTACCTAACTATCTCAGCCTTCATCAATAACAGGCCTGTCCTCTACGAGGGTCCTCCGGGTACCGGTAAGACCGAGATAGGTGAGGCCATATTATATTTATGGAGCGGTAGGAAACCCTTTATACTCCCATGTAGCGAAAACTATGATGAGTACAGGGTCATAGGGGACTTCCACCCGGCAATAGCCATGTCAAAGGGTTTTAATGAGGAGAGCTTCATACCTAGGCCGTTGCTAGCCGGCTTAATAATGGAGACCGGTGTCCTAATAGATGAGATAAGGAGAAGTAGTGAGGAGTTCCAGAATCTCTTGTTAGATATCATTGATAAAAGAAGGATAATAATACCGGAGTTGAAGAGGGTTTACAGGCAGAATGGATCAGGGTTCCAAGTAGTATTCACAAGCAACCCCTACGATATCGCCCAGGGAGAGCTCAGTGATGCCTTCCTAAGGAGGGTTGTTAGGATAGAGTTCCAGTATCCATCCATGGAAGAGGAGTATGAAATAGTGGAGTTGAAACTAGGTGGCTTAAGCAGTAGGCTCAGTGATGCGGTGATATTTAAGGCTCTTGAATCTGTTAGGAAGCTGAGGAGTAAAGCAGTATACAAGCCCGGGATCTCCGACACGGTTGCATGGCTCACTCTAACCGCGTTGTTATCCAATATCAAGGGTAAGAGCAAGGCTAGTGAGGAAGAACTACGTGAAGCCGGACGGGCTGTGCTCTATAAGAATCCAGAGGATGAGGAATTAGTCAATGAGATACTCGGATAACGTTGAAGAGTTGAGAAGGCTCATCGATGAGAGGATCCGGGTTGAACTAGATGAGCTTAAGGAGACCCTAGGGGAGTTTAAGAAGGCCCCCATCGACAAAGTGGTATTATATATTGGAATGAAGCTTGCCCTCTCAATGATCACCAGTAATCCCATCCTCCTCGCTGAGTTAAGGGGTAAACTGATTGAATCCCTAGGACTCACAGATAGAACGCAGGGTGAGCCAAGCGGTACAGTGGAGTTATTTACACTGGATGAGAAACTATACAGGAGGCTAGGTAGGACACGGTTTTTAACCATTAGCAGTATGCTCAGCGAGGAGTCTTCGAGGAGAGAGATACTCACATACATATGGATGAGGAAGGCAGGGATTCTGAAGAAGCGATCCAATGGCTCCCTAGTAGTCGATAGAGACGAGTTGTCGAGGTATCGGGCTGGCTCCACATATAGGTTAGAGTTAAATGATATAAAGCGGTTCCTCGGTGAGATACCTAGTAGGCTCTGGAGTAAAGTACTCACCGAGGACTTATTGAATAGTGTTAAGACAGAGGACCTAGTATCTCTAGCCGAGAAGTTCTACGGGTTCAACCATAGCGTGGATAATAGGATAATCGGTGAGTTGAGGAGGCGTATAGTAGAGGGATGGACGCCTTCGTTCAACGATGCACGTAGACTCGAGAAAGTATTAGGGAGGGTTCTTAAAGGGGTTAAAGCGGATATACCCCCGCATCTACTTCAATATATGGATAACGCTGCCGAGTATGTGAAAGGAAAGGAAAGGGTGCTTGTTGAAAGAATAGAGGAGCTCCCATTGAAGGAAAGATGGGGGGTTTTAAGAGGGCTTAGACAAAGGGTGAGGGATGCTGATTTCTATAGGCGCCTTAACCCCTTATCATTAATGGAGTTAAAGAGCCTTGGTAGCCTGGATAAAGCTCTCGCCAGCAAGATAATGCTGGGGGAGGTTATAGGGAGTTATGTGGAGTACATGTTGACCCGTGATACCTCCTTCAAGGTGTACGCCTTATACATCGCTGAGAGGATTGATCCATCTATGCTGGAGCCTATGTACAGGCCAGTGCTCGAGAGTATTATTGTAGGCGATGAGAAGAAGCTATTGTTCCATCTTGGTAGGGGGATGGGCTTCGACCTAATAGAGCTTATCTCGATAAAGCTCACCGAGGAGTATTCCAGGAGTGGAGTCATTGATCAAGCCCTCGTGAAGCGGGCAATAGCCATTGGCATGAGGCTGTTGAACTACATGAAGGGCGGGGAGGGTCATGCGCGGAGGATCGAGAAGACAGGTTTAAGGGGTAGGCTTGACACCAGGGGCACGGTGTATAAGAGGATTCGTTTAAGTAATGAAATAGTCTACAGGAGACATAGGAGAAGGCAACGCATGATAGGCATTGTAGATGTAAGTGGTAGCATGGCTAGGTTCGCTCTATGGTCGATCCTCTCTCTGGCAGTGTTATTCCCAAGCGTCTCATACATAGTGTTGTTTAGTGAGAGAAGCAATGTATATAGATCCCCAGTTAAGAAGACTGCCCGGATGCTCGCAGGCTTCCTAGAGAAACTATATACGGAGGGATTCAAGGGGTATACTAATATATCTGATGCATTAAGGAGAGCCGGCGAGTTAGCTCTGAGAAGCAACTCTAGGACCATGGTGTTATTCAGCGACTTAAAGCAGACGATCCCCGATGTAGACCCATGGATCGTGGCGGGCGAGCTTGTTAAGAAGGGATTGAAGGTGATCATCGTAGTACCACGTAGCATCGAGGAGGAAACTATAGAGAAGTACAGGAAAGAGGGATGCGATGTAGTGGTTGTCGAGAACCCTGAGAACATAGCAAACATTTTAAAAAGGAGGATAAATCTTAAAAATAGAGTCTAGTAGTGTCTATTACGTTAGTGCTTAACGTGTGAGGGGATGATGGATTTGGCGGTGAATTTACAGGATCTCCCGGTGGAATGGAGGAAGTTCAAGTATAGAGGTAAGAGCCTTGAGGAACTCTTAAATATGTCGATGGATGAACTCGTGATGTTGCTACCGGCTAGGCAGAGAAGAAGCTTGAAAAGAGGTTTAACAAAGGCCCAGATAAAGCTGCTTGCGAAGATAAGGAAGATAGCCAGGAACCCTGAGCTAGCTAGGAAAGCCGTGATAAAGACGCATGTAAGGGATATGGTGGTTCTACCGGAGATGGTGGGGTTGACGATTGCTGTGTATAACGGGAAAGAGTTTATCCCAGTTAAAATCACGCCGGAGATGATAGGCCATTACCTTGGTGAGTTCAGTCCCACTACCAAGAAGGTTACTCATGGTGAGCCAGGACTTAAGGCTACGAGGGCAAGTCGCTTCGTAGCCATGAAGTAGAGGTGTTACATGTATGCCTACATGGCATTACTCTGTAAAACTCGAGGATGAATCAAAAATCGCTAAGGCAGTCAGGTATGATATACCTGTCTCGATAAAATATATGCGTGAAATAGCTTACACGCTTAAAGGAATGAAGTTGAGCGAGGCCATCAAGTTCCTCGAAGACGTCGTGAAAATGAAGCAGGCTGTCCCATTCAGAAGGTATCATGGAAAGCTGAGCCATAAGAAGGGTTTAGCTGATAGGTTTAAGTGGCCTATTGGCAGATACCCTGTTAAGGGGGCTAGATATACTTTGGAAGTCCTCAGGAATGTTGAGGCTAATGCTGAAAACAAGGGGCTTGATAAGGATAAACTGGTGATAATCCATATAGCGGCCCATAAAGGGATCACGTTAAAGAGGTATATGCCGCGTGCTTTCGGTCGGGCCACTCCTAAGTTCCGTAGAATGAGTAACCTGGAGGTTATCGTTAAGGAGGTTGGCTAAGCATGGTCGGGCCCCGGGTTAAATCATACTTCCTTGAATACGGGTTGAAGAAACTAATGATCGATGAGTTTCTAGCACACTACTTCAAGGATGCAGGATACGCTGATGTAGAGTTATATAGGACTCCAACGGGCTATCGTGTAGTCATACATGCTGAGTACCCTGGTAGACTAATAGGTAGGGGAGGTAGCGTTATAAAGAAGCTGTCCACGATACTCCAGAATAAATTTGGCCTCGACAATGTTAACATAACGATATCGCCTGTAATAGACCCTGATTTAAACGCTAGGGTGGTGGCATTCAGAATTGTTAGAGCATTGGAGAAAGAGATACCTTTCCGCCGGGTAATGATGTATATGCTTAAAAGGGTGATGGATGCTGGTGCAATTGGTGCCGAGATCATTATAAGCGGTAAGCTGAGGGGTGAAAGGGCAACATATGAGAAGCTCAAGGCCGGGAAAGTGTACAAGGCTGGTGAGCCAGTGGAATACATGGTTGACAGGGCAGTGGTCAAAGCGCTCTTAAAGCCTGGTATATTCGGTGTTGAAGTCGTCATTGTTAAACCAGGTATAAGGATGCCCGACCACGTTGAGATAAAGACCCTGAAACCCGAGGAACTGGAGGCTTTAAAGCCAGCTAAGACAACAGAGGGTGGTGGTAGTGAAGGCAAGTGAGATAAGGAGGATGGCCCCGGAGGAGAGGCTTAGGAAACTAAATGAATTAAGGCTAGAGCTGGTTAAGCTAAGGCTCCAGGCTAAAATGGGTACTCTGACAAATACTGCTAGAATACGGAATGTGAGGCGCGATATCGCGAGGATATTAACGGTGATCAATGAGGAAGGTGGTGTATCCGTGAGCGAGACAAGCACTACTAGTGGAGAAACTGGTTCAGAGGGTCAGGCGTGATGAGGGTGAATAGTAGGAACATTGCCTACCATGAGCTCATAGGGCTGGAGGTCAGGATCCTACAGTATCCTGATCCATCGCTTGTGGGGTTGAAGGGTAAGGTGGTTGATGAGACGTTGAAAACCCTTGTTATTGAGACTCCATCTGGTAGAAGGGTGAGGATTTTTAAGTTCAACAGTATACTCGAGTTCATGCTCCCTGACGGGGAAGCCGTGGTTATTAAAGGGTCTACGATTATTGGTAGACCCTGGGATAGATTGAAAATGGTTTCGAGGTAGGTTTCCATGAGTCAGAGCAGGGTTAATAACATAGGTGTAACTGGTATTAATCCCCCCGAGAAAATATGTAATGACCCCAAGTGCCCCTGGCATGGAAGACTTAAGGTTAGGGGAGTAATTTTAACAGGTGTTGTAGCCAAGAAGAAGATGCAGAGGACTGTTGTTGTTAGACATGAGTACTTGCACTACGTGAAGAAATACATGAGATATGAGAAACGCCATAGGAACATACATGCCCACCTACCTCCATGCATAGATGTTAAAGAAGGCGATACAGTAGTGATCGGTGAAACACGTTCCCTTGCAAAAACAGTTGCCTTTGTAGTCCTAGGAGTGATCAAACGAGGTGGTGAGTGATGGGTGCAAAGAGAGCCGTAGCCGGTAAACCAGCCTTCTCGAGGCGGAGGGTGAACACTGGCCTCCAAGTGATGTCTATAGCTAAGGCAGCTGATAACAGTGGGGCAAAGGAGGTAATGATCATAGGTGTCCCTGGATACCATGGTAGACTGAGAAGGGTTCCGCCAGCCGGTGTTGGAGACCTAGTTGTCGTGAGCGTTAAGAAGGGTATTCCAGAAATGAGGAAGAAAGTGTTTAAGGCTATAGTGGTGCGTCAAAGGAGACCCTATAAGAGGCCTGATGGTACATGGGTTGCCTTCGAGGATAACGCTGTAGTGATATTGACGCCTGAGGGCACGCCTAAGGGCACGGAGATCAGGGGGCCTATAGCCAGGGAGGCAGCCGAGAGATGGCCCCAGATAGCTAATCTTGCATCAATGATTGTGTGAGGAGGTGTATACTATGCCGTTAACAAATTCTATTAAGCCCGGTAAGCAGAGGAAGCAGTTGGCTTTAATGCCCCTCCACCTAAGGCATAAATTATTTAATGCACCACTCTCAGATGAACTGCGTCAGAAACTTGGCGTGAAGAGGTTGCCGGTTAGACAAGGCGATACTGTTAGGATCATGAGGGGGGAGTTTAAAGGGCATGAGGGGAAGATTGTAGAAGTCGACTTGAAACGCGTCAGGGTGTTCATCGAGGGTGCGCAGAGAAAGAAGGCTGATGGATCGCCGGTTTACATTCCGATTCATCCTAGTAAAGTCATGATTATAAAGGCTGATCTAAGTGATAAAAGAAGGCTTGAGATAATTGAGCGGAGGAAGGCTGGTACTAGTAGTGAGCACAGTCAAGAGGTGGCTTAGAAATGGGTAGCATGGGTGGTAGCAGACATTTAAAAGCGATCAACGCGCCTAGGTATTGGCCTATACTTAGGAAGGAGTATAGGTGGGTCGTTAAGTCATCGCCCGGCCCACACCCCATATCTAGGTCGCTTCCACTATTAATCCTTGTCAGAGATGTGCTGGGTTATGCTAAAACAGGTAAGGAGGCTAGGAGGCTCATAGCCGAGGGATACTTTAAGATCGATGGGAGAGTGAGGAGAGATTACAAGTTCCCTGTCGGCGTAATGGATGTAATCGAGATCGTGGGGGTCAATAAATACTACAGGGTCATCCCAGTACCAACCAAGGTACTGGGGTTGATTGAGATATCGAGGGAGGAGGCATCCTTCAAGCTGTGCAGGATAGAGAATAAGACCACGGTGAAGAACGGTCATATACAGTTAAACCTGCATGATGGACGAAACGTGTTAATTAGGGTCAATGATCCAAGAAATCCTGTTGAAGACACGTATGATACACTAGGCGTGTTAAAGCTATCAATACCTGTTCAACAAATCCTCGACTATGTCCCCTTGAAAGAGGGTGTTATAGCGATAGTGTCCGGTGGTAGAAACGTTGGGAGAGTGGGTAAGATTGTATCGATACACAAGGGCATGAGGAGATATAGGAGTATAGTCACGCTTGAAGATAAGCAAGGCAATAAGTTCCAGACTAGCTTGGACTACATATTCCCAATAGGTGTTGAAAAACCATTAATAAAACTGCCTGAGGGTGCATGGTAATGAGTATCCTCACACAGGATGTTGAAAGCAGGATCCTCGAGAAATGGAATAGTAATCCAATGCTTAAGCCTTTCATAGCTAAGGTAACAGTTAACATAGGTGTAGGTGCTGAATCCGATAGGCTTCCAAAGGCTATGAAAGTGCTTGAGGAGTTAACAGGTGCGAAGCCTGTCCCAAGGAAGGCCAAGAAGACCATTAAGGACTTCGGGATCAAGAAGGGCGATAACATAGCCGTTGTAGTCACGTTGAGAAGGGGGAAAGCTATTGAATTCCTGAGGAAAGTATTCGAGACCATAGGGTACAGAGTAAGGGAGTCAAGCTTCGATGACTACGGGAATGTCAGTATAGGCGTTAAGGAACACATACACATGCCTGGTGTAAGATATGATCCAGAGATAGGGGTATTCGGAATGGATGTAGCCATAACTATTGAGAGACCCGGATACAGGGTGATGAGGCGTAAGCGAGCTAGATCCCGTGTACCGAGGAGGCATAGGGTGAACAAGCTGGAGGCAATGGTGCTTTTAAAACAATTATTCGGCGTTGAAATAGTTAGTGAGTAGGTGGTTTAAATGGCTAAGTATAAACCTCCAAAAATATACAAGTACGGGCGTGGGGTACAGGTTTGCAGGAGATGCGGTTCACGTGACGCGGTCATACAGGCTTACGGGCTTTACCTGTGCAGGCAGTGTTTTAGAGAAGTAGCCTCCGTAATAGGCTTCAAGAAATATGAGTAGGGGTGTTAAGCCATGGTGGTCATGGATACGCTTGCAAATGCTCTTTCAGCAATATATAATGCCGAGATAAGGGCTAAGAAGGAAGTAGTTGTATGGCCCGCCTCAAAGCTGACGCTAAACGTCTTAAAGGTCCTCCAAAGGGAGGGCTATATCGGCGAGTTCGAGTACATTGATGATGGTAGATGGGGTAAGATAAAGATACAGTTGCTCGGCAGGATAAATAAGATCGGCGTTATCAAGCCTAGATACCCTGTTAAACACCGCGAGCTCGCCGAGTTCCCTGAGTGGCTTAAGAGATACCTACCAGCATATAATATAGGTGTAATAATAGTGTCAACACCTTATGGTGTCCTCTCTCACAAGGAGGCTGTTGAAAAACAAACCGGTGGGGTATTACTTGCATACTGTTACTAGGTGATGTATGTATGGCCAGGGTGTTTCATGTCGCTGAGAAAGTAGAGATCCCTGAGAACGTCGCTGTCGAAGTGGATGGCTTAAGGGTAACAGTTAAGGGGCCCAAGGGCATTATTACAAGGGACTTCAGTCATGCTAGAGGAGTATTCATAAGGCTTGAGGACAGGGTTGTCATCGTTGAAACATTTGTTGCTGATAGGAAGCAGAAGGCCCTAGTTGGGACGATTGCTGCGCATATACGTAACATGATTACAGGTGTTGTAAGGGGCTACCGCTACAAGTTAAAGATAATATTCTCTCACTTCCCGATCACAGTATCTGTTGATGAGAAGAACAAGGTTGTCAGGATAAGGAATTTCATGGGGGAGAAATCAGATAGGATAGCCAAGATATACGGTAATGTCAAGGTGAAGGTGAGTGGTGAGGATATAATTATTGAGGGAGTCGATATTGAGGAGGTTGGGTTAACGGCTGCATCAATTGAGAGGGCTACTAGGGTCACTGATAGAGATAGACGTGTTTTCATGGATGGAATATATATTTATGAGAAGGGTGAGGCCTTATGAGCACGGGGCTGGATCGTTTACTCAGGTTAAGACAGGAAATGAATAAGAGGAGGCCGGTTTTCCTCAGGTATCTATGGTGGAAGAAACCGAAGTTCAAGAACGACCTTAAGTGGAGGAAGCCGAAGGGGATAGACAACAAGGTGAAGCACCAGCTTAAAGGATACCCGCCCCTAGTTAAAATAGGGTATAGAGGACCGAGCCTGGTCAGGGGGCTCCATCCATCAGGCTTGGAGCCAGTTGTGATTAATAATCCAAGAGACCTCGAGGGACTGGATCCAGCCAGATACATAGTATACATTGGTGGGAGCGTTGGATTAAGGAAGGCTATTGAACTATACAGGATAGCTGCCTCAAAAGGCTTTAAAGTAGCTAATCCACCTAAAACAACACAGTTAACACAGGGTGCTTAACATGAGTGACCTAACACTCCAGAAAAGATTGGCAGCTGATCTACTTGGCGTGGGTGTGTCGAGGATTAGAGTGGATCCTGGTAGAATAGAGGATATTGAGGTAGCCATAACAAGGGAGGATGTGAGGAGGCTGATCAAGGAGGGGGCTATATGGGTTGCCCCCAAACACGGTATAGCAGGCTATAGCTCCAAGGTTAGGCATAAGCAGAGGGTTAAGGGAAGGAGAAGGGGACATGGTAAGAGGAAGGGGAGTAAGACCGCTAGGCTGGATGAGAAGGAGGTATGGATGAATAAGATAAGGAAGATAAGGAGGTATCTTAGATACCTGAGGGATAGGAAGCTTATCGATGCAAAAACATATAGGAGGCTATATATGCTTGCTAAGGGAGGATACTTTAACTCTCTTTCATCTCTGAAGCTACACCTTAAGGAAAACAATATCTTGAAGGAGGTTAAATAGAGGGGTTGGTGAGGCATGGCTAAGGGTCCCCGGTATAAGGTTCCAAGGAGAAGGAGAAGGGAGGGTAAGACTAATTACTACAAGAGATATAGAATGATTGTATCGGGACATCCCCGTTTCATTGTTAGGAAGACGTTGAACTATATATGGGTGCAGGTAGCCACGGCTAAGCCAGAGGGGGATGTAATCATAGCTGCAGCCCACTCAAACGAGTTAAGGAAGAGATTCGGGTGGAAAGCAGGTACATGTAATACCTCTGCAGCCTATTTAACAGGGTTGCTGGCTGCTTTAAGGGCCCTTGAGAAGGGGGTTGAATACGCTGTACCAGATATAGGGTTACATAGACCCGTTAAAGGGGCATTAGTGTTTGCAGCTATAAAGGCAGCCAACGATGCCGGGCTCAAGGTGCCAATGGGTGGGGAAGTAGCCCCCAGCGAGGAGAGAATCAGGGGCGAGCACATAGCATCATATGCTAAGATACTGAGGGAGAATGGATTGCTTGAGAAAAGGTTTTCAAGGTATCTAGCCAATGGTTTACAGCCAGAGGACCTCCCCTCGCACTTTGAAGAGGTTAAAAACAAGATCTTGGAGGCTTATAAGAGGTGATAAGTGTGTCCGCGAGCGCGGTTGATAAAGCTGCCTTAGAGAAATGGGTTCCCAGGACACGTGTAGGAAAAATGGTTTTAGAGGGTAAGATAACTAGTTTAAAGGAGGTATTCGATAGAAACCTCCCGCTGCTAGAACCGGAGATAGTGGACTACCTCCTACCCGATTTAAAGTATGAGAGGATCGATACCAAGATAGTTCAGAAGATGACTGATGCAGGTAGGAGAACCAGGTTCCTGGTTGTAGTAGTCATCGGTAATGAAAACGGCTTTGTCGGCATTGGGACCGGTAAGGCTAAGCAATACGTTGACGCATTAGCGAAGGCCATAAGGAATGCCAAGCTGAATATCACCCCTGTGAGAAGAGGATGCGGGAGCTGGGAGTGCAGGTGCGGCGAACCCCATAGCGTCCCATTCACAGTCAGGGGTAAAAGCGGTAGTGTAGAAGTGGTATTGAAGCCTGCACCACGTGGAACAGGGCTTGTAGCAGGAGATGTGGCTAAAGTGGTTTTAAGGCTGGCTGGGCTCAGGGACGTGTGGACGGAGAGTTTCGGCGAGACAAGGACGACGCTTAATTTCGCCAAGGCCGTTGTCAACGCATTATATAACACATATAGATTCGTTACACCGGTTGACTGGCTAAAGGCCTGAGGTGGTGCTGGATGGTTAAGCTTTACGCTATCTTAAGAATAAGGGGGCAGTCCGATACACCGCCTGACGTCGAGTACACGCTGAAACTCCTAAGGCTCCATAAGAAATACCACCTAGTAATATATCCAGCAGAACAACCAGGTCTTGAAGGAATGCTTGAAAAAGTGAAGGACTGGGTTACATGGGGTGAGATAAATAAGCCCACGCTAGTGAAACTGTTCAAGGCTCGTGGAAGAGCCTCCGGCGGCATAAGGATAACAGATGAATATATTGCCAAAGTCTTCGCGGAGCAAGGCATTAAAGATATTGAAGGATTCGCGGAGGCATTATTGGAGGGTAAATTAGTGCTCCACAAGCTTGAAAACATTGTAAAACCGGTTTTCAGGCTGCATCCGCCGCGTGGAGGTTTCGATGGATCCAGTAAAAAACCCTTCAATATGAAGGGTGAGCTTGGATACCGTGGTGAAAAAATAAATGAATTAATTGAGAGAATGCTATGAGGTGATAGATTATGGTCGTTAGAAAAGGTAAGAAATCCAGGAAACTCCAGGGTCGCACGAGAACAATGGGTTGGGGTAGGGTTGGGCAGCATAGGAAAAGTGGTTCGCGTGGTGGATTCGGTGCTGTAGGCTTCCATAAGCATAAATACATCTGGATAATAAAGCATGCTCCAAACTGGTATGGTAAACACGGCTTCAGGCCTCGTAGTAGAATCCATGAGAATGTAACCATTAATGTTGGCGAGTTAGATGAATTAGCGTGGAGGCTGACCTCCAACGGTAAGGCAATCATCGAGGATGGACTAATAGTGTTAAATACCGTCGAAATGGGTTTCGACAAAGTACTAGGCTCTGGTAAGGTTACCAGGGGTTTAAAGGTTATAGCTAGGGAGATAACAGAGGAGGCTAAGAGAAAAATCGAGGAAGCAGGGGGCAAAGTAATACTCCTCGAGGAGCTTGAAGCGGGTAGTGCAACCTAGGATTTCTATATTTTAGAACATCCAGCACTCTTAGCCTGTTGCAGGTTCTGAATTCTTTTTAAATATTTTTGAACACGTTTTATTCTCTCGACGTCTCTACTCGTTTTCCTTTGATGACTATTACCTTTTACTTTTCTCCCGTGGAGCCTGGATAGTTTCTCCCGGTATTCTCTG